>Ga0209344_10002352_pt1 | contig 21311 bp, 27 predicted proteins | sample Cruoilmetagenom6_FD_187293 | JGI IMG/M metagenome (GOLD analysis project Ga0209344, IMG submission 187293) | Oil polluted marine microbial communities from Coal Oil Point, Santa Barbara, California, USA - Santa Barbara Oil Seep Sample 6 (SPAdes)... | ecosystem: Environmental > Aquatic > Marine... | reverse complement strand
CTTGCGGAAAAATGCACTTAACTCATGGTTACTTAGGTTGAAGCCAGCCAGTTCAAAAGCAGCCAAAATATCTTCAGCCTTTAAATTCAGCGCAATGCGCAGCTTCTGAAACACCATATTGTTGTTCAACTGCGACTCTGGCACGGGCTGTGGGCCTTCACGCTTGCCACGCTTAAAGCTAATGAAGCCGTTCAAAAACGCCGCCAGCTCTTTGTTCTTCATGGTGACAAAGGCGTCGTCTTCATCCTTTTTCAGCCAGGCAGTTACCTGCTCTTGAGCCACGCTGACCTCTGCCAAGGCGAAAATATCCACGATGGTGCTGTCTTTTAAATCAAAGGTGTAACGTATGCGGCGAAAAATATCGTTATTGGTCAAAATAGTGTCCCTAGTCTTAGGCAAACCCAGCACAATCAGGCTTTATGTGCATCTGCTTCTATTATGAATAGTCGAAAAATCAGTAACGTAACAAGCCTAGCCTGTGGTCAGCTTTCCAAGCAGCTCGTCAATTTCGTCTTTAAGCTCGCCGTCTTCAATTTTATTGGCGGTGGCTTGGGCATTTTTAAGATTGATGATAGCCGCATCGGTCTGACCCAGCTCAACCTGCAACTTCGCCATGGAGAACGCGATCGACGACATATGGTCTTTCGAGTTAACTGCAACGGCCTTTTCAAAGGCTTTTTCGTAGACCGCCAGTGCCTCATCCAGCTCTTCTGTGAAGTCAGCCAATGTTTCCCACTGCTCTGGATGATCCTTATCGGTATTTTCGTTCTCGGTGCAGATCGCTTCCAACTGCGCATAGAGCGCGTCAAAAGCCTCTCTATCCTCTTTATCGGCAGCCTTCATGAGTTTTTCAGCGAGTTCGTAAACCGCTTTGTATATTTTGGTGTTGATCATGAACGACTGCCTTTTCTCTATTTAAAAATAGTAACAAGTAAATAAACCTGCTGAAAATTAACGCATGTAACGAAGCCAACCCACCGTTACCAGTGGCATTATACCCTTGGGGGATGGCCCTACGGGCGATCATTTTACGGTTTTTATGATGGGGCGTTGGTATGTTTTGCTTGAGTAGTCGTATTAGCTGCTCACACCATAAGACCACTCCTTAGAGGCATTGGAAGACATTTCAGCTATCAATGGCTAAAATTCGACCTGCATTCAACGACTTGGCTTCTGCAATGCTTGGTTAAGTGACTCCAAACTATCAGGGCCACCATCCAAACGAACACAGCCATCGGATTCTGACGCCCAAGAAGCCGATGAAGAAAGGTGGAGATGAATAGATATTTGCGACGCTGCCACATCATTCAGCAAACCAGCGGGAACCCATACCAACCCCGTGTCTCTCAGCTGGTTGGGTACCAAACTGCCGCAGACCGAGCAAAAATCATTCCGATAGCCGGTTGGCTTCTGAAAAGTACTGATTTTGGATTGGCCGGAAAGCCAGTAGAAGCTATCCGTTTTTACAAAAGTGGCCGTATTTGACGTAGATCCTGTCGCTTTGCGACATAGGGAGCAGTGACATTGATAGAAGTTCGGCAGCTCCCCTTCAATTTCGAACTTAACCTCCCCACACAGACATTCACCCTTCATCAAATATTCCTTAATGCTTTACACCATCGACCACAAACCGCTGCTAATCGCTACACGCTGTTAGCAGTAATGCTCCATGATGAACTCAGGATGGCCAGTCTGTTCGTCAATCTGCTCACTTAATGCAATGAACCCATGCTTCTTATAAAAATTGATACTGGAAGCATTCTGCCTATAAACACTTAGCTGTAAACACACCCTTCTGCTCTTCGCATCTTCAATCAACGCTGAACCTATGCCATTTCCCTGCAGGCTTGGTAACACAAAAACTGCTGCCAATGTGTTTCCATAGAGGCAGTAAAACCCGGCTATCTGCCCATCAGCTTCAAATACGAAGGTCTCTGATGCAGGGATGTATATATCCCGCATTTCGCTAACTTTTGACCGCCAAAACTCTGACCCAACAAAGGAGTGGGCTTCAATCGATGCTGAGAGCCAGATATCCAAAATTTGTTCAATATCCGCCTCACGGTATTTACGAATCATCTAAACGTTCCTAATGATGGTCAATGGCGCCAAAGGCAGTATTGGAAAGCTGCCTAGCCCTGGATAAGGTTGCACCTGAACCAGCGCTAGGCAGCTTCATAAATTTAGGCCGGAATGCTTTGTCTTCCTTAGGGTCAATCCGTTCCTTCCATGGGAGTAATTAGCTCTCATCACTTCCTGAAAGCCTTTTTACTTCCAAGTCCCACTGCAAGATTCAGGAATTTTAACAGGTTATTCTAAAGATATTTCATGGTGCATCAAAGCTAAATCTATTACGGTTCAGCACCCCGGAAGGTGCTGAACTGCTTATTAAGTAGCATCTTGATTTAAATTCCGCTCGGCCGGGATATCGCTCAGATACTCGACAAACTCCACCTCAAACCCAGCCGGATCGACAAAATAGACATTTTTGCGAAACGGCTCCGTCGCGCCGGGTTTGGCAATGGCATAACCCGCGTTATTCAATCTGGCAACAACGGCATCAAGGTTATCGGTCACATAGGCAAAATGGGCTAGCCCAACGCTGTGGCCCTTCAAATCGCGGTTCGCCCCTTCGCCGTGATCGCTTAGCGCCAGGTAATGCTCATCGTCACCAAAGTGCACCCATTTACGCGGTTTGCCATACCAGTCGCCATGGCCTTCATCGCGTACCCGCCAATGCGGGAATACGGCGCGGTAGAAATCCAGCATGGCATCCATATCATCAACGACCAGATTAACGTGTTCCAAGTACATGAGTGTCTCCTTGCATTAAGTGAAATGGCAGGATAAAACCTCTACTTCACTTGAGGTAAAGCTGTTTTTGGAAAAAAATGGCAAAAAAGATTCAGGAGTTCGTGATGGCAGAGGCAATTTGGAGTGTTGGTAAGGTCGCGAAGCGTTGCGGCATTAAAGTCAGTACCTTGCACTTTTACGAGCAACAAGGTCTGATCCAAAGCTGGCGTAATGCAGGCAATCAGCGCCGCTATAAACCAGAAGTACTAAGGCGGATTTCGGTGATTAAAGCCGCGCAGAAAGTCGGCGTGAGCCTGGAAGAGATCAAGCGAGCTTTTGAATCACTGCCCAATAACCGCACACCGACGGTTGAAGACTGGCAACAGCTTTCAAAAAACTGGCAGCAGATGCTGGATGGCCGGATTGCTTATCTGCAAAAGCTGCGTAATAACCTGGCAGGCTGTATAGGCTGTGGTTGCCTGAGCATGACCAGTTGCCCGCTCTATAACCCGGACGACAAGCTGGCGGAATCAGGTAGCGGCCCGGTGCTTCTGGATCAGGCTGAGCAGAAAGCGAGAGCCCAGCAAGAACCAAGCGCTAGCTTATAGCCCTATAATAGTAGACCTGAATAATAGCTATCGAGCCTTAATCTACACGAATGAACCACTTGGGCTTGATGCGCCCAAAGTCGCGACGGATGTTTGCTTTCAAGGCTTTTTTGGAATCCAGCACCACTGCTTCCTGCTCGCTTCTAGCAAACACCACCCAATGCCAGAAAGGTCTGCCCTGCTCCATGCGCCATTTGATCGCCAACAGCGCCTTGTCTGGAAGGTGCTCCCAGGTATCAAATGGCGTCTCCGTGGATGCAGCCGTGATTCCCAAAGCACGCAAGAGTGTACGGACGTACTCGGTGTCTGACCAAAGCGCTGTGTCTTCGGCATAAATACCCAAGGCGTTAGCTGTCTCTTTCGCCTGCGCATAGGTAATGCCCGCAAGAGCAGCGCATGCTGCGATGCCACAGCCGGATATTTCTTCTTGAATGACGGGGTTCATTTGCATATTGATTAACGTTTGCTATAAATGGTGTGAGGAACAAGCGTGCAACGACCTAAATAATTGAATTAAATTGCATTTTTATTTCGCTCACTCACGATCTAACTTCAATTACCCTGAGACTCCACTTTCTCCAATTTCTTCTCTAGCTTAACAACTTTAGAAAATGAAATGATGCCAAAAACAAACCCCAAGATGCCCATCGACATTCCCATAATTCCAAAAATGAATCCTATATCGCCCATGTTATCTCTCCAATTTTAAGGCTAATTCTGACCATTATTAGCGTACTATAAAGCATCACTTACAATTCATATAATGAATGCCTTTAATTTCATCACAATAGTCGCAATTCAGCACTATGAACCGAATTGCACTACTCGAGCAACGAACGGCTGCTTTTACGCTATACTGCATCATTTTTCATTTTCGACACACCTTACGACGATCTGTCAGGGCGCCTTATGCCATTTGCAAAACTAGGATTATCCACGCCTCTTGTTCAAGCGATTACCGAACTAGGTTACAACACGCCAACGCCCATCCAGGAACAAGCGATTCCTGCCATTCTTTCGGGTAACGACTTAATCGCCACCGCACAAACAGGCACAGGTAAAACCGCTGCCTTTGTTCTGCCTATACTAGAGCGCTTCAGTAACGCGGGAACGTTACGCGGCAAACGCATACGTGCGCTGATTCTCGTGCCGACCCGTGAGCTAGCGGTTCAGGTCGAAGCCAATGTGGTTCAATACGCTAAACACACGCACCTAACCTCGATGGCTGTGTATGGCGGTGTGGATACCGAAGCTCAAAAAGAGCGCCTAATCAAAGGAGTGGATATTCTGGTCGCCACCCCTGGCAGATTGCTCGATTTGGCGCATCAGCGTGCACTGCACTTTGATGAGCTTAAAGTCATGGTATTGGACGAAGCGGACAGAATGGTCGACATGGGTTTTGTCGACGATATCAAGAAAATCATAGATCGCCTGCCTGAAGACCGTCAGAACCTACTGTTTTCGGCCACCATCACAGACGACGTTCGCGCCCTCGCCTACGATTTTTCGGATCGTCAGATGACCGATCTGGCGGCTGAAATATCCATTTCTCCCAACGTCCGCGCCGCCGCTAATGTCAAACAATGGCTCATCACCGTCGACAAAGACACTAAGTCCGCCTTGTTGAGCCACTTGATCAACGAGCAACAATGGGATCAGGCGCTCATTTTTACCGAGAAAAAACACAATGCGGCCAAGCTTGTTGCTCAACTGGAAAAACGCGGCATCACAGCGGACTCTATCCATGGCGATAGAAGCCAAGCAATGCGCGAAAAGATTCTGGCTCAGTTCAAATCTGGTGAGCTAAAGTACTTGGTCGCCACGGGGGTTGCCGCGCGTGGTTTGGATATTGATGAACTGAGTCGTGTGGTGAATTACGATTTACCTTTTCAGCCAGAAGAGTACATCCACCGCATTGGTCGAACCGGCCGCGCGGGCGCCTCAGGGGAAGCCATCTCTTTAGTCGACATGAGTGACTTTAAAAATCTTTGTGCCATTGAAAGACGGTTAAAAAGCATTATTGAGCGAAAAGAGATTGCAGGCTTTCCGGTTCGAAAAGCAGTGCCTGAATCAAACTTGAATTTCAGTAAAAAGTAATCGTTAAAACTTACCCAAGAAGCTCACCTTTTAAAAGGGTGGGCTTCTTTATTATCTATATTTCACGAATCCGGTGAAAACGCATCTAACAGCTCGGCGTTAGTGGGATATTTATCCAACAACGCAAGCAGCTTCTGCGCGCCTTCTACTGGCTTAAGCGTTGTCAAACCTCTACGCAATGTTCTTACTTTTTCAATATCTTTTGCATCAATCAAAAGCTCTTCGCGACGGGTACTGCTTTTGGCAATATCGATTGCAGGGAAAATCCGTTGATTGGCCACATCCCGGGATAACACCAGTTCCATATTGCCCGTGCCCTTGAACTCCTCGAAAATCACCTGATCCATACGGCTTCCCGTATCCACCAGCACGGTGGCCAGAATGGTGAGCGATCCGCCGTTTTCGATCTTTCTCGCGGCGCCAAACAGTTTTCGGGGTATTTCCATCGCACGACTATCCAGCCCTCCCGACATAGTGCGACCATTGCCCCGCTGCTCGGCATTATGAACGCGCGAGAGTCTGGTCAAAGAATCGATCACAATCATCACATTATGACCCTCGCCTGCTTGCTTACGCGCCGTCTCAAGAAGCTTATCGGCCATACGCACATGGTGTGTGTAGCTTTCATCTGAAGACGATGCATGTACTTCTGCCGACACACTGCGCTTAAAATCGGTCACTTCTTCAGGGCGCTCATCAATCAGCAAGGCATACAGCTTTATGTCCGGATGAGCTTCAGCCACGGCCTGACAGATATGTTTTAACATCGTCGTTTTGCCAGAGCCTGGCGGCGCAACAATCAGGCCTCGTTGCCCCATCCCAATGGGCGTAATCAAATCCATCGCTCGCACAGTACGCTGCTTAGAACCCGGTTCTAAATAAATGCGTGGGGAAGGATGAATAGCGACGCCATTTAAAAAACGTTTTTCGGGATCATTAGGAAATTGATCTTCAACTTCGTCGGCGGGCTTGGCATCTGTCTCTCTCTTCGCCTTCAAACCTAGTGTTTTTCTCGTCATATTATCGATGTATCGCCTTGAATAACCTGAGTTAATAGAATACTGAATTTATAAAAATAGCTGTATCATAGGCCAGCCGACTGGTCGCATTGTTGCGGTACTTGGTATGGAAAACGGGTAAGTCTAGCTTGTGCTCAAACGTACCGGGTTGGAGCTGATCTTAGTAGTTGATCACCGCCATGGCGTTTTGATCGTGGTTATAAAGATTGAAGCGCGGCTTGCTGACCTCTCCTCGTCTTTTTTCCTTGATCCCACAAAAACTTAGGTATCAAAGGGGTTTCCTACAGCCCCAACTCTTCACATAAACGGCGCGAGGTACGAACATCCAGCGACCGAAGGGAGCAAACTTGATGGCTCTGTTATGCACCTCAGGTTTCCGATATAAATATCAGAGTAATTAGCAAAGCAACACATAGACCAATTGCAGCTCTCCACACCCAGTGCATATGCTCCAGTTTTACCAGGAAGTCAGACTTCCTGCCCGGCTCATTTTGAACCAAGAAGCTCAAATACCAGATCGCCAGATTGTACGAAAAAACAACAACCAATAAAAAACCGGAGGTAATACCAAACAATCCCCGCTGCCACCAAACCATCCCTTCCATTGAGAGCAATACACACCATTGGCCAACCAAAAGCCCAAAGGTGAGACAACCTATTGCATAGGTATTTGACAGGATCTGCTTGGCAACCAAAGCGGGGGTAGAAAATTTTGAAAATATCACTGCCACACCGAATGCAAATAAACCAAATGAGCCAATTGCATTCCAGAGATTGGGGCCTATGCCTTCACTAATTGCGGCCTGATAAAATTCAACTTCTGGGTAAAAGGTATTGGCCCACAGAACGAAAAGAAATGCTGGAAGTGCCCATGCGAAGAATATGGTAAAGGCATCCTTCAAACTCTCATTCGGGATGAGGTCACTTCTCTCAAAATGGCTAAACCGCTGAGTCAAAAATTCCCTCATATGTTCTCCTTGCATAACGAGAAGTTGAGTTGCCTGCGTAGCTTTTCGCGCAGGTCGCCTCGAGTGCAGGGTTAGTCCTCATATCGGAGGCCTACCCGTCCAAGAATGTAGTACATGTGGCAAGTGTTCAGATGAGATACCTCTCAACCTAAACACCTCACACAGAAATGCCTCGGCGGTATTGAGTGCCTCAATCGCCGACTTCGCAGAAAGCGAATGGTAGGCGCTTGTATCCGCCATGCCATGAATTGCGATGCCGGGAATGGATAAGGTTTCGTGGGTGCTTGTGAAATGCATCAGCTTGTGCCGGATATTTTTCAGCGTTATGAACTGTTGCCCAGCACCTTCACCGAGAGAAAGCTTCTGTCCGAATACGAGAAGTGGCCACTCTTTGATCTTTCTGTCGAGACCGCACTGAGTGCTAGTTAGATCGGCATAAATCTTTTCGGCAGCGTGCGCATATGCGGGCTCGGTGATGAGACACCGGAAATACACATTGAAGAAAACCTCAACACATTGCACCGCGAGGATGACGCAAAGTGCAGCATCTTGACGAAGCGCCGAGTCATCCTCCGCGACGTGAGATTCCGCGACGCGAACACAGAGCCGTCGAAGAGCCTGGAACAGTTCCCATACCATGTAATTCGGTGATGACAAAATGCGATCCGTGAGCATGAGGGCTAACGCCCGCGATCAATGGCACGAGGAACAAGCGTCCGGCGACCGTAGGAAGCGAATTTAATTGCTTGGTTAGCCATTTTAGACCCACTGATTTTCATAAATCGTCCTTCTAAGCACTCGAGCGGCGAACAGTGCCATTTCTTCTAACTCCTTTTCCGACTCTTCAGGAGCATCAATCAGCTTCTGATCATCCCATGGGTCATTTACATGCACCCACTTATTTCGATACTTCCGTAGCTTGTGCAAATCAGATCGAAGATCGTCGGCTATAGGAGAACCATCAATTAGCTCGAAGAGGCTGCTGAGCGCTCTCTCGGAATACTCGGAGCGCAGATAGGTTTCGATTCCAGACACTGCCGTCAGTATTGATGCCAAGTTTGCTCCGTGCACAAATGCCAGGTCAGATTCTCGTACAATAAAAGAGCACCACTCTGACAGGATGATCCCGCTATTTAAGAGCTCTTCGTCAAGTATAACTATTTGGTTCCTGCGTTCATCTTCGTTCATATGGCTAACGCCAAGCTCACCAGTAAATTAGGGGCGCAGCGAGTAATTTATCCGCGTGCGGCTTTTTGTTAGTTTTCCTGCAACGGAGCTCAGTCGAAAGCATTTTCACGCCTTGCGTTTCTGTGCCGTCATCTTGCTTCTCTTCTCGATATCCTCGCGCCAAGCATCCAATTCCATAATATCAGCAAGTAGCTCGTCGGGGTCTGGAACAGCAATGCCGCCTTGCAGGGCTTTATCGTGTGCATAGTTAGAACACTTGGTCATGCCAGCGTAGACTCGCGCATAGTCGCCATCTTCCACAACAACACCAGCAAGTCGCTGTGTTTCAATGCCTTTCCGGAATCGCAAGATCACTTCACGCAAAAGGACTTCCTCGACAGCCCGCTCCCACGTCATACGGAGCCGGAAATAAGCATCAACTGTTTGTCTTTGATGCTGTTGCTCTTCGCCGTCCCTGTGCAGTTTAGCGATAGTTTGATGCTGAGCTTTAAGGGCTTTAATCCGCTTACTAGTGCTTCTCCCCTCGAAAGGGAGCTCTGGATCGGCGATCCCGAATCCCTCAGCACGGCGTGTCAGACTCTGTGTCGCAACCGGTACGGTAGCAAGCTTTGCTTCCTCGGCCAGTAGACAAAGGAAATAAATGTCATGGGTGAATACGATGACCTGACGCTGTGCGGCTTCTTTCGCTAATCGCTTTGCTACACGTTCGCGGCGGCGATGGTCAAGTGAGGACACCGGATCATCAAATACAATACCGCCCTTGCCATCACTTAGCCCGACCTCGGCCAGAAAAGAACCAATCGCGATTGCCCGTTGCTCTCCTTCACTGAGAATCTCGCCAGGGTTACGACTTTGTGGTAATTCCAGTTTTAATTTGTGCAAGGCCTTACCCCTGTCGGAGCGGCTTTGCAGCGAAACGCGGAGCATGCCCACGCCTAAAAATTTGAATTCGCGATTGAGTGCTTCAGCTAGTTCTTTGGATACAACTTTTTCCGCCAGCTCAGATGCCTTTCGCGAAATAGCATTTGTTTTGACGGCCGACAGGCACTGTTTAAGTTTGGACTGATGGCCTAGTCGGGCCACTGCCAATACCACGGCATCCTTGACTTGGCTTAGGCGCACTCGTGCATCGAGTTCAATGAACTGCTTTTGAAGTGCGGCACGCGCATTTTCGTCTGACGCTTTTTCAAGAGCTTCAGCCTCGGCATTTAGCTTTTCAGCTAGCGCTTGAAATCTCGCTGAGGGGTTGACCAACGCCTGTTCGGTGCCTTCCCATTGGTGAGAGATTACTGCCGCCTTGATGGCTTCCTGTCGGTCGGTCAGTGATTGCTCAAATACTTTTGCATCATTCGCAAGTTGCGGATCCAAGCCTTCGATCTCACCGTAGGTCACATCGTCAATATTTAAAGTCAGAATGTTCGCGATGAATGGCTTGTACTCTGCGTACAGAGCTAGTCGGCGCTCTTGGGCGGTTTTCTCTGCCTCAGCTTGAATGAAGGACTCGAAACGCTGTAAACGGACAGCGCCTTCGGCAAGAGGTTGCTGACATAGCGGGCAAGGTGAATCGGTTCCCAATTCTGGGAAGACTTTGTCTGGATGGGATTCTACCGCGAACTTGCGGGCGGCATCGAACATCTCGCGCCAAGCCTCTCCCCCAGTGCCAGGTAGCAGACTTTCACCTTCCTTAAACTTCTGGGCTGCGAGTGCGGCGGCTGACTGCGCAGTACGATAACTGTCTGCCAGACTGCGCAACCTAGCCACCACCGTATGATCTACCAGTGCTCCCTTGTTGATTGCGTTTGTTGCGATGGCTGCGACTCGGCGAGCGCGCAGACGCAATTGAACGGCCTTTTCCTTCGGATTGTTTTCCTTCAGACTCTTCTCTAGGGTCGCACGCTGGGCTAAGTCTTCCTGCGAAAGCGTCGCCAGCGCGTCGATTTGAGCTTGTGACGTTCTGGCTGATAGTCCTGAAATCAGTTTGCCAACGGCGGTGTCGCCGTGGAGCGGTACGAAAGCCGTAAGGTCTGCGGCAGACTGCGTATGCTCGGTTTCGATGGCAGTCTTCAAATGTTTGCAGACCTTCGCCAGTCCTTCGAACACATCGAGCCCGTAGGGCACGTAAGAAAAGTCATCTTCGCTATCTAGGTAGGCACGCGCACAGTGAGAATCAAAGACTGCGAAAGAGGACAGCGCTGCTGGAGCCGCTTTACCGTCGAACCAGTGCGCATCTTGTGCCAAACCATCAACAGTGATCTCGAATACGGCTTCGGCTTTCCCCGTTTTACCTGCGGGAAGAGCGGCGTTTGGATGAATTGCTTCCATTTGATCGCGAGCACGGCATGCGCGTTTGAACACGCGTGAGTATCCTGATTTTCCAGAACCGTTGTCACCATAGATGACCGTCATCCCAGCAGCACTAAACGGAAGGCGCTGATTCTCGGCAATCGCGTTGACATGCCGCATATTCTTCATGGCAAGCAGTTCAACGTGAGTTGTCGCCTTCACTGGAGCAGGGATCTGATCGGCCGTGAGGGGATTGGGCTTCCGCCCTTTTGGATCCGGAATACCGTTCTCAGCTTTTAGTAGCGCAAATAGATCATCTTGGTCTTCTGTTGTGAGGGTCTGCTTAGCCAGCAAGCGTGCCACCGCATCACTTTGCCATGCCGGTAGGCTCTGCGACCAGTTCAGAATTTCTTGTAGTAGCGACAATATCTTCTCCTTTTTATTTGCCGACCGATTGAGAGTCGCTCACAAAGCTAACGCCGCCAACACGCATGGCTTTGGAGTGTAGGCGAAGCTGCAACGGAAAAGCCGTCGCTGTGATTGGCATTGATACTCATTGAGCTTTTTCCCCCAGCCCAGCCGTTTGGCTAGACGGTAAGACGACCAAACCAAACAGAAAAAGACTCAATGAGCTTTCACAATAGCACTCATCGTCACTACTGTAGCATTGATCTTCATGCCAGAAGCCTTTATGCCTGCATCCTCAATCAACAAAGAGAAACCCTGATACATAAAGAGATTCCCGCTAGACCAGAACCACTACTTCGGCTAATCGAAACCTTCCTGGATGAACTGGTCATCGGCGCCAAATGCATGCACTGCTGGTACTGGATCACTGATTTATGTGAAGTCCAGGGCATTGCTTTCACTCTCAGTCATGCCCTTTATATGACACATTATTTGGAAAGAATTGGATAGCATTAGCTGGCCCGCAGGGCAAAGTACAGGACGTACTTTCTCTACGCCATTCATGGCGGTAAAACCAAGAATGACCGCGTGGATTCTTACAACATTGCGTCGCTTATTCGAGGCGGTAATTTTCCCCTCGCTTATGTCTACCCACGCAGCATGCGAGCTACCCGTGACCTGCTGCTGGGCTCGTTCACCACAGCGCTGATCTCAAAGCCCATGTTGTCAACACCACGAGTCAGTACAACCTGCCACCCAACAAGGTCAATTTGAAAAATGTCAGTGCTAGAGAACAACTGGGCAAAACCTATGATGACCCACTTGTTCAACGCAATATCGATCTAGATATGACCGTTTTAGAGTGCTACCACCGGGAACTAAGCCAGGTGGAATGGCTATTGGAAAAGCAGGCTAAAAAGCATCAGCCAACCTACTACCACTTATTAACCACCATTCCCGGCGTTGGCCGTATTCTGGCCCTTACCATTCTGTATGAAGTGGGTAATATTCGACGTTTTGACTCTGTCCAGAAGTTTGCCTCCTATTCCCGACTGATCAAGTGCAAAGCCGAATCGGCTGGTAAGGCCTATGACACCCAGGGCAACAAGATTGGTAATACCCATCTGAAGTGGGCTTTTTCTGAGTGCTTTATCTGCGCGGCAATCCAGGTGCACAAAAGCTGTTGCAACTCTTCCAGAAACGCATGGGTAAAGCCAAAGCCTTATCGGCTCTGGCCCACAAGTTGGGGTGTGCAGTCTATTTCATGTTAAAGAACGAAAAGGTATTTGATGAACAACGCTTTTTAACGAGTTAGTCACGCAGCAGGATGATGATCAACGTCTAACTGGATCATCATGAAGTGTGCTGAAACAGGGTGTCTGCTGACTGATCTTGAGATCTGAAACCCGACTTCTACACCCAACTCGAAGCCCGTCGCTTTGATTATCCATCCTGCTGGCGTGCATCAGTACCCTGAGCGAGTGGGCTTACACCGGCGCTGAACCTGAAACTAACTGGGACTATAAAGTAACCCGCTGTTTGAATAGGACAGATGCTGGTTAACCGATGAATGTCTAGTGCCCCAGACCCACCCGCAAGGAGCAACCCGGTTTGGCAGTGGTGAACTACCACGTTAAAGAGCCTCAATAGGTGTTTGCTGTAAGCCACCAACAGCCAACGATGACAGATGAAGTAGGATCACTGGCTCAGGGACTTGATATTGGCCGCTCACGCGGCCAATAAAAACACTGCGGCCTATTGACAGAGAGAAGGCTCATAGGTGTTAGGCTCGGCGTCATAGGATATCCCTATGTCCTTAGTATTAAAGCTAAAAGGAAGCCACTCAATCCTACTGTAATGACATACCGACCTATTAGTAAACAACCTTCAACCAACTTTGGCTGCTGCACTTTTCCATTGACTGCAAGCTTACGGGAAACCTTAATCCACGATTTCCGAGCTCTTTCGGAAAAGCTAGGCTTTCCGTCAATGCTTGTGCACTGCATGTATGATATGAATGCTCGCCAATGCACTCGGTTGTATCGATTTTTCCGAAGGCGTCTCGGATCTTTAACGTATTCATATAGGATAAAATCTTCATACTGTTTTAAATTTTCTGTGGTCGCAGGATAAAGTGTAACCATAACGGTTCCCATATCCGTTCTCTCATAACGAAGGCAGGCTCCCTGCTCTGTTAGAAAAGTATTGCGTTTCTGCGGAAACCCATTCGTATCTTGCGCAACAATCGCAACATTATCAAACGGACGATTACCAAAGAAAATTTCTACTATTCGCTTATCGACCGCCCCTTGTGCGCCGCCTTTCACGACATAAAACGAATAGCAAGATGCAAGTTCTTTCGCTTTCTCATCGTTCTTCATAATTTCTTTAAATCGATTTTCAGCTTCATCGGCGAAAGCATCAAACTCTCTATAAGCATCTTGCCTATCCATCTATTCTCCTTATTATAACTGACTAACACTAGCGGTGAGGGGCTGACAGCAGAGGAGCTTATTGTGTGCTAGGCTCTTTTAGCACGCAAGAATTACCGCGGAATATCCTCTAGACCGCCATTGTTAGCCCTTTATCTATCACCTAACAATGATTCCACTAATTCAGCCGACTGTTTAGACCTAATTAGCAATGAATCTATGTAATTATCCATAATTTCAGCTTGGTTTTTTACTGATTTTAAATGGTCTTCAAGTTCCCTCAGACATTTTTGTGGACTCATTGCTTCTTCAGGATCCGTGATTTCACACGATAACCCCAACGCCCTGTATAGAGCAAACTCACAGCTTTTAACTATTTCTCTCAATATTTCTAACTGGGAAATTTCGCTAGTAGAAAACTCACTTGGGAGCATGGGCATTTTTAGCGCTAAGAAATCTGAATATTTTTCAATTGCGTCATTAGCTGGCTCTAAAATATTAGGCCAGTGATCGTACTTCATTTTGTAATAGAGGCTATAATCACTATATCCATCTTGTTCAGGGTTATTTATTTCTGGCTCATAAAAACAATAAACCTCATTAACCCAAGACTCAGCAACTTCTGTCAATTCCTGGGTTCTCTTTATAGCTCTCACGTATAACTTGTTTAGCTCAAGAATACTGTCAATCTTAGCTTCTAAAAATTTTGCTCTTTGGCCACTCAGCACCTCAAGTTCTGTTTTATATCTTGCTACATCTTGTTGCAATGACTTATTTAATTTACTTTTTGATTCTTCTAATTCTTTTTGCAGTTCTGCCTTTTTGTCAACCAGCCTTTCTGAATACTTATGATCCAAATGTTTGAAAAATAAAGATTGTCCAAATTTGGCAATTATTCCGACCGTGAGGCCAGCGCCAATTACTGCTCCAGAAATGTATTTCAGAAACTCTACCATTTCCACTTTTCTTCACTTATTGAGCTAACGTTAAGCACAACAACAGCTCTTAATTTGTGCATTTTGGAATTCTTTTGCGAAGCAAAAACTACATAAGCGCGACTTACAAAGTGACCAGCTACGCAGTATGGAATGTCATTATTATGCAGATTACTATTTATTCTTGTGTTCTATTCCTTTTGCTTTAACAGATGTCTTATTGAGTGTTAGATCGTTCCCCAACAGCATTTTCATCTGTTCATTATCTAAATATTCAGGCATCCCTTTTAGCCACATTCTTTGGTAAAGCTTCTCTCTGAGCTGAACTTGAGCACGTTCTTTTTCAAGCTCTATAATTTTCGGCAAATGTTCAATTTTGCTTTTTGATGAGACACTCTTTAACACTACACCACTAATAATAGATATAAAACCCAGAACAAGAAGAGTAATTGCAAATGTGGGTGACTTGTCAAGAACCGAAAGTATTACGCTTGCAATAACTGCCAACGCACCTGCACCAACACAAAATGACGTGTAATCTTTTTCAAAGCTATCTTGTATAGCTCGCATAAGCTTGTCTGCTTTTTCTCCATATGCCTCAAGGACCGAAGAGTGATCATGCATTAAACTAGAAAATTCTTTTTTCCTTTTTTCTTCGTCTGTTTTTTCTTCGGACATTATCATTTCGTTCCTTTTTTAAAAGCACATAACAGTGATTAAACTGCGCGTTCTAATATTAAATAAACGCGCCGCACTATTCAAAATTCTTATCGCGCGCCGAAAAAAATCTAACCATCTTATATGTAATAAATTAACAGTATATCAAAAATTAAACTAAGATCTATTTTTTTATTGATCTAATCATACTGTATTCATAAATTGGCTTAGGTCACGTGACTTTGCAGAAAAATTGAGTTAGAGCAGGCTTTGGGCAGCTAGCGCTGCCTTCGCGGGTGCCTTTTGGCTCGTTCCTCGCCAAGCGTTACGCCGCGCTACAAGGGTGCAATCGTTTGATTTTATAGATTTTGTAGTGCGTGGTAAGCGAAACACACTCGCAATAGTAGCCTGGCACTCTTTGCGATGGATTGTTTATGTGGCGGGATCATCGCGCGCTGAAACGCCCTACCACAACACCTGTTCAACACCACTAATGCAGAGGCTGGGTTGTGGTAGGCGCAGGGGCTTAGGCTTTGAGAACGTAACGGTGGATTTCAATCACCTGATCGGTAGTGGTGCACCATTTATTGCCACTCAAGCTTGAGGTCTTTATGTGACTGGGCACAGTCGCGCAGATAAAGATTAATCAAGCTCTGATAGGGAAGGTCTTTTTCCTCCGCCAGATTTTTGAAATACGCGATGGTATCTTCATCCAGCCGGATCGTGACCTGCTTTTTAAGCTTCTTGGCGTATGGGTTTTTGACTGACTCTGAAAAATCGTAATGGTCACGCATGTCTATACCCTTCGTAAGTTTTTCGCTCTCGTTTATCCGCCTTGCGCGCTGAGATAATTCGGATTGTTTCTCCGTCTCTAACGCAGTGGCACACCACCAGTAAACGGGAATGAATGCTCGTTCCGAAGAGTTTGAACCGATTCTCCTCTTCAGAATGATCAGGATCCGATTGTAGTTATATTGTACGTACTATCAAGACACTGGTGATTTTCGAGGCGAAACCGTCTCGGGCTGAAGCTCCAAACAAGCCAGTGCAGAACATTAATTCAGTGGAATAGTTTGTTTATGTGGCCGAATCTTCGCGCGCTGAAGCGCCCTCCCACAACACCAAGTCAACACCACTAATGCTGTGGTTGGGTTTGTGGGAGGCGCTTTGGGTTTATGTTTTCAGGACGTAACGTAGAGTTTCGACGACTTGGTCGGTGGTGGTACACCAGGCTTGGGCACCGGCGTCGACTTCTTTCAGCGGGTGGACGATGTCTTCGCTGTGCAGAGTGATGTAGGGCTTGGCGAGTGCTGCGCAGTAGCCTGCGTCGAAGGCGGCGTTCCACTGTTTGTACTGGTCGCCGAAGCGCACAACAACCAGATCCGCTTGCTCGATCATGGTGCGGGTGCGGATGGCGTTGACCTTGGACGACTGGTGGTCACGCCAGAAGCCATTTTCCGGCTTGCCCAGGTGGTCGCCGGCGGCGTCAGAGGCGGCGTGGTCGGTGACCGGTGCGGTAAACTCGATATCCAGGCCCGCGGCCTCGGCGCCGCGCTGTATTTCTTCGCGCCAGTCGGTGTGGATCTCGCCGGATAGATAAACGTAAAAGCTCATGGCTATTCCTCAAATACTAGTTGGTCAGCATCGCCATTTTATGGAAAAATATTCCATATTTATACCAACGTTATAGCAAGGGCTGCCTGGCCAGCAGATAAATATCCATTATCCAGCCGTGGGTGTCGCGGAGCTCCGCCCGGCGCTGGACGATCTGGTCGCCGACGTCGCTTAGCCAGCCTTTGATCAGGCACTGTTTCTCCATGCCCAGGTAGGCGCCCCACCAGATGTAGGTTTCGTTTTGCGGAAGCGAGGTAAAGGCCCCGCCGCTATCCAGCATTACCGCAACAGTGGCCGCATCGCTTGGCCAGCCGCGCTCGCGGAGGCGACGGCCGGTGGTGATGTGTACCGGCTCGGCGAGCGCATTGAGGGGGATTTTATGCTCAGCGGTGAGCACTTGCAGGCTGGTGATGCCTGGCACCACCTCTACATCCACCTGCTTACCCGCAGCGCTTAGGCGCCGAGTAATGCGCAGGCTGCTGTCGTAAAGCGAAGGGTCGCCCCACACCAGCATCCCTACCCGTCCGCCGTTGGGTAAGTGTTCATCGATTTGCTGCGCCCAGACGCTGGCGATGGCAGCGTGCCAGTCGTCCACTGCGCCCAGGTAGTCATTGCGGCCATCACGACTAGGCAGATCGAACTCGACGATCTTAGTGGTCACCGGCGCTTCCAGCAACCGTTCGCAGAGCAAGCGGCGCAGGTCGATAAGATCCGACTTGGCCTCGCCTTTGCGGGGCAGCAGGATCAGGTCGGCGTTATTGAGCGCGCGCACGGCGGCCAGGGTGACGTGGTCAAGGTTGCCGGTGCCGATGCCTATTAGCGACAGCGTGATCATGACTCGCTCTCTTGGTCTTGGCTTGCCGTGGCAAAAGGCGAATCCGCCAACTGGGGGCGAAAGCGGCGGTCGTAGCCTACGGCGTAGAGGCTGCTCTCCTGAAAGTCTTCGCTCTCCAGCACCGGCCCGACCAGAATTAGCGCGGTGCGCTGCATGGTGTCATCGATCTGCGCTTCTATGGTGGCTAGCCGCCCACGCACCACCCGCTCATCGGGCCAGCTTGCCCGCCACACAATCGCCACCGGGCACTGCTCGCCATAGAAAGGCGTCAGGCTTTCGACCACCTGAGAAAGATTATGGATAGAGAGGTGGATGGCCAACGTGGCGCCGGTGCGGGCGAAATTGGCAAGCGTCTCGTCGCTGGGCATGGCGCTGGCCCGCCCCGGCGTGCGGGTGAGCACTACCGACTGGGCGACACCGGGTAGCGTCAGCTCCTGACCCAAGGTTGCCGAGGCTGCCGCGAAGGCTGGCACGCCGGGAGTAATGCTGTAGGGGATGCCCTGCTCGCGCAGGCGGCGAAGTTGCTCGCCCATGGCCGACCACACCGATAGATCCCCCGAATGCAACCGAGCGACATCCTGGTCTTTGGCGTGGGCGCGGCTGATCTCCTGCATAATGTCATCCAGCGATAGCGGCGCGGTATTGATCACCCGCGCCCCAGCCGGGCAGTGTTCGAGGATTTCCTCAGGTACTAATGAACCCGCGTACAGGCACACCGGGCAGGCGGCGATCAGATCGCGCCCGCGCAGGGTAAGCAGATCCGGCGCGCCGGGGCCTGCGCCAATGAAGTGTACAGTCATTCTATGACTCCTTCTGCCAACGCGGCGGTGGCCTTGCGATCCGCTGAAATTATCCGAGGCCCTAACAGCGTTGCCCCTGGGCCCGCCGCTAACAGCGCCACGGCCTCGGCCACGCTGCCCGTGCCACGCGCCTGCAAGCTTTGCACGGAATGAGTCAGCGTTGTCACCGTCGGTAGCTTGGCGTCCGCCACAGCGATAACCTCGATGCCTCGCAGTCGTCCCAGCTCTTCAACTAACGGCAGCATCGAGCGAGCCGCCGCGAGCTTATCGATAGCCCCGTACTGCTCGACAAGCTGATCAAGCGCCTGAGCGAGCGAAGCAGGCGTTGCCTCACGGCGAAAACCAAATCCCGCTATTCTCAACGCCGATTGCTTCATCGAACACCCCGCCATTGAACAATCGGGTAGCTGGCCTTCCAGCCCCGCCGGGCGCCGATGGGGGCGGCGTTGGCAAGTTCCAGGCGCATCAGTTCGCCACCTACCTTGTGCTGCCAGTGCGCCAGCAGCGCTTCGGATTCCAGGGTGACGGCATTGGCGACGACGCGCACGCCTTCGGGCAGGCGCTGCCATAAGTCGTCTAACAGCGCTTGGGAAAGCCCTCCGCCGATAAACACTGCATCGGGAAGCGGCGTATCGTTCAGTACGTCCGGCGCGCTGCCCTCTTTTACCTCAAGCCAGTCAACGCCCAGATTCTCTGCGTTGCTGCGCGCTCGGGCTGCCCGTTCTGCGTTTTGCTCGAAGCCTACCGCCTGATTATCCGGGTGAGCGAGCAACCACTCAATGGCGATAGAACCTGAACCGGTGCCGATATCCCATAGCCGCTCACCGGGCATGGGGGCCAGCGCCGCCAGGGTGATGGCGCGAATGGTCTGTTTGGTAATCTGGCCATCGTGGTCAAAAAAATGATCTGGCAGGCCGGGCGTCAGCGGCAAGGCGGGGCTGTTACCGGCGACTTCCAGCCCCACCGCGACTGGATGGTCGATATCCTGGGGCAAGTTGGCGTCGACACGGCAGTGGCGAATGCGCTCGTTATCGCCGCTCAGGGCTTCCAGCACCGTTAGCTGGGAAGCCGCAAAGCCGAATCGGCTAACCAGAGCGGCGAGTTCGGCCACCGCTTCGCCGCCTCTTACCAGCACCAGCAAACGCCTACCGGCATGCAGGTAAGGCCGAATGCGGGTCAGCGGTTTGGCGTGCAGGCCCAGGCAGGTGCAGCGCTCCAGCGGCCAGCCTAAGCGTGCAGCCGCCAGGCTGAAGGTGGAAGGGGCTGGCAGGGCTAGCCACTCGTTGGTGCTAAGATGCTGCGCCAGGGTACTGCCCGCCCCAAACCAGAACGGGTCGTTTGAGACCAGCATGACCACCCGGCGGCCGCGCTGATCTAATAGCGCGGGAATGCCATCGGCAAAGGGCACCGGCCACTCCATCACCTCGGCGTTTAGGGGCGGCAAAAGGCGTAGGTGGCGGCGTGCGCCGAACACTACCTCGGCACTTTCCAGTGCGGCGCGGCTTGCCGCCGTTAGTCCCTGTGTGCCACCCTCCCCCCAGCCTAACAGGGTCAGCCAGGGAGCCTGACCCACTGGAGCGTGAGAAATTTCAACCATGATCAAGATCCTAATTCTCGGGGGAACCTCGGAGGCCAGCGCCCTGGCCAGTGCGGTTGCCAAGCGCGAGCTTCCCGCCATTTTCAGCTATGCGGGTCGTGTTGCCACGCCTAAACCCCAGCCACTGCCAACCCGCATTGGCGGCTTTGGCGGTGTTAGCGGCCTTGCCGCCTTTGTGGCCCAGGAGCGCATCACCCATATCGTCGATGCCACCCACCCCTTTGCCGCGCAAATGAGCACGAACGTGGCAGCCGTAGCGGCTCAGTGCGGCGTAAAAGCCATTGCCCTTACCCGGCCTGCCTGGCGACCTGTTAACGGTGACCAGTGGCAAAGCGTGGCAAGTATCGATGAAGCCGTCAGCGCCCTGGCGGGCCCGCCCCAGCGCGTGCTGCTCGCTATTGGCCGCATGCACCTTGCAGCCTTTGCCGCCCAGCCCCAGCACCATTACGTGCTGCGTTTGGTAGACTGGCCATCCAGCCCATTACCACTGGCCGATGTCAGCACAGTGATTGATCGAGGCCCCTTTACGCTGGAAGGCGATCTCGCCCTGCTGGAAAATCAGCGCATCCAGCGCATCGTGTGTAAAAATTCCGGCGGCGAAGGAGCGGCGTCCAAACTCACCGCGGCAAGAACCCTCGGCCTGCCCATTGTGATGATCGAACGGCCAGCACTGCCACCCCGCCAAGAACTTCATCGTATTGATGACGTCTTTAGCTGGTTTGGCGACTACTATTAATCATCGGCTCTTCGTCATTTTATATGGGATTATTTCTGCCAGTCTGATAATTGACCAGTGCGAGGTAACTTTAGCTCGCGACCGTTTAGGCTGCCAAGCTGATAACTGCACCCGTGGGAGGGCGCTTCAGCGCGCGAAGGGGGCCGACGGCACCCTGGTATTATCGGATTGGAAGCATAAGCAATCGCGAGCTAAAGCTCCCTCCCACAACAGATAGTTGGCTTAGTGGTTACAATCAGAATTATGAGACTCAAAATGGTCGATTAATATTAAATCCACATTAGATGACGAATAACCTAATCATCACGACGCTTAATCAGCCGAGCGCGGCGTATAAACCA
>Ga0209344_10002350_pt1 | contig 21321 bp, 21 predicted proteins | sample Cruoilmetagenom6_FD_187293 | JGI IMG/M metagenome (GOLD analysis project Ga0209344, IMG submission 187293) | Oil polluted marine microbial communities from Coal Oil Point, Santa Barbara, California, USA - Santa Barbara Oil Seep Sample 6 (SPAdes)... | ecosystem: Environmental > Aquatic > Marine... | reverse complement strand
TGGTGCGCAATCCGTAGTCCTCTTTTACAAACCCTTCCGCGGCTTCCATATGCGGTGCCGCGGCGAGGCTACCATCCAAACGGTAGGCCCATGCGTGAAACGGGCATTTGATCCCTCTGCAATCACCCGCGCCATCCATCAGACGCGCGGCGCGATGGCGACAGGAATTGGCAAATGCGCGTAATTGCCCATCTCGGTCGCGTAACAGAATAATGGAGTGCCCCGCGAAATCCAAAGCTATGAAACGACCCGGGTCTGCCACCATATCGGCACGGCCAACGCCAACCCAACCCCCGAAAACTGCGCGGGCCTCTGCCTCCACCAGACCTGCTTGGGTATAGCAGGCGGGTGGCAAGGACTGTGCAATTTCAACGGGCGCACAGGAACGTTCCAGCATTGCAAAGAAATCAGACATCGCTAATCCTCAACGCATAACAAACGGATTGGCGATTGGGTCGTCTGACATGTTCATCCAGACGGTCTTGGGGCGGGTGTAATCATACATCGCCTGGAACCCGCTTTCGCGGCCATATCCGGACCCTTTGACGCCTCCGAATTCTGCGATCGGGGAAACAACGCGATATGTGTTTACCCAGACGATCCCAGCACGAACAGCGTTGGACATACGCAAGCATCGCGCGCTGTCGCGGGTGAATATCCCGGCAGCCAAGCCATGTTTGGTGTCATTTGCCAATGCAACGACTTCGTCTTCGGTCGTAAAGCGTTGCACGCTTAGGACAGGGCCAAACAGTTCTGTGTCGACGATGCGCATATCCTGACGGGGACAATCAATAATCGTTGGTTCGAAGAACAATCCCGTCGAATTTTCTGGCTGTTTACCGCCTGACAGAATGGCACCGCCCTCTGTGATCGCATGTGCCACCTCGGCTTGGATGTGATTTAGCTGACCTGTGGTGCAAAGCGGTCCCATTTGCGTGTCGTCATCCAACGGATCCCCGATCCGTATCTGACCAGCAAGCGAAACCATCCGTTCAAGGAATTCGTCCGCAATGGAATCATGTAAATAGAGGCGCGATCCTGCGACACAGCTTTGACCGGTGGCACCGAATATTCCCGCGATCGACGCATTCACAGCACTTTCAATGTTGGCATCGTCAAATACAATAAAAGGTGATTTACCGCCCAATTCCAACGACACTTCGGCGAAATTGTTTTTGGAATTCTCTAACACATGCCGGGCAGCGCCGGGACCACCCGTGAATGAAATACGCGCCACCAAGGGATGTGATGTCAAAACCTGACCACATGGATCTCCGTGACCAGTGACGATATTTACAACACCTGCAGGGAAACCCGCTTGTTCGATCAAGCGTCCAAATTCCAACATCGGGGCCGAAGCATGTTCTGAAGCTTTCAAAACGACCGTGTTACCCGCGGCCAAAGCAGGGCCAATTTTAACGGCAGTCAGGAACAACTGACTGTTCCAAGGCACCACAGCGGCGATAACACCAAGTGGTTCGCGTTTGGTGAATACAAACATGTCCGGCTTGTCGATTGGAAGGGTTTCACCACAAATTTTGTCGGCGCACCCGGCATAGAACTGGAAAAATTCTGCGATGTATTTTGCTTGCCACCGGGTTTCTTTCAACATTTTGCCTGTGTCGATGGATTCAGATCTCCCCAAATTTTCGGATTGATCTGCCAGAAGCTCGGCCAGTTTGCGTAAACAATTCCCACGTTCTGTCGGCGTCTTGGACGCCCATTCACCAGAAAGAAACGCGCGATTGGCCGCTTGAACTGCCCGGTCAACATCATCTGACGTCGCTTCGGGAATGCGTGACCATGTTTTTCCGGTCGTCGGATTCACGCTGTCAAACGTTCCGCCATCTGAGGCCGGAACCCATTCGCCATTGATCAGCATTTGATAGCTTTGAATATCCGTCATCCTTGTACCCTTTCATCGCGCCTGTTTCCAATATTTGAGAGATTGTTTTATCGAGTGAAGGTTTTTTCGCCAGATTGTGGCGGAAAAACAGACAAAACATGATTTTCACACTCTAGTTTGCACAAAGAAGCGGCGCGCTTGGCGCCTATATTCGGGACTACGCGAATGTTTGAACTTAGCCCAAATGGCACGGCTTTCGAGAGGGATGGCAAATCTGACCAGCCTGTTGTGGTGTTGATTCACGGTCTCGGTCTGAACCGGCATTGTTGGCAATGGACACGCCCCGCGTTGCGCGGCCATTATCAAACGTTGAGCTTTGATTTGTATGGGCACGGTGACAGCGCAGCACCGGTTGTAACCCCATCCCTGAGCATGTTTTCAAATCAGTTGCGCGATTTGTTGGACCACTGCGGGGTGGAGCGTGCCATCATTGTTGGGTTTTCGTTAGGGGGCATGATTGCGCGCCGGTTTGCGCAGGATCATCCAACCCGAACCGAAGCATTGGGTATTTTGCATTCGCCGCACAAACGGACAGTTGTCGCGCAAGACGCGATCGTGAAACGTGTGGAACAGGCCAAAGTTGAAGGACCATCCGCCACAGTCGAAGCCGCTCTGGAGCGTTGGTTTACGGACGGTTTTCGGCGCCACAACCCGGACACGATGCAGCTGGTTCGCACTTGGGTCACGGCAAACGACATCGAAATCTATCATCGAAACTACAATGTTCTGGCCACCGGCGTGGACGAAATAGTTGCTCCGGAGCCCCGGATTTACTGTCCAGCTTTGGTTGTGACCGGGGATGAGGATTACGGGAACGGACCAGAAATGACCCAAGCGATTGCGGAGGAAATTGATAATTCAGAGGTCGTCATTCTGAAAGGTCTGCGTCACATGGCGATGGCCGAAGCACCGGATGCCTTAAACGCCCCTCTGTTGGATTTTCTGAACAGGAGGGTAGGATGACCATTTCTGATCCGATGACGGACGCGGAAAAACGCGCCTTGCGTAATGCCTTCGGTGGCTTTGCGACCGGTGTTACTGTGGTCACAACACGCGAAGCCGACGGTACACCTCGTGGATTTACCGCCAACTCGTTTACTTCGGTATCGCTTGATCCGCCACTGTTGTTGGTGTGCATCGCGAAAACGGCTCACAGTTGCGATACATTTTGCACATCGGACCATTTTGCAGTGAACGTCTTGAGCGAAACTCAAAAAGATATGTCCGGGCTATTTGCGTCGCAATCTCCAGACAAATTTGAACAAGCCGAGTGGGTGGCAGGTGCCAATGATATGCCCTTGTTGCCGGACTCTTTGTGCACATTTGTTTGCGCGCGTCATGAAGCCGTTGATGCCGGGGACCATGTGGTTCTGATCGGGCGGGTTGTCGACCACGCTACTGTGGACGCGCCGCCATTGGGGTATCACAAGGGCAGTTATTTTTCTATCGGTCTCGAAGAAAGGTTGGTAAACGCGGCGGCCAGAATTGCAGAGCTGAGCGTTGGTGCGATCATGGAGCAGGATAAGCAAATTTTGTTGTCGGTCGCCGTTGACGGGAACGTTTCAGTCCCAATTGCGCCCGCAAATGCGCGCAGCTTACAAGGGTTTGTCGAAACTCTTCAAAATCGCGGTTTGTCACCATCATTAGATCATCTTTATGCGGTTTATGAAGACCATGAATCCATGCGGCAATGCGTCGTTTATCATGGGACGACAAACGGCGAGGCCCCTGAAGGAATGGCATACTTTCCTCTTGGAAAACTACCACTGGCGAAAATCACAAACGAAGCTGAACGCGTAATGCTAAGGCGTTATCAGCACGAATACCGCCACGGAAGTTTCGGAATTTATCACGGAGATGCTGAAAGCGGCGTCGTGAACCGTGTTGATACGCATCAAAATAGGACTGCAAAGGAATGCCCTCAATGATACCAGAGCTCAGAAAAGTCGTTACATTCGACGAAGACATTCACCGCGAAGGAATGCGCGCTGCGACCCCACCATTACGAATGATGGCGGTGGCGGCCATCGTCTCTAACCCATGGGCGGGTAAGGGTTATGTCGAAGACCTCGCACCTGAAATTAATCGCATCGCGCCACCCCTTGGTGAAATGCTGACAGAACGGCTTATTGCGTTGGCCGGGTCCGGCGATGCAATCGAAGCCTACGGAAAAGCCAGCATCACCGGCGTGAACGGTGAATTGGAACATGGCTCGGCCTTGATTCACACATTGCGGTTTGGAAATTTCTATCGCGAGGCGGTTGGCGCCAAATCGTACCTTGGGTTCACAAATGGCCGTGGTCCGGCGAACACTCAGGTTCAGGTGCCGTTGATGGACAAACATGACACCGGTCGTCGGTCCCACTATTTGACGGTTCAGTTTTCGGTGTACGATGCACCAGGTCCAGATGAATTGCTTGTCGCGCTTGGCGCGGCCACAGGTGGACGTCCCCATCATCGGATCGGTGATCGTTATTCTGACCTTGCCGCAATTGGGCGTGACGTGGATAATCCCGCTGGCGTGAATTAACGTCGCCAGCGGTTTTTGACGTCAGTAAGAGTACTCGGCGTAAATCCTATCAAGGTCACCGTTCCAATCGCCATGATAGTGCTCAAGCAATTCGTCAGCGGGGGTTTTCCCGCTTTCGATACTTTCATGCAGCGCGTTCAGGAAATGTGTTTCATCCGGGATAAGACCATCGGCACCAGTACGCGCACGAGCGGCAAGCCCAGCTTCTGAGATTTTCAGAACTTCACGGGCCAAATCGTGCATTTTGATCTTGCCAACTTGGGCTTGAAGCGCGTCAACAGATGCAGCAACGCGAAGTGCTTCGCGCGTTTCGGCATCCCAGTCTTTGACCAAATCCCAAGCTGCATCGAGGCTGGATTGATCATACATCAGTCCGGTCCAAAATGCCGGAAGCGCACAAAGACGGCGCCACGGGCCACCATCGGCACCACGCATTTCCATGAATTTCTTGATCCGCGCTTCTGGGAAGGCTGTCGTCAGATGGTCTGCCCAATCTGAAAGGGTTGCCATCTCGCCCGGCAGTGCGGGCAATTCGCCCTTTAGGAAGTCACGAAACGACATGCCAAGGGCGTTGATGTATTTGCCATTGCGATAAACAAAGTACATCGGCACATCGAGGGCGTATTCGACATAGCGGTCAAACCCCATCCCGTCTTCAAATACGAACGGTAACATACCTGTACGATCGGCATCCAAATCACGCCAAACACGCGCGCGCCAGGATTTGTGACCGTTAGGCTTGCCTTCAAAGAAGGGCGAATTGGCGAACAAAGCCGTCGCTACGGGTTGCAAAGCCAGGGCGACACGAAATTTCTGAACCATGTCGGCTTCGGATTTGAAGTCCAGATTAACCTGCACAGTGCACGTGCGATACATCATGGATTTACCCATGGTGCCCACGCGATCCATGTAGTCCGTCATCAATTTGTAACGGCCTTTGGGCATACGATCCATGTCGTCATGCATCCACTGAGGAGCGGCACCAAGACCTATGAAACCAACACCAACTTTGTCGGCGATGTCTTTCACGTCGCGCAGATGCGCGTTCACCTCGTCACAAGTTTCATGGATGGTTTCCAAAGGGCCACCGGACAATTCCAATTGGCCGCCGGGTTCGAGACTGACATTTGCCCCGTCTTTTTCCAAGCCGATCAGATTGCCTTCTTCGGTGACGGGAGACCAACCTCGGCCATCTCGTAAACCTTCCAAAACGGCGAGAACACTACGCTCGCCCGCATATGGGATGGGCTTGAGAGTGTCCTTACAATAGCCGAATTTCTCGTGCTCTGTTCCGATACGCCAATCGGTTTCCGGCTTGTTCCCGGCTTCAAGATATTCTGCCAATTGGCCCATGTTTTCGATGGGTCCGCCACCGGATTGGGGAATAGACATGAGGGTGCTCCAGCTCTGAGTTTGGGCGTCAGTGGTGGAGTGGTTGAGTGGAGGTGTCAAGCGGCGTTTGACAAGTGGCGCCGGCGCGCACGTTGACGTGAACTGTGTTCGGCTTGATAATTGGGATACACAAAAAATGGAGTAGATCGATGGGTAACCAGCCAGTAAATTCCAATTTCTCACGCCGAGGTGTCGTTGGCGGTATATCCGCTGCATTTACGTTTGGTGTGGTGAGTGGCCCGCTGCAAGCTAACGGCGATGGCCCAAACATTGTCATTAAAATCGACCCCAACTTGAGCTCAGGTCAGGGACAAGGAAATGAGATGTCCCAGGAGACATTTTCAAGAATGTCCCGCGCCAAGGCGCGACGACATGTGACAAGCGGAGATACAGACGTCGTGGGATTCAGTTCTGCCATGTCAAAACATTTGTTCACAATGGCCGGTGCAAACCCATCCAGAACGCGTTCGTTGTTCAATGGAATGCGTGGCTTGTCGCGAACAGGACAACGTACAACACGTCTAAGAGAGGAAATCGTCGAGGCTAAGAAGATCGTGGCCAAAAATCCGGGTTCTTCGTCGGCTAAAAACTATCTAAAATGTCTGGAATATTGGGTTGTGCGTCCGCGTGACGGTTTGAGGTAGTCGATTTCTGAGCAAGACGCACAGCTGTTGGAATATCTTCACCACTAATAAAACTTAGGTCAGTTTTCTCAGATTGGTGAACGTATCATCGCGTTGCCAAATTACAATTTCCTGTTCGGCATGCCGTTTCATCTGCGCCAGCATCCATTCGGTGCGTATGCCAGGTAAACTCGCGAACACATCGAACAAAGTGTCTGCCCCTTCGGCTGACAAAGGTATGTAGACGTCGTCCAGCCCTTGTTGAGACAGTCGCCAATGGGCCGGTTTGGCTGTGTGATCAAGCGCCAGAGAGTTTAACTCGGACAGAGCCACAGCTCCGCCAGTGAGAGGCCCAAAATACGCGATTGCCCCTTCGTCGATGCGCACAACCCCCGGTCCGTTCAACCCTGTGCGAAATCGCAAACGCTGGAGACTTGCCAAAAGCATGACCGCGCCGATCAAACTGACTGCGTAGCCAACCCAGTTCAATAATCCATAAGTGCGAAACACCCACCAAAGACCGAGGGTCAGTACGCCACAGGAAATCATGGCGTCACGCCAACGTAGCAGCGTTGCCTGTGCATCTGAGCGCATGAAACTCATGACCAGTCTCCTATTGCTTGTTGCCAGAGGGCCAAGGCCGCGACGGCTGCAGTGTCGGCGCGCAAAATACGGGGGCCGAGGCTGATTGAATGCGTAAAGGGTTGGGCGCTCAATCGGGCGCGTTCGGATTCAGAAAATCCGCCTTCCGGGCCAATTAGGATCGCCCAAGGTTGATCCGCTTTTGCGTTTGCAAGAGGCGATACTTGCCCGGCAAGACCTTCGTCGCAAAACATCAATTGCCGATCTGCGGGCCAGTCGGCCAATACCCGGTCCAGTTTTTGCAATTGGGTAACGTCCGGAACAAAAGTGCCGCCGCATTGTTCTGCGGCTTCTACGGCGTGGGCTTGTAACCGATCTTGGCGAATACGTTCCGAATTTGTGAAATCCGTTTGAACGGGGCAAATTTTGGCTGCGCCCATTTCAGCCGCTTTTTCGACGATGAAATCGGTGCGGGCTTTTTTGATCGGTGCAAACAGCAACCAAAGATCTGGTGGCAACTGCAATGGCTTGGTTTGCTCGGTTAGCTTAAGAAGACCCGCGCGTTTACCAGCTTCGACGACTTCGCCCATCCATTCACCGTCGCAACCATTGAACAACGAAACGCGAGCGCCCAAGCCTTGCCGCATCACACCAAACAAATAGTGCGTTTGATCGCGGTCCAAAGGAACCGTTTGCCCTTTGCCCAAGGGGTGATCTACATAAAGTCTGATCTTTGCTGAATTCATGAGTGCAACATATGACCCCAAATGATCCAAGACCAGAGGCCAATGGCCAAGTCGCCGACGCTGTTCGTGGCAACTGGGTAGACACTTGGGCACCGGAAGCCACAAGACCCTATTTGCGACTAAGCCGCGCCGACCGTCCAATTGGGACGTGGCTGTTATTTGTGCCGTGCCTGTGGGGCGTCATGCTTGCGATACTTTCCGATGGCAGGGCCGGATGGCACGATCTTTGGATTTGCGTCGGGTGCGGTATCGGCGCATTTTTGATGCGCGGCGCAGGTTGCACATGGAATGACATCTCTGATCGCCACATAGACGGCAGCGTTGCCCGCACCGCATCACGCCCTATCCCGTCTGGTCGGGTTTCGGTGAAACAAGCCATGGCGTGGCTTGCTGTGCAGACGTTGGTTTCATTTGCAATACTTCTGACATTTAACACTGCGGCGATTGTGTTGGGTGTCGTTTCGCTTGTTCCGGTGGCAATTTACCCTTTCGCGAAACGGTTCACCTGGTGGCCGCAGGCCTTTCTTGGTTTAGCGTTCAACTGGGGCGCCTTGTTGGCTTGGACGGCGCACACCGGTCGCCTGGAGTTGCCCGCTGTAGTCCTGTATTTAGCAGGCATTTCATGGACGCTTTTTTATGACACGATTTATGCGCATCAAGATATCGAAGACGATGCATTGATCGGTGTAAAATCGACCGCCCGTTTGTTCGGGGATCGTACCGCTATCTGGTTGCGCTATTTCCTTGTGATCACAGTGGCCTTGTTGGCGGTTGCCATCATTTTGGCCGCACGAAACGGTGACCCAATCGGATTGCTTGTGGCCCTGGTTGGGCCTTGGGCAATGGGGGTGCATTTGCGTTGGCAGCTGCTTCAATTCATGTCTGGTGACAGCGACAAGCTGTTGATGTTGTTCCGATCGAACCGTGATGCCGGTTTGTTGCCCTTGCCGTTTTTCGCCATTGCGCTTTTCCTTTGATTGAACTTGTCTGCGCGCGCGCCTAAACAGTTGCCTGAGAACAACAACAACCGGCGATGTCATGCGTTTGTCTTCCATTTTTACAATTGCCGGAACTTTTGTTGGCGCCGCGATCCTGTCCTGGGTCGCTGCAGGGTTTTCCGTCACGGTGATCGAAGACAGTTCGCGTTCAAGTGTGCGCAGTGCTTTGGACAAAGAAGGCATGACATGGGCCGTTGTTGACGCAGACGGATTGCAATTGTTTCTGGCAGGCACGGCACCGACCGAAGCCATGCGGTTTAACGCGCTTTCCGCGGCCGGTGCAATCGTTGATGCCGAACGTGTCATCGATCAGATGCTTGTAGAGGATGCTGTTGAAATTGCCCCGCCACGGTTTTCTGTAGAAATTCTGAGGAACAAAAGTGGGATTTCCTTGATCGGATTGATCCCGGCCTCGACGGACAAACAGAATCTGCTCGCTGAAATTCAAGACGCCGCTGATGGCGCGACTGTGATGGATTTGCTTGAAACAGCTGACTATCCACGAGCCGATACTTGGGATGACGCGGTGAAATTTGCAGTCCGCGCGCTTAAAAAATTACCCCGATCAAAGATTTCTGTTGAGGCGGATCGTGTTGCAATCACAACGATGGCCGACAACGGTGAAGCGAAGCTAAAATTGGAATCTGAGTTGTCGCGGAATGTACCCAACGACGTGCGTCTCGCGTTGGAAGTATCCGTACCGAGGCCCGTTGTTACACCATTTACTTTGCGATTTGTTATTGAGGATGGTCACCCTCGTTTTGATGCGTGTTCGGTCGACACAGAAGAATCTCGTGAATTGATTTTGAATGCAGCACGCGAGGCTGGTCTGATCGGTGAGGCGGATTGCACAATCGCCCTTGGTGTGCCGACTCCGCAGTGGGGAAAAGCGGCCAGTCAAGCTATATCGGCCATGGCTGAACTGGGCGGCGGCAGCGTGACGTTTGCGGATGCAGATATTTCATTACTGGCAGTTCAGGGCACCCCGGACGCCACTTTCGATGATGTGATTGGGACATTGGAATCTGATTTGCCTGAGGTGTTTTCACTTCATGCAGTGTTGCCCGAACCGCCAGATGAAAATGCACCGGCCATCCCGGAATTCGTCGTGACGTTGTCGCCCGAAGGGTTAGTTCAAATTCGCGGAAAATTGGGAAGCGAACGACTTCGCGATACCGTGGACAGTTTTGCCAGGGCCAAGTTTTCGTCTGCAAACGTTTATACCAAAGCGCGGGTTGTAGAAGGTTTGCCAAATGACTGGCCGATGCGTGTGCTAACCGGGCTTGAGGCCCTGTCATTCTTGTCAAACGGAGCGGTTGCAGTGACACCTGATTCCCTGGCTGTCACAGGAAGCACAGGACAAAAAGAACTGGGTTCTGTGATGGCGGGGTTCTTGACCAATAAGTTGGGCGAAGGTGCGCATTATGAAATCAATGTAACTTACAAAGAACAACTTGACCCGGTGGCCAATATTCCCACGCCCGAAGAATGCGCAGCGGACATCGCGGAGATTTTGTCTGAACGCAAAATTAGTTTTGAACCAGGGTCGTCAACAATCGACACAAGCGGCCGGTCGATCATGGACGATATCGGTGAAGTCCTAAAGTTGTGCGGGGATATCCGAATTGAAATTGGTGGCCACACTGACAGTCAGGGCCGCGAGACAATGAACCAGCAACTTAGTCAGGCAAGGGCATTTGCGGTTCTGGATGCGCTTCGTGCGCGCCGCGTGCTGACGTCTTCGTTTTCGGCCAAAGGATACGGCGAAACCTCACCGGTCGCGGATAACGGCACTGAAGAAGGGCGTGAGGCCAATCGTCGTATTGAATTTCGCCTGATTACGCCCGAAGCGGTGGTAGAAGAAGAAACAGGGCTTGAAAGCACCGAAAATCAAGGCGAAGAAGGGCAGACCGTCACTGAGGATACGCAGGAAAGCACAACAGATGAACAGAACTGAGTTTATCCTAGCCACCGCGATTGTCCTGTTTGTCGCATTTTGTATTGGTTGGTTTGCCAATTGGTTGGTGCATCGCTTTATCCGGGTTTCCTCGTCCGACATGGGTGAATTGGATCGATTGGCGCAAGAATTGCATGAAGCCGAAGAAACCCGTGATCAAGCCATTACTTATTTGCAACAGCGCGAAGCAGAACTAACGAATCAGCTTAACCAGACCGAGGCGGAACTTTCCGCCACAATGGATGGCTTGCGCGAAGCCCGCCTAGAAGCGGAACACATGCGTGCCCATCTGGAAAAAACATCTGTTTAGTCTCAAACGTTTGCGGTGATGACGGGCGAATGGTGATCTGGTAAATTCCCCGGGTGAGACCAGTGGGAGCGCGATATGGACGTTATTGCTTTGACATATTATGCAATTGTTTGCGGTGTTTTGGGGCTGATAGGACCGAAACTAGGTGCACCCATAACACGATTGGGAGTCGGGGCAGTTGTTGGAATCGTAGCTGCCAGTAGCTTGCCGGTGGTAAAATCATTTTTGGGCGGCTGAAGCTCGCAACCAGTAGAAGCTGACAGATTTATCCCGCAACGTGCTCAGCTGTGCTAAGCTTTGAGAATTATGCGGACAAAAGCACTGATATTGGATAACAACCATTTTTTCCTTAATGTGCTATACAAACAAATAGTTAGTTCAAATGCGTCTAAAACGCAGAACATTCAGGGAGGGTGCGATGCGCGGTTTTAAGGGTTTTGTTGGCGTTATTTTCGCTTTGATGACGATTGTCAGTTCGGCGTCAGCCGATGATGTAGCATTGGTGTTGGGTGACCGGGCCATGTCAAATTTTGGCAATTCATGGTCACGGGGAGAGGCACGCATTTTTTCTGAGCAATTTGACCGGGCAGGTTTTGTTGTGGTCGAACCGCGCAGTCGATCAGTGGAAGACATGTTGGATGCTGCAGGGCAGGTCGACAGTATGCTGAACCGTGGAAATGTTGATCGACTGGCGATTGTTATTTTGGGGCCATTTGCGCACAATAATCGCGACAATTGGGCCCTGTCTGATAATGCGGGACATGTCACTGACATGTCTGTGGGCGCGGCGGGCTTGTCGTTTAACGCGCTTTCCGCGATGGCGGCACGTGCGGATCGTAGCGTAGTCATTATTGGGACAGGATGGCAATCGCCATCTGTTGGAACGGGTATTTCGGCCGGCTTTGGTACTATCGAGCCGGTCAATGGTGTGACCTATATCGGCGGCGAAACACGTCCGGTAGGTAATTTTGTTCGCAACCAACTTCTTGATTCTCAGAACTCTCTGGCGGATCTCGTTCAAGCCGCCCCCACTGGGATCAACGTATTTGGGTATGTAGCCGGTCATGTTGGTTTTATGGGGAATGGTGGTTCGGGTGGAAATCAATCGGCTGCGGTTGAAGATGGGTATTGGGCCGCGGTGCGCGACATCGATACTGTTGAAGGGTACAGGTTGTATTTGCGTACTTACCCACAAGGGGTGAATCGAAAAGAAGCGCGCAAGCGTATTAAGGTCCTCAACAACACCGTACCTGTGCAAGACGCAGAAGCAATTGAAGCCGCATTGAACCTGTCCCGTCAGGATCGCAAACAAATTCAAAAAAACCTGAAAGTGCTTGGTTTTGATCCGCGCGGGATCGATGGTCATTTCGGTGGCGGCAGCCGCAAGGCGATTGCCAATTGGCAGCGGACCAACCGTTTTGACGTCACCGGTTTCATGACCGGGAACCAGATGTTTGTTCTTCGCGATCAAGCCGACGATAAACGAGACGAGCTTGCAGCTGCCCAGAAAGATGAAGAACGCAAAGATCGCGCATATTGGCGGATCACCGGGCGCAAAGGAACCGAGGCTGGATATCGTGCCTATCTTCAACGGTATCCGGATGGGTTGTTCTCTGACACAGCTCGCCAGCGTCTTGAAGAAATTGAAGAATCGAAATTGGAAGCTCAAGATCATGCGGCCTGGCAGTCGGCATTGGCGGGCAATACGCCAGCCCACTATCAGAGCTACCTCGATCGTTTCCCCAACGGTTTGTACCGACAGCAGGCGCAGCAAAGGCTGGATGCGTTCGGCCCTGCCGGACCTACAGCAGCACAGATCGCACAGGATAAAGCCGAAGAACGAAACGTGGCTACAATGGGCGTGACTCGTTTGATTATTGAACAGAGATTGGCGCAGCTGGGTATGAGTCCAGGCAAGGTCGATGGCCGGTTCGATTCTCTCTCACGCGAAGCAATCCGCCGTTTTCAACGGTCTTACAATCTACCTATGACTGGGTTTGTTTCCAAGCGGACAATGGCCAAGCTGTTGGGAGGCTAAGCATCTTAGCGCGCCAAAAAACGGCGACAACTTGAATTGTTAAGCTACCGGTAACTTCCTGTCTGCTATGCCGGACATGGGTGAGTAAAGGTGGTGGAGATGGGTGCGCAAAGCAGTGCGGCACCAGTCATCATCAAAAGGAAAAAAGTTGTCGCTAGCGATGGGCATCACGGGGGTGCCTGGAAAGTCGCCTACGCTGATTTCGTAACAGCGATGATGGCGTTTTTCTTATTGATGTGGCTGTTGAACGCAACAACAGAAAAGCAACGTAAGGGTTTGGCGGATTATTTCAGCCCGACGATTCCAATCAACAGGATTTCCGGTGGAGGCGACGGAGATTTTGGCGGGGAAAGTGTTTTTTCCGAAGATACATTACCAAAAAATGGCACCGGTGCAACGCAGCACCACGCCACGGAATCGCTGCGCGCACGAGGTGAAACCGGTGTTGCACAAGATGATGGCGCTGACAGTTCAAAGTCGGAGATTGCCGAAATGAAAATGGCTTTCGACGAGGCCCTGAGAGGGTTGAGTGGCGAAAGTATGGTTGCGGATGAATTGCAACGCCATGTCATCACTCGTGTCACCGACGAGGGACTGGTCGTCGAAATATTTGAAACTCAACATGCGCGTTTGTTTGAAACAGGAAAGAATGAGCCAACTAAGTTGCTTATGGCTTTGTCCGAACTGGTTGTAGAGTTGGCTGCGTTGGTTACCAATCCCGTGGCTGTAGAGGCCCATGTTAAAGCGGTTCCAATTGTATTGAAAGAAAACCCGGTTTGGTCTCTGTCCGCTGCACGATCTGACACCCTGCGGTTATTGATGCTTAAGGCTGGTTTGGATGGCGCTCGTGTGCAGCGAATAACCGGGCACGCAGACCGTGAGCCTGCGGTGTCGAATTTGATGGCCGTTCGCAACAATCGAGTGGAGGTGATATTTCTCAGAGAAGATTCATTGCGAGAATAGAACGCATTTTATCTGTTAGCGCGCTGTTAAACGGGGGGCGGTATGCGTTGGACCTGAATACAGTTGATGCAGCAGGAAGGCGTATCTATGACAATATCATCTTCGTTGAATGCCGGTGTGGCCGCGCTAAGCGCGAATGCAACGCGCCTCGCGGCGATCTCGGACAATATCGCTAACTCTGCGACTTATGGGTACAAGCGGGTTGAAACCGATTTCCAATCCCTCGTTATATCATCAAGCGGTGGCAGTTATTCCGCCGGTGGTGTTCGGTCTGTGACACAACGTTTGATTGACGAAGGTGGCTCTCTGGTCACAACTGAAAATCCGACTGATCTGGCCGTGCGTGGTCGCGGAATGTTGCCCGTTGCGCGGGCTGCGGAGGTCGAGGTTGGAAATGGTGATAGCCAAATGTTTTTAACCACCACGGGATCATTTAGGACAGACGCTAACGGCATTTTGAGAACCGAATCGGGGTTGGTCTTGCTGGGTTGGCCTGCCAACGCCGACGGCACAGTTCCTGAATTTCCGCGCGACACCAGTGACGGGCTGGAACCGGTCCAGATTAACGTCAATCAACTGACGGGTGAGGCGACCACCAATATTAACCTAGGTTTGAATTTGCCCGCGACAGAAACCGCGTCAACAGCAGACGGAGAAACCCAACGACTGTCGGTCGAATATTTTGACAACCTGGGGAAATCTGAAAACATCCAGGTCGAATTTTCCCCTACGATCCCGGCCACCGGCGATTCAAATGAATGGACGATGACCTTGCTGGATTCGGCGCAAGCCAACGCAGTGATCGGTGAATACACCATTACATTTGACGACGCGCGCGCATCTGGCGGTACTTTGTTGAATGTGGCGACAACAACAGGGGGAACCTACGATCCGACGTTGGGCACGATTATCGTCGATGTCGAAGGAGGCCCCATGGAAATAAACATTGGCCGTCTGGGTGCGCCGGACGGATTGACGCAACTGTCGGATAGTTTTGCGCCCCTTTCGATATCCAAGGATGGGTCGCCTGTCGGCAATATGACCTCGGCGGAAGTTGACGAAAACGGGTTTGTGCATGCGTCGTTTGATACAGGCATCACACGCATAATCTATCAGGTGCCGCTTGTTGATTTGCCCAACCCCAACGGTATGGTTTCCCTCGATCAACAAACATTCATGCTCTCCCCTGAAAGTGGTTCTTTTTTCTTATGGGATGCCGGCGATGGCCCAACGGGTGATGTCGTGTCCTTCGCGCGAGAAGAAAGCGCCACCGATGTGGCGGGCGAATTGACCGACATGATCCAAACGCAACGCGCGTATTCCTCGAATGCCAAAGTCATCCAGACTGTGGATGAGATGTTGCAGGAAACTACAAATATTAAACGATAAAAGTCTGACGGGTTTGGGCTATCGCCCGGCCTTCTGACAGAAAGGCGCTCTCATGAGTATTTCTGGTGCACTTGCCAATGCGCTTAGCGGACTAACAGCCAGTTCTCGTGCTGCCGGGGTTGTCTCATCTAATCTGGCGAACGTTCATACTGACGGCTACGGACGGCGCGACATAGAACTTTCCCCCCAACGAAACGGCACACACGGCGGCGTGCGTGTTGTCGGAATAACCCGCAATGTTGATCGTGGGGTATTGGGTGACAGGCGATTGGCCGACAGCGGGCTTGCACATGCACAGACACGTTCTGCATTTTTCGAACGTGTGCAAAACACCGTCGGAACACCGGATCAACCCGGATCCATTTCCGCACGAATTGCCGCCCTTGAATCGAGCCTGGTAAGCGCTGCGAGCCGACCTGAGGCACCTGAGCGGTTACAGGCCGCGGTCCTTCGGGCCGGGGAATTGGTCAACAGTTTTTCAGAAACTTCTGAGTCCATCCAAGCGCTAAGAATGGAGGCCGAAGAAGAAATCCAGTTTTCAATTCGTTCGCTTAATACAGCTTTGGAACAGGTGCAGGATCTTAACGTCCGGATTGGGGATGCGGTACGTCGAGGGTTTGACAGCTCCAGTCTGCAGGACCACAGGCAGGTGGTTGTTGATCGCATTGCTGAAATCGTTCCGGTGCAAGAAGTCCCCCGCAAAAATGGCATGGTCGCGCTCATGACGCCAAATGGAACGATGATTTTGGATGATCGCCCGGTAGAGTATGGGTTTACGCGGGCAAATGTCATTGCACCCCATATGACCCTTGAAAACGGTCAGCTATCCGGTCTTTCGATTAACGGAGTTGCGGTCAAAGTATCTGGAAAAGGTAGCCCTGTTGAAGGGGGTAAGTTGGCGGCGTTGTTCGACGTCCGGGATGACCTCGCCGTGGATGCACAAACTCAATTGGATGCGTTGGCGCGTGATCTTGTTGAACGTTTTCAGCAATCCGGACTGGATCCAACTCTGGCAACCGGAGACGCAGGGCTGTTTACTGATGGCGGTGCTGCATTTGCAACCACCAGCGAGATCGGAATTTCAGGCAGATTAACGGTCAATGCGGCTGTGGATCCCTATCAGGGTGGCGAACTTTGGCGCCTACGTGATGGTCTTGGGGCAACGACTCCGGGCCCAACGGGTGATGCTACACTGCTCAATGCGCTTACCGACAGTTTGACAGAACGGCGTGTGTTGTCTTCGGGTGACCTGGGGACTGGGTCAGGTAACCTCGCCGCTCATGCCAGCGGCTTGGTGTCACGGCTGGGGCAAGCCACCCTCGCCGAAGATCAGGCGACAGGCTTTGCCGCTGCCCGCCAGACTGAATTCCAGACAATGCTGTTGCGCGATGGGGTCGATACAGATGCCGAAACGCAGCGTTTGTTGTTGATCGAACAATCATTCGGGGCAAATGCGCGAATGATTCAGACCCTGGACGAAATGATGCAAACTCTATTGAGGATATGAAGCATGAGCATTCAGACATTGGGTGATTTGGCACAAACGTTTGTAACCAGGCGACAAAACACAGAACTGAAAATGCAAATGACGTCCCTGACGCAAGAGCTGGCGAGTGGGCGCACCGCAGACATCAATCGCCATTTAAAAGGCAGTTTTGCTCAAATTGCGGACATCGAACACCGGCTTCATATCCAGGCCAGTTACCGAACAACAACAGCAGAGGCCGGGATTTTCACCTCGGCAATGCAGGTCGCTTTGGAACGCGTGCAGGTCGAAGCCGAAGACATCGGTGCTGTGGCGATTCTGACCGGGGCAACAACAGGTGGTACTGCGATTGCGTCGGTTGCGAGCCGGGCGCAGAATGGTTTGGACGTAATTGTCTCGGCACTGAATACCGAAATAGCAGGACGGCCGCTTTTTTCGGGGGTTGATCTGGACGAATCACCTTTGATCGATTCAGGTTCGTTGTTGTCACTGGTGCGAACTGCCTTGGCTGGCACGACAAACGCCAACGAAGTTAGGGCAGAGTTGGATCAGTTTTTTGCAAACGGCGGTGATTTTGATGCACTTGTCTACAAAGGCAGTGCGCAAAACCCCGCGCCATATCGCCTGGGAGAAGGGGAATCCGTGCAGCTTTCGCTAAAGGCGGATGATCAGGCATTTCGTGAAACTCTGAAATTCAGTGTTATGGCCGCAGTTTCAAATGATGACACGTTGGGTTTGCAGACCGATGACCGGCTGATTTTGACCCGCACGGCGGGGGAGGGGTTGATGACCCATGCCGATCGGATCACGCAAGTTCGTGCGGATCTTGGCTTCGCCGAAAGCAGGATCGAACAATCCTCGACGCGGATCGCGGCCGAGATGACCAGCCTTGAATATGCACGGGGTCGTTTGCTTGCGGTTGACCCGTTTGAAGCCGCAACAGAATTGGAAAACGTCCAGTTCCAACTTGAAACACTTTACACAATTACCGCGCGGGCATCCCGCCTGAACCTGGTGAATTACCTGTCATGAAAATTCTGTCTTATTATCTGATTGCTGTATTCACATTGTTCAATTGTGTGGTGTCAGGGCCGGTATTCGCCAACCAAATCCGGATCAAGGACCTTGTGGAGTTTGACGGGGTGCGAGGGAACGATCTTGTTGGATATGGTTTGGTGGTTGGATTGAATGGGACCGGTGACGGTTTGCGCAACGCCCCGTTTACCGAAGACATAATGACAAATATTCTTGAACGCCTCGGTGTGAATGTAACCGGTGAACAGTTTCGCCCAAAGAACGTAGCGGCCGTTTTTGTCACCTCAAGCTTGCCACCCTTTGCACGGGCGGGTGGTCGTGTGGATGTGACGGTTTCTGCTATCGGCGACGCCAGTAGCCTGTTAGGGGGCACGCTGGTCATGACTCCGTTGAACGCCGCGGATGGCCAGATTTACGCCGTCGCCCAGGGCACAATCATCGCGGGAGGAGCATCCGCAGTGGGTGATGCAGCTGCCATCGTTCAAGGTGTTCCAACGGCTGGCGTGATACCTTCCGGTGCGCGGGTGGAACGTGAAATCGAGTTCGAATTAGCGACGCTAACAACTTTGCGACTGGCGCTTCGTGAGCCGGATTTCACGACGGCCGGACGCATTGAAGGGGCGATAAATCATAGCTTTGGCCGGTCAGTCGCTGTTATGTTGGATTCCGGTACTGTGCGCCTTGATATTCAACGAACTCGCATGGCTTCGCCCGCACATGCCTTGGCTCGCATCGAAAACATTCTGGTTGCGCCAGAACACAAAGCGCGGGTTGTTGTTGATCAGCGATCCGGGACCATCGTGATGGGGCGCGATGTGCGGATCAGTCGGATTGCGGTGTCGCAGGGAAATTTGACACTTCGTGTGAGTGAGGCCCCGATAGTTGTCCAGCCCAACCCATTCGCCGAAGGTGAAACGGTCGTTGTGCCACGCACGGACGTTGGCATTGATGAAGAAGAGGGCCCCGGTTTGGCCGAAATCCCACCTGGGACCACCCTTGCTGAGGTTATTTCAGGGCTGAACGCATTAGGTGTATCGCCGCGAGATATGATCGACATTTTGAAAAGCATAAAAGCAGCGGGTGCATTGCACGCCGAATTTGTTGTGCGCTGACCGAACCAACGTAGGATCGTTGCTGTCATTTGTATGGTTGCCAGCCGGATACTCACGACGTTTCTGTGGCGCACATGCCAGGTTGGGCATGTTTGCTGTATGTCTCTCGGTGTACGAACAATGCCGATTTTTTTAAAAGTAACCGCGCACGAGGCTGCTGGCGACAAGAGTCCAACCATCCGCTATTACGAAAAACGCCAACTTAAACGGCAGGGATACAATCGCAGGCGGCACCATCATCATGCCCATCGACATTAGAATTGCCGCCACGACAAGATCGATAATCAGGAACGGCAAAAACACCAGGAACCCAATTTGGAAGGCGCGGGCAATTTCGGACAACAAAAAGCTTGGCATCAAAACAGACAACGGCGCATCGGGTCCGGAAATGAGTTGTCCGGGTGCATGTCGCAATGCCGCCATTGCATCGAAAGTCCCGGGGTCGATGCGGGCCGCCATGAAAATTCGGAAAGGTGACAAGGCACGCTCGACAGCAGTTTCAATGGAAATTTCTTCTTGGAGAAGCGGGGATATCCCGTCTTGCCAGGCTGTTGTGAAAACCGGCTCCATCACAAAGTAGGTCAAAAATAGCGCCAAACTGACGATCAACATGTTCGGAGGTGATTGTTGGAGGCCAATGCCTTGTCGCAGGATGCCCAAAACGGTGACGATGAACGGAAAGCACGTGATCATAATCGCCAGGCCGGGGGCGAGGCTGAGAATGGTGATGAGTGCAATAATCTGCAGTGTACGCGCTGATAGAGATGCACCGTCACCCAACGAAATCGATATATCCTGCGCGTGCGCAGGCGCGGACAAAAAACCCGCTAACAACAGTGCGATGAATAAAACGCGTGTCATCCCAAACCATCACGAATTTCCGTGACTTCCGTCAGGCGAACGGCCAATTGACCTTTTTGATCACCCTCCAATTCTTCCAATTCGCCACGGGCGATCAAACGGTCACCAACGTACAGTTCCACCGGATCCTCGACCCGTTTGTCCAACGGCAATACAGCATCCCGCCCCAGTTTCAGCAGATCACGAATGAGAGGTCGAGCTTTGCCAACCGATATTGTGATTTCAATCGGAACCGCAGAAAATGGGTTTGGGGACTCAGCCGTGTGTGTTCGTGTTTCGGAGTTTCCTGTCGTCATGCTGTTTCCTTTTGAGGCTGGTTGATGAACCCATTCACGGCCAGATCAATGTCGTTCAGCAAGCCGTCTATATCGATCTCATACTCCTGAGTCAGGGTTCTGATGTGGACCTGACCTTCGCCGCATGATGGCTCTGTAACAATTGTGATCGGCAAATCATTTTGCTGTTCCACCAACGAACGCAAAGCATCCAAATTCGTGGGTGCTGTTACGATTTCAATCGGATTGTTGATGTTTTCGCGGGCCATATCTGACAATTGATTTATGACGCGCAGGCCCAATGTCTGATGTGCGAGTTTGGGCAGAACTGTTTTCACCATGCTTGTCAGCAGAGGCTCAAGTGCAGACATCATCCCGCTGCATGCTTCATGGTATGTGAAGGATAAATCACGTAAATTATTTGCAAAATCTACGGTGATTTTGTCTTCGTCATTTTTGGCGGCATTGGCAGAGTCGTCCCAACCCGCTTTGTATCCGGATTCGAAAGCTTCCAAACGATTTTCTTCCAAAGATACCTCCGTGAGTGTCACGTTTTGACTGACATCTCGTGGTGTGAAATCTTCCAAAAGATGGGCAATTGACATCATGCATTCTCCTCTTCGCCCTCTAACCAACTTCGCAAAATTTCGACCGTCTCATCCTGTCTTTCGCCAATCATGTGGCGCAATCGTGCGACTGGGTCATCCATGTCGATTGATGGCGAAGGAAGGCTTGAGTCGCTGATGTCAATCGGAGTATTTGAAACAATCGACATGTTATCAGGCGCAAGTTCGGTGTCGTCGATCACTCCGGTGAGTGGTGTAAGACTATCGCGGGATGAATCGCCAACGGATTGTTGGGCTACAGAATTCGTTGGTGGCGCGATAAAGTCTGTTGGTGTGAAATTTGATTTGGTCATAACCGGGCGTATCACAAACAGACCCAGAGCCAGGGCGACCAACCCCAGGATTGTTGCCTGAATAATCGACATTGCGTTCAAACCTAACGAGGCAAAGAATGTGACATCCGCACTTGTGCCAAGCGGAGCAGGTATTTGAAATTCCATGGTTCTGAGGGTGATCACGTCGCCGCGGCCTTCGTCGAAGCCGACCGCTGAA
>Ga0209344_10002348_pt1 | contig 21330 bp, 32 predicted proteins | sample Cruoilmetagenom6_FD_187293 | JGI IMG/M metagenome (GOLD analysis project Ga0209344, IMG submission 187293) | Oil polluted marine microbial communities from Coal Oil Point, Santa Barbara, California, USA - Santa Barbara Oil Seep Sample 6 (SPAdes)... | ecosystem: Environmental > Aquatic > Marine... | reverse complement strand
GCAAGACGGTTCGCCGCCCCAACGGATTCTTCCACAAGATGAAGGCCGCTTACGTTCGCCACGCGAAGCTGATCGGCGACGACACCCGCGTCGTAACCCAGTCGCACGAGGCTTACCGTCTGTCCTTCGCAGAAGCCTTCAAGATGACGATGTCCGACCGATTCTGGAGAATGCAACAGGACGCGGCTTCCGAGATGGACTCGATCCCCGGGGCGGCGCTCGCTCTGCGCGACGTCAAGGACGAGGCCGACCGCGCCCTCTGGCAGGACTTCCCGATGCTGGATCCCGAAGAGATCGCCAAGCGTCAAGAAGCCCAGCGCGAACAGGCTCGCAAGGAGGCGCTTGCTCGTCAGGAGATGCTGGACGCCATGACCCCGAAGGAGCGTGGAGCCTTCTTGGAGAAGGAAGAGCGCGAGCAGCGCCGCAACCAGAAGCGTCACGCGGCTTGGGCGAAGAAGAACACCTACAGTTGGGATCGTTCTGCCAAGGAGCGCGGAACTGCAGCGGCGAACGCCGTAGACCTGACCCGCAAGGCTGGCTCGGCTGGCGCAGGAGCCAACCGGGGTCAGATTAGCTAACCAAGTACCGGGCGCTCAGCTACGATGGCTGAGCGCCCAACCTGCTGAGGAGGACGAAGTGAAGAAGATACTAGCCATCGGGAGGGTAAGCCCGGGGAAGACCACCATCGACATGACCATCGACTTCGAGGCAACGAAAGGGATCTCCGGAGCCGACCGCGCTCTGGAGATGCTTCGCTCGAAGGAGTGGACGCTTGGCGGGATGATGAGGGAGATGGAAAGCGACGGGAGGATCCTGCCCTACGACCCAGACGACGAGGCGAAGTTGCGCCACGAATCGCCGGGTGAAAAATAAATTTGCTTTATTCTGAATTCCGAGGGAGGATCTTCTCGTAAGGTTAAATCGCCCACTCGAAAAGGACTTCGAAATGAACACCGCAACTGTTACCGAATGGAACTCCGTAGAACTCGCTGACAAGATCAACGCCGAGCTCGCCGCTGGCAAGACCGTGATCATCAACGGCGAGAAGGCTGTTGCCTTCCACGGAACCCCGAAGGTGCACCCTTGCCAGAACGGAACCCTCTCCTACGAGGTTCGTGCGAAGGTCGGCAACAAGACTCGCGCCGCCTACATCAAGGTCGGAAACGTCGTCAACTGGGTAGCCAACTAGATCGGATTTGCTTTATTCGAAATTAACTTGCATACTGTTACTACACCGCTTCTCCATCTCTCGAAAAGGACTTCGAAATGAACAAGAACACCTACACCGTATTCGCTCGCTGGGCAGATGGCGGAATGGAAGAATTCGACTTCGAGGCTGTCAGCGAAGCTGCTGCCCGCAAGATGGCTCAGGATGACATGGACAAGTACTACGAAGAGGGAGGCGAAATCGTAGGAGTTACCTTCCACCCGGCTGGCTTCTGCTTCTAACAATTCGAAATCCCGAAAGGGATCGAGCGGCTCGGCTCCCGCTCCTGACGAGATAGCCAACGAAAGGTAAACATGCAGCCCGACAATATTCCACCGGAAATCGCCCTGCCCATCGCAGCGGTTCTCTGGACGATCGTATCCGTCCCATTCTTCGCTGCCAAGGCACGCGCTGCACGAGCGGCTCGACGTGGCTGACGGCGTGCAGGGCGCTCTAACCGTCTATGACGACGCTATGACTCGTGCTGCTGATGCAGCGGCTCGAAGCGGCTACCAGCGCGGCGTCCAGATCCAGACCGAAATAATGGCTGACGCCGCTAAGCAGATGGCTGAGCTTCTCGGATGGAAGGACTCCTGATGAGCAAGCCCGAAGAGCAGCTTCGTCTCTCACCCGTCAAGGGGCGCGTTGGTCACAGCCGACAAGTGCCCGACAAGATCGTCGCCATCGAAGATCTCCTCGGGAGATTCCTGAACGACGTTGTTACGGAAGCCTTCCACAAGTACACCAAGCACGGCTCCTATAGCTCGCCGGTTGGTCACACCTTCCCGCAGACCGTGCACCTCTACTGCAATACCTCAGACCTCAAGATCGCAACAATCAACATCACCAAGGAGATCAATCAAAATGACCGGTAAAGAACTCAGCAAGTGGAGTGATCGCTTCATGTTCACTGCGGAAGAAAGCCTTGCGGCGGATGGACCAAGCGCCTATCTGCTCGGTGGCCCAATCGACCCGCTTGGACAGATTGCAGCTTGCGCGAAGATGTACAAGGGGCAGGTCGTTCGCGACCTCTCCGAAGTGACCGACGACGAGCGCCGGAGCTATCTCAAAGAGATCCAGAAGACCGTGCTGAAGATGCCGCTCGAAGCGGTTCAGTTGCACTTCATGATCGAGGGCGTAACGCGCTCCTTCACCCACCAGATGGTTCGCCAGCGTACCGCCTCGTATGCGCAGGAGTCCATGCGCTTCGCTGTCAAGGAGGACGCCGCGACAGCCGTGGCAATGCCGCCCAGCTTGGAGGGGACGCTTTCCTTCCGAGAGTACTTGGAGCAGGACATGGTCAAGCGGATCGCCGCCGGGTTCATGGTCAAGGAGGACGACGCCGCTTGGCTCAACGATTACACCAAGGGCGTTCGTCAAGAGATCATGGACAAGGGCGGTAAGCAGGCATGGCGTCTGCGCTGGGACGAGCAGGTTGCGACCAACTCGGCTGAGTACCTTGCGCTGGTCAACGATGGCATGCCAGCCGAGGATGCACGCGGTCTTACGCTGCACAACATCACCACCCGGCTCAACTACATCACCAACCTTCGCTCGTGGTACGACACCATGGCGGTTCGGGTCTCCGACCAAGCGCAGTTCGAATGGCGAAAGGTTGCCATGATGATGGCGAAGGCCATGATGGCCTATGGCGAGACCCAGAGCTACTGGACGACGATCAGCGAGTCGGAATACAACTCGTGGGATCAGAACACGCCCAGCAACCCGATCCTCGAACGCGAGTTCATCGGCGACGCCCGGGTCAAGATTCGCCTGTCGTCGGCTTGGCAGTACAAGGCGCTCGCCTACGAGCTCAAGCCGATCGAATTCAAGATCGGTGGACCAGCCTTCGGCGCTGACTTCGATCGCCCTTCTCGCATCGGCGAGCGCGTCATTGAGTTCCACAAGCATGGCGTTCCGTCTGACCAGTGGACGACCGGTTCTGAGGAGCACGGGATCCCGCCGATCCATCCTAGCGAGTGGCTGCTCGATCCCGACAGCGCTCGTCTCCCGGACGGCATGGAGTTCGACGCCTTCGGCAACCGCGTCCCCATCGGAACCGGCTGGCACTTTGTCGCCCCGGGGATTCTCGGCAAGGCCGCTTATGGCGACATGCCTCTGACCGGCGCTCGTTGGCCACGCGACTTCGACGCGGACGGGAACTACACGACTGAGTTCAAGCCCGGTGCCGAAGAGCAGGATCAGGGAGACGGAACCGTCGACTTGGAGGATCTCTCCAGCGACGACCTTCCCGGCATGTGGGATCGGAGCGACTTCCTGTGAACTCGCTAAAGCCACAGGATGGCCGCGTAAACAACAATAAGCAACCGCTGGGTAAAGTGGGCCAGATCATCGTGTCTACTGTGGCTCTGGCCATCCTGCTGCCATTCATCGGCATTCTGTGGGCATGGGCGTCACGCGTCATGAGCCTGTTGGGAGCCTTCTAATGGAAATCGCCACGCCAGCCGAAGTAGTCGAGCGCGTCAAGGCGCTGAAGGCGAACCCGGTTCGACAAGAGACCACTTGGTTGAAGATGGATCTGTGGTTCGTCGATCGCTCGACCAAGGTTCCTCGTCTCATGAAAGGGGCACTCGTCGAAGTCGTGGTCGTCGGTCAGCACAACGGTCAGCCGGAGATCCTCTTCGTCGACCCCGCTTCCGGAACTCACCGCATCGTTGACGCAGACAAGATCCTGGAGTTGAAATGTCCAAACTAAGCGAGATATTCGACGGCGAACTTCACTGGTTGGAGATCGACGATCAGTTCCCGAACTCCGGCGCTTCGCTTGTCATCGATGGCTTTGAGGAGGGCGAGGAAGAGGACGTTCTTTCGCCCTTCGAATCGCCAACTCAAGAGCCCATCCTGCGCGAGACTTATGAGCGCACCGACAAGAACATCGAGATGTTCCCGCTTGGGCGTGCTGCTCAGGCTTGGGGAGCGCTTTCCACGACGCTTACGGCGCTGTCGTACATCATGGAATTCGGCAAGCATCAGTATCAGCACACTCACCCAGATCCCCAAATCAAAGGCGGCGAAGTCCGCTGGTCGTTCAAGACAGATACCCATGTATCGGACAGGTTGTAATCATGACATCAGTAACAGTTGAACCGGACGGAACCGTGTTCATCCAGATCGCCGAGAAGCACGAGGTCAAGCCGGTTCTTACCGAGAGCGAAGTTGACCTTCTCCAAGAGCAGTATTTCAGCTCAGGCTGGAACAGCGCCGTCCAGGAAACGATGCTCCACTTCGCTAACGGAACGCTCCCCAAGTTCTATCAGGAATGCGGTGGCGAGAAGGTTGACGACGAGATTGACGACAACGGGAGGCAGATTTTGAAGGGCAAGACCCTGGAAGAGCAGTTCAAAGAGCGCGCCGAATCGCAAGCTCTGTTCTCTATGGAGGATGTCATGCTCGACGAGGTCAGCGGCATCCGCAAGGTCGGCACCGACACCGGAGAAGCGCCCGGAGAGACCGCTCCTGAAGACTTCGGCGACAAGATCACCATGACCATGGCTGAGCTAAAGTCGCACGAGGAAGCTTCCTTCAAGCGCGGCTTCGAGGATGGCCAGACCAGCCCTCGACACACCGACCACCGCACCATCGCAGTCATCTCCAGCGAGATCCGCGACGAGCTTGTTCGGCTTGCAGCCTTCGAGGAGACCGATCAGGGATGGACAACCCTTCAGGAGAACACCGAGAAGTGGATGGCGGAATTCGCCACTCGTATCGCCAAGCGCTTGGGCTACATCGTCGACCCCGAAGTGGACGATCTGATCGAAGACGAGGATGAGTTCTGATGGCTACTCCGAAGCAACCGAAGGATCATCTCCCCAAGGGCGGCTTGGTCTCTGACGCCACGCGGTCTGCGGTCAAAACTCAGGCCGCAAACGTCGCTCAAAAAGGCATCCTCGACATGCTGTATTCGAAGGTGCTTTACATCAACGGGGTTCTGCGACAGGAGAGGGCTGACCGAGCGCTTCTGACCGCCCATCTGCCCGTTGTTCCGGCTGAAAGCTCCCAGAAGGCTTTGGACAGTATCGCCAAGGTGATCGCCATGTCGCGCTACGAGACGAAAGATCTCCGGACGAGCGCCATGGTCGACTTCCCAGACGAGGCGATCCAAGCCATCGTGTCCAAGGCGGTCGACGACATTACAAATGTCCTTCTCGAAGACAAATGATGCGACGGCGCGAGCCACGCCCGGTTACGCGCCGGACGAAAGCGCGGAAGGGATTTGACATGCCGAAGATCAACGTTCTAGACCAAGATGGCCGGTGGAACCGCGCCGCTGAAGACGAGTATCTCTGGTGGCCACGCGTCCAATGGATCGACCCCGGCGTGACGTCTGGCGTCGCGGTCATCTGGTTCGATCCGAAGGCGCTTCTCGTTGACGACAAGAAGACCGCTAGGGTCGTGTTGGCGTACAGCGAGATGTTCCTCCACGGCGGCGAGAATGGACAGGCTCGACACTTCCTCCAGATGCACGACAAGCTGGACGAGGAACCGGGCTTGGCAGTCGGCTCAGAGTCGTTCGTTCCGCGCCGCTTGGACATGTCGGATGACTTCCTCAGCCCGGTTCGCATCCGCAGCCGGATTGAATATGGGATGTCGCTGATGCGGGGTGAAGGCGCTTCGGTTGCTCGACACGGAGCCGGGGCGGTTCCGCTCCACATCCAGTCGCCTTCAGACGCGCTGAACGCCTTCACGAATGTGCGTCTCAAAGCGTTGCGCATGTTCACTCCTGGACCAGACCATATCAACGACGCCAAGCGGCATGCGCTGCTCTGGATTCGTAAGCTCAAAGGACAGGGTAAGGGCTTGGAGTTCTTCAAAGAAATGCACGGCTATGAGGAAGGTTGGTTCGATGAGTAACCGGCGCGTACAACAGACTCATATCCCCGAATCGGAACTGGCATTCCAAGTTCAGGTTTGGGAGGACGGGCAGAAGACCATATCGGTCGCTGACAGCCAGTCGTTCTTGTACGGGCAGGAGCGCTTGCTGAAGCGGATCCAAGCCCGTCGTACGGCTCGGCTGGAGCGGGAAAGGATAGCCAATGGAGCCGGATGAAGCCCCGGTGGAGTTGGGCGCGTACATGGCGGACGACAGAGCCGTCTGGCTGTGCGAGCCTAACCCACCACTAACCACACCACGTTGGCGTCTCCCGGGCGGATTCATCACAACCGCCGGAACCGTAGCTTTCAACAAAGCTCTCGCCACTACGACCAAACTACGCAAGATGGTTCCAAGGAGGAACTGATGAAAACATTCAAGATCCAGTTGGTGCTGAACGCCAGCGACGAAACGATGTCTGTGGACGTCAACGGGCGGCTCGGCGACATCCTTGTCGACGGAGGATTTCACCCGGTTAGCTCGCTCGTCGAGGCTCAGGCCGCAGAGGGAGATGAGATCCTTCTTCAGACAGCCGGGATGGACCATCCGGTTCGCGTCGACGACTTGGTCGCCGCCTACAACCGCGACCAGCACATGATCGAGCTTCTTCGGAAGGACATGATCGACCAAGACAGCTTCTGCGGGATCGTTCGCTATGACATCTACGAAGACATCGTGGACGGCGAAGCGGGTACCATCGACGATCTGATCGACGATCTCGTCAAGGAGGTAAAGCCATGAGCGACGACAAGCCAGTGGCCGACGACCTGAGCGACTACGACCACAAGCATCTCTGGGAGATGGGCGAGCCTCTGGAAGACCGCCCCGGAGTGCTCTACAACGGCGTCAAGGAGTGCCCCTGTGGCATATCCGTATGGATGGCCGATGGCGTTCGTGCTGCGCAACCGCAGGAGCCGGAGGAACAGACAGACCCGCTTCTTCGGATCATGGAATACAAGGCCAAGCTTGACGCCGGGGAAACCCTCGACGACGACGAGATTGCGGACATCCGCGCTATCGCCGAAGCCATGGTCGCGGCCTTCAAGCCGTTCATGGAAGCGCTTCAGAAGCTGGCTGAGGATGTGGCCAAGGGAATCTCTGCGTTCTACGCAGACCTCGACCCCTATCACCGCGACCTGCTGATGAAAGTGCACGATATGGCAGAGGTCGGCTCCCTCGACGACGACAGCAATCGCATCGTAGTGGCTCAGGGTGGCTCTCTAGTGGGCGAAATCCCCATTATGGGAGGCGTGCCCATCCCCGGTCTCAATCATGTGGCTATGGACAACCAGTTGGTTCCGACGCACGAAGTCGTCAGCCAGTACCAGCGGGAAATGTTCGAGCAGAACAGGAACGTACTCTAATGCGCAATGCAACCGTGTTCTGGATCTGGCTTTCGCTTCTGGCGATCGTCGCGATCATTGTTGGAATACTCAAATACATGGAGGTGATTTAATTGAAAAGCTGTCTTACAGTTTTGTTCTGGGGACTCGTCGCGCTCGTTGGCGTAGTCATGATCGGATTCGGATTGGCGACTCTGCTATGAAGCCTGACCACCGCATAAACGACACGTCGAAGGCGTGTGCGGAGAAGTATGGCGGGAAGCGCTATCTCGTCAAGTGGGATGAGCTTCCCCGGTGCAGGAACTGCGAGCGACCGATGAGGCCGTTTCGTGGAGACCCGCTTGCGTGGCCAGCGACGATCTCGCGTGCAAACTCGTACGCCTGTTCAAGCTGCTACAATGGCGGATATCGCAAGCCGGAGAACGTAGCCGAAGACCGGAAGTTTGGAGACGAGAAATCTCGCTCGCCCAAGACCCGCCCCAAGGTCGCGAAGGTTGTCGCGCCGCCCTTGCCGTCGCGATATCAGATCGCCGAACACTGGTCGCCGGAGCAACACGCTGCAGCGCTCCAGACAGCCGGGCATGTGCAGGACGTCAAGGCAGCGACCCGCGTTATGAAGATGCTCGGCTTGTTCGATGACCCGTTGACCTTCCGACACGTCGCAAATCTCGGCTCCAACACCGGCTCGTTCGGGCGATAAACCAATTCGGATATGCAGATTCCGGAATAAGGTTGCCTCCCGATCGACCGAATAGGCGACAGAAGAACCCCGTTTCACCCTCTTGTTTTGACCTTGGAGGGCTGAGGCGGGGTTCTTTTGCGTGTGCGATTATTGTGTCAAGCTTGACGCCGGATTATTGTGGGGATGGGATGGCGGAAATCGCTCGGCGTCGCAGAAATCGGAGACCGGGCGGGCAAGAACTCAGTAAATGGTGGCTTCTGACAGCCGAGCCGGACGCGAAAATATCACTCCCTAGGAAGAGATGTCTCCTCAATCCTTCAATAATTACCCTTGGGGTGGAGTGGTCACACAATTGAGGGTGATTATTGTGGGAGCCGACTCAGTGAATTGAGGTGATTATTGTGGCGATTGTGGGGCGATTGTGTGAGTGAAAACTTTGGTGGGCATCTGAGGAGGTCGGTCGGACGGCAGGAGCCGAGCAAGCTAACTACATCACTAACTGATTCTTTGGAAGAGAGAGATTTATAGAGAGTGATATAGAGGGAAGTTTTGGCGAGGACTCGTCCTGTTGATATTCGGATATGTGTGTGAATTCGGATTGGGTAGGATTGACGTATGGCAAACAAGACATTAGCTCGAGACTCGATCTACGAGCAGAAGTTCGGTACAAGACATCGCGGTGCAGGCCGCCCAACTGGAGACGTGGAACCTCTCTTCGCTTCCGCTGGAATCAATCTGGCTGAGGTAGATCCTGTGTTGGTCAACGTGGCGAAGCGGCGTGCATACGCTGTCGTGCACGAGGAGGGGCGAGAGCGCCTTGCTGAAGTGTTCAAGAAGGAGCTCAAGGTGCTCAAGCGCCGGGGTGTCCAGCGTGTCGCTCAGGACAGCGGTAAGCGCCTGAAGGATTTCAATGACGACGTGGATGAAGTCGTCGGTAAGGGGACGAAGTAATGGCACGTCCAGAGCGGTATCCAGGACAGCGTTCTGAGTATGGGGGAGGGGATGGCATACAGCGCTTCCCTGATGGGTCATCTCGGGATCTGGCATCGATGGCTGATAGCAAATCTGCATCGGAACGTGCACGGCTGTTACGGCAAGCGGGCATGAACGATTTCGATCCTTCGGTTCCGGATGAGGTTGGGCTTGTTGCTTCGGGCATCGCGCTCTCTGACATGAACGCTGCACAGAAGATTGCATACGAGATCGATCTCGAACGGACTGAGGCTCGAAAGGCTGCACGAAAGCGGCTCATGGACGCGACGAACGATTACATTGCGGAGCCGGAACAGTACGAGGGCGAGGAAACCAAGTGATTGCTCTGGCTGAGTTGGAAGATATGGCTGTCGCTGCATATGCAGAACGGGGTCGTGATATGGCTGAGCTCGTTGGGTTGGGCTTCGCTGATGATATGCACGCGTTCCGTGAAGGGCGTTGGCTACAGTTGGCCAATAATGTGTCTCATGCAGGCGAGTTCGAGGTTTCGGGATCTGCAGTGCAGGAGGTGCTCGAAGCTGCAAGTTCCATTCCGGCGATGAATCGAAGGGCGCGGATCCTCTGGCACACACACACTGAGACCAAAGCCCCATCTTTCTACGACACGCAGCACTTCCCATGGTTCGTTGATATGGGGCTGATATTTCATGTGCCAACAAGGGTCACAACCTTGTACAATTCTGCAGGCACTATCCAACTTAAGGACGATCCCGAATCTGCACTCGAGACTCCAATGTTCGAGCCGATGCACGGTAATGCGGTTATTCACGACCGCGCAGGACATCTGACCCGGATTGGTAGTGGTAGCTGATGGCGACTGAAGAAGAGCGCAAGGCACTGGCTCGCTCGAAGCGCCGTCCTGCACGCCGGGTCAAGATCGAGATCACGCGGCTCCAGCTACTCATCGACGGCGAGCTTACATTCGACGATCTGGACGATGAGGAAGTGTTCCGTATGCAGTTGCGAGACCGGAACGGACACTTCAAGGGACGACCGCCGAAGTGGATACCCCGTGACCTTGCACAAGCATGGGCTAATGAACAGCGCAACCGGGCTGCAGCATGGTTCGGCGAGATGATCCCACAGGCGCAGAAGACAACGCTGGAGATGCTCAAGTCTCGACACCTGTCCCCGGGCGACGGGGCACGACTTCGAGCGGCTGAAATGATCTTCGACCGGGCGCTAGGCAAGGTGGGCTCAGAGTCCCACATCACCATTGACAAGGGGCGCTCGTTCGACGATGTGCTCGAAGGCGTTCTTGTAGACGTAGCAGAGGAAGAAGACGATGACTGACAAACAGGAGATCCGCCTGTCCTTGGAGATCGACGACGCCGAGAAGGACAAGCCCATGGCGGCCATGATTGCGCTGGTGCACGAGGGCGAAGGCGTGCCTCCTCTCATCCGCATCTCGGCAATGGGCGTCGAAGGTTCCAACGATGGTGCCAACCTTGTAGCCGACCTGTTGTTCGATGCAGCGACGGCTATCGCAGAACGTACTGGACACAAGCTCGGCATGGTAGCTGTTGATGCGCCTGAGCCCTATGAGAGCGAGCCACACAGTAGGGCTTGTGGTATGGGCTGGCACGACCACGGCGTACAATGCAGCACGAACTGTCCCACTTGTGGCGGTAAGCCCAAGCGTGTGGCGTTCAACCCCAAGCCCGTTGTTGGAGGGGAGCGATGAGCCAGATCGAGGAATCCGGCGACGAGTTGGCAGCGCCGGAGACACCGACCTCAGCCGAGTTGTTCGAGCAGCTTGACAATCTGGTGAGCCGGTACTTCAAGGAGCTATGGGCTGAGTCTGGACAAGGCGAATCTGGCGACTACATCAGTTCATGGGGCTTGGTAGCGCACTTCGCCAACATGAACGACCCCATCGACCGACCAAGCGCCGGATACATCTGCGAGACATCCCCAACCAGCATGCCTCCACACTCCATGAAGGGGTTATTCTCCGAGGGCATTGACTGGGTAGACGAAGCACAACACATGGACGAGGACGAGTAATGGACAACGAAGAGACCACGGCTGGGGAGGCGGCGTTCTTCACAGCCAAGGACAAGCTGGAAGCGGCCATCAAGGAGTTCTATCGAGAGACCGATCCCGACGCTTATGTGAGCGCTTGGATACTGGTCGCTCACAAGGAGTCGGTGTCGCTCGCAGCAGACAACGTTTCGGCTGTGTCGCACATCGTTCCAACCGGCCAGTCGTGGCCAATGTCCCTAGGCATGGCTGTAGTTGTGTCTGACAACCTTCGAAGCATGTCTCGGGAGTACTAAGTGGCACGTCGTGTAAGCATGGAGTCCTCGTTCGAGGCGTTCGGCTACAAACCGCACACCGCACAACGCAGGATTCACGATGCAGAGAGAACGAACCGGTTCATTGTGGCCGATTGTGGACGTCGTTTCGGCAAGTCCCAGCTTGGAGGGCGTCGCCTAGGTGTCAAGGCGCTGGAGTCGCGGTTCATCAAGGGCTTGTCCAAGACGGGTAAGCGTGCCGAGTACTGGATCGTTGGACCGGAATACTCGGACGGCGAGAAGGAGTTCCGTGTCTTGTACGACACCATGTCCAAGCTCGGGGCTCAGTTCGACCGCCCGGGCACATACTACAGTCTCGAATCCGGTCAAATGGATCTCAGCATGTACGATGGACAGTTCCAAGTGCACGTGAAGTCGAGCAAGTACCCAACCAGCCTTGTCGGTGAGTCGCTTATGGGCGTGATCTTCGCTGAAGCTGCAAAGGTGAAGCCCGTTATCTGGCCAAAGTACATCCGACCCATGCTCTCGGACTATCGGGGCTGGGCTGAGTTCACCTCCACGCCGGAAGGACAGAACTGGTTCTACCAGTTGTACCGTTTGGGGCAAGATCCCAACAACAAGGAGTGGTGGTCCATCAAGGCTCCAAGCTGGGCGAACGATGTGCTGTTCCCGCTCGGCTTCGACGACCCTGAGATCCAGTCCATGCGAGCCGGTATGACCGAGGAGAAGTTCAAGCAGGAGATCGGAGCCGAGTTCACAGAGTTCGTTGGGCGTGTATACAAGAACTTTGACGAGGAAGAGAACGTTGTCGACCTTGCATACAACCCCAAGCTCCCGCTCTACATGTGCGCAGACTACGGGTACACGAACCCCAACGTCGTGCTATGGGTACAAGTTGGGGTATGGGGCGACGTCTACGTCATCGCAGAGTACTACCAGCACCAGCGCCGCCCTGACGAGATGCTTAGGGACATCCAGAGCGACCCTAGGTTGGCTGCTCTGGCACGAGCGAGCACAACGCTGTACGGCGACCCCGAAGACCCTGCAGCGACCGACCTGCTGTGTGAGAAGCTGCAACTGAGGAAAGGCAACAACACCGGTGGCCTTCTTCAGACCCGGATCAACCTCATTCGGAAGCGCCTCGAACCACAACCCTTGGAGCTTCCCGACGGACATCCGGAGAAGAAAACGCGGCTCTGGTTCGACCGGTCGTGCACCTTCACGATCCAGGACTTCAACAACTATCGATACCCGGAGACACGCGCCGAAGCGGAACACAGCAAGGCACAGCCCCGGGCTGAGGCAGAGAACCCGTTGAAAGTGGACGACCATGGACCAGAGGCGCTGAGCCGGTTCTTCGGTGGCTACTTCAACGACGAGAAGCCCAAGCGCCGCGCTCGCAGTAGCATGGCGCAAATGACCTCTGGGTAGCCAATCCAGTAGACTTGACAACCGACAACACACGCGCACGCGAGGACTGGAGATGATCATGGGCGGTAAGCCGAACCCCGGAACCAAGAAGGACAAGCGCCTGAAGGCGAACCGATCGTCCAAGAAGGGCAAGAAGTAACATGGCCGAGGCACTCCTCCAAACGCCGTATTCCACGGCAATGCCCTTCATCGTCTCTGCAGCTACGGGCGGCTGGATGGACGAGTACGATCGACAGCGCTTGCTGAGCTACGATCTGTACGACGACCTGTTCCACAACGACCCGGCTCAGTACCGGATTATGCTCCGAAGCTCGGACGAGAAGCCGATCTATGTGCCGACCGCAAAGCGCGTTGTGGGCTCACTGGCTCGCTACGTGGGCAAGGGCTGGGGATATCGCGTTCTTGGGGCAGATCCCCTAGCGACCGAAGAAGTGGTGGCTACGGACGAACAGGTGGCCGCTGCGCAGCAAGCCTTCGGACAGTTGTTCGCTCGTGAGCGCCTCCTCAGCACCTTCCGCGCCGGTATCCCTGAGTGGCTTCGCCGGGGCGACTGGCTGTGGATGATTACCGGCGACATGAACAAGCGTGAAGGGCGTCGCATCTCAGTGCGCCCGATCGACCCGCGCCGGTACTTCCCGCTGTTCAACGATCCATACGACGTTGGTCGCATAACCGGGCAGGAGCTTATTGAGGAAATCACCATCGGGGAAGAGATCTTCATGTTCGTGCAAACGTGGCTGAAGGCGTCCGACCCGGGGCATCCAAACTACGAGCAGGAGGAGCCGGAAGAAGGCTTCGAGATCTTGCGCTCGGCTCAGGCGTACTCGTTGGAAGACTTCGCGGACGTTGACAAGCGCAAGCCGGTCAACTACGAAGGCAACGTTGCTGAAGAGTACCTTGTTGGAATCACGGCGCTTCCGATCTACCACATCCGCAACAACGAGACCAGCGACGACCCGTATGGGCGAAGCGACCTCAGCGGCTTGGAGTCCATCGTTGCCGGCATCAACCAGACCATCACCGACGAAGATCTGTCGCTCGCCTTCATGGGCATCGGCATGTACTGGACTGACTCAGGAGCACCCGTTGACGAAACAACCGGACAGGTCACAAACTGGAAGCTTGGACCAAAGCGGGTCATCGAGGTTGGCGACGGCAAGAAGTTTGGCAAGGTGGATGGCATCACATCCGTCGAGCCGTTCCAAGACCACGCCGCGTATCTCAAGAGGGAAGCCCAAAGCGCCGTCGGACTGTCCGATGTGTCAGTTGGAACCGGGAGCGTGTCCACGGCATCAGGAATCTCGCTTGCGATCCAGTTCTCGCCGACCATCGACGCAGTCAAGGTCAAGAACGAGGCCATCAACGGCGTCATGACGCAAATGTTCTACGACCTGAAGGAGTGGTTTGTAACCTACGAGGGCATCGACCTTGGACCAGTGGTTGTAGTGTCCGAAGCGGACGACGACGATCTCATGCCATTCGACCGGGAAGCTCGCTGGAAGGAGATCATGGAGGGTGTCACCGCTGGCGTCTTCACACTGGGCTATGCCGTGTCCGTTCTCGAGAACGAGTTCGGCTACGAGTTCCCCGCCGGATACGTCGCTGAGGTGGAGGCTGCAGGAGCCGCTGCGACAGCCGCGCTTGATCCGTTCGCCGCTCGGACCAGCGAAGAGCTTGCGGACACCGAGATCGAGGATGTAGAAGCTGCATCCGCGATAACGGCATAGCGCCATGGTTGATGTCGTTCCTCCCAAGCTAGGACTAGTCACGGAGATGAAGGTGGAAGCGGACCAAGCCGCTTACATCAACAAGATCCTTACCCGAAGCGCCAACAGTGTCGAGAAGGACATCAAGCTACTCAACAAGGGATCCAAGAACCCCATAACGAAGCTTCAGTTGGAGGCACAACGCGCTGCCATCAATGCGCAGTTGGCTCAGGACTGGAACGCCATCGAGAATGCCATCACGAGTGGCAAGAAGGCGGCGACCGCTGCGGCAAGCCAAGTTGTGAGCCAGTACGAGAACGTCGTCCTTGGGCAAGTCCTGTCTCCGGAGGCTCTCAAGGCCATTGCAACGAGCGAGGCGAACCGGGCGGTTGCTGGTATGGACGCCATGCTCCAGCGGATCGGCGGCTCGTCGCATATCCCGTTGTCAACTTCAGTCTACAAGAACAAGCAACTGGTGACTGGTTGGGTCGACGCCAAGGTCAATCAAGCGCTCGTCTCCGGCTGGGATGCAAACCGGCTTGCCAAGGAGGTAAAGAACCTCATCGACCCGGCTGTCAAGGGTGGCGTTCCGTACGCCGCGAACCGGCTTGCCCGTACCGAGATCAACAACGCCTTCCACTCGTCGTCCGTCGAGCGATACAAGAAGTCGGCTGTGGTCGAGGGAGCCGACTGGAATCTGTCCGGCTCACACCCGGAAGGCGACATCTGCGACGATCTGAAAGCGGATGGTCCATACGATTTGGACAATGTGCCGGGCAAGCCGCATCCCTTCTGCTACTGCTACATCACACCAATGCTTCTCGAGCCAGACGAGTTCCTCGACAAGCTGCTTGACGGCGGCTACGGGGACGAGCCGTGGAAGGGTGCCATAGCAGTCGATCCGGCTCCAACGTACAACACGGTTAGCAATCTGACCGGCCTGACACCGCTGAAGATGGCCAACACCGGGAAACCGGCTCAGTTCTTCAAGGAGACTATGGAGGGTGTCAGCCCCAAGGTCGCCAAGGTAGTGAACGAGATGGACGGCGACACTCTGAACTATCTGATCGCTGTGGGCAAGACTCCAGCCGGGGTGAAGAGCGAGTTCCTGGAATATATGTCTAATCTCGCTGACGACGGCCTCGACGATCTGCTTGGGGCGCTTGCCAAGGCTGACGCCGCTACGCCGCCGATCCCGACCTTGAACGAGCTTGCCAAGACCTACAAGATCAAGGCCGATGTCCTGAAGAAGACCGGGTTGAAGCCTGAGTCTCTGGACATCGCTCTGAAGAGTTACACGCCCCAACAACTGACCAAGCTGAAGAGCCTTGCGCTTGATGTTGACAAGGCTGACTATCTCAAGATTGGAGCGACGCCATCTGAAGAGTTCCTTGCCCACGCAGGAAACGCTGCTGCCAAGAAGAAGTATGGCAAGCCCGTCGCCGAAGTCGCGGACGAGTTCTCGAACGATGCAATGAACAAGAAGTGGGGCGTCGACAAGAATGTTCTGGACGAGTCAACTGCGACGAATCAGCAGATCGACCAGTGGCTAACGAAGTCCCAAGACACGTTCGGTCCAAACTACATCAAGAGCGTTATGGCGTCCACGGACTTAGAGCAGTTCAAGTTCCTGAAGGCTGCTCAGTGGGAGGATGTTGCAGCCGTCAAGAAGACCGCTACAGCCACCACGAAGAAGGCCGCTGCCAAAGCGACCGTCGAGGAAGTCGAGAAGGTGGCCAAGAAGCCCACCGCCGTGGCCGAGGTTGACGCGGCTACTCTCGCCAAGGCTGAGAAGGCGTGGAAGGGCAAGGCACAGCCGATCAAGCCCGTAGCGCCCAAGGCACCAACCGGAGAGGGGCAGATCGCCTATGGCGACTTCCTCGTTGCCATCAAGGCCAGATACAGAGCGTTCGCCAAGGCGACGAACAATCCAAAAACAGAGCTACCACAGTCCAACAACTGGAGTCAGGTTCTCAAGGTTGTCGAGGGCAATGATCTGGATGCGCTGAAGCTTCTGAAGGCCGAGAACTACGTTGACGAGGAGCTTTACAAAGTTGGCGTTGCGGCCATAAAGAAGGCGACTGCGCCGAGCAAGGTGGCTGCCAATCGATATGCCAAGGAGCTTGCTGCATTCGAGAAGGCTTCCGCGTCGTACGCAGACGACCTAGCGGAATGGAAGATCGGCAACGGCATAACGAGTAGCGCCAAGGGCATGCAGAGCGGATTGGTACACAAGACCGACGCCGAGGGCGCTGCATGGGCTAATAAGAATCTCCCCGTCGCGAAGGGTGATGCCCAAGCAGCGGCTAAGCACTACTCCGGCTCGTCTTATCGCGAATGGAACGACGCTCTGCGCAAGAATGCGGATCTCGACTCCTATCCGGCGGGGTGGCAGCAATACACCAAGGATCTGGACGCGGCCATGATGCCAATGCCGGAAGACGTCATCGTCCATCGTGGGACCAGCTTCCACGAGTTCTTTCTAGACGGCATGAGCAGCCGAACCGGATACTGGCCGCCACCACCGCCCACAGACCTCATAGGATCCGTACAGACCAACCACGGCTACTTGTCAACTTCAGTCGGTAGCAGATCTGCATTCTCGGGAACTGTCAAGATTGAGATCATGGTTCCGCAAGGACACAAGGCCGCTTGGGTATCGCCATACTCGAAGTACGTGGATGAGCGAGAGTTGCTGCTCAGCCGCTCGTCAAACCTTTACATACACGATGTGTACGAGAGGGGTGGCATCTGGAATGTCCGCGCCGAGGTGGTGCTAGAGGGCGAGGATCCCTCTTCGTGGATCCCCGGGGTATAGTTTGCCTTATTCCGAATAATGGAGCATACTCGTAAGAACTCATGAAAGTAGGACAGAATGCCCTTCAAAGAATCTCCAATGGACGAGACCTTCTCGCCGCCCACATATCCCAAGCCCGATTGGGAGGGATCCGCCGTAGCGCGGCGTGTCTGGGATCCCAGCGAGAACGCCACTGTTGGTTACTTGATTCTGCAGGATGAGCAGGCGTTCACGTTCTTGACCAAGGTCGCTCCCGACCAGAACGGTTACACGCTTCGCAAGATCTTGGAAGAGAGCATTCGCCTCTCGCTCCAGAATCGGATGACCGCTCAGGAGGCGCTGGAGGCGGCGTTGGAACTTTGCCTCGCAGACACCGCCGAAGACGTGGAGCTCCCGAAGCTGCTCGAAACTTGGGTGAACGAGTAGAATGATCCCTCCCCAACACTAAGGAGCGGGCAGTGACCAAGCTGGCATTACCGGTTATCGACGCCGGTCTCTGGAATCGTGGATTCTGGTACAACTCTCAGAACGACCGGCACGAGGGCATCGACTACGGCTGGTACAACGCCGACCCCGCTGGCTCTCAGCGCGTCTTCGCAGCAGCGGCTGGCAAGGTTGTGTCCGTCAACGATGGCGGTGGCTACAACGGCGGCTGGGGCAACCGGGTGGTCATCGAGCACGCCGGAGGATCGCGTACCGGATACAACCATCTCGCGACCGGACAGATCAAGGTCTGGGTCGGAAAGACGGTTGGAAAGGGCGAGCTCATCGCCATGATGGGCAACACCGGAGACAGCCAAGGCACGCATCTCCACTTCGAGTTCTACATGCCCAACGGCGACCGCGTAGACCCCAAGCCGTACTTCACCAAGGACATGCCCGGGTCTGGCACCGATCTGGAAGCCAACGAGCGACAGGTCGTGTCCGGAGGCGGCTACGCCAACGCCCGAACCGCTGCCAGCTTGAAGGGTGCGATTGTCGCAGACAAAGCGGTTCAGAGCGGCGACACCGGGCGCTTCAAGGGCTATGTCGTTGGCGAGAAGGTTTCGCAAGGTGGAGTCACCACGGACATCTGGTTCGTCGGCTACTATTCCAGCTTGTACTTCTGGGCGGGTTCGTTCGTCGGTGGAGCCAACACAACCGGCTTGGCCAATCTCACGCCGAAGCCGACCGAGCCAGAGACCAAGCCGACAACGCCAACCGAGCCGGTTCCCATCTGGGAGCCGAAGGATCCCGACATCGTTCAGCCGACCTTCTCCAACTTCCCGGACTGGATCTTGTACGACGAGGTTCGCGACGCCGCCGATGACCGTGAGGACATCAACAAGGAGGCTTACGACTACTACAAAGCCAAGGGGCAGGATCGCCAGTACTACCCAGAGAAGCAGATCGCACACTGGTGGGGTGAGCCCGGGGCGTACAGCCATGACTCAGTGGTCAACACCTTCCTCAGCAAAGCGGATTATGCAGTTCACTTCGTCACGTCTGCGGAGAACGGGCAAGCACGAATCACCGCCATGCAGAAGCTGGATCTCGTTGCATACACGACCGGAAGCGCTTCAATGTTTGGCTGGTCGTCCGAGACCGACCCGCTGTTGACCGATCTGGACTACTTGACGCTCGGCTACTTGACCTACATCATCGAGAAGCTCAACCCGCGTCTGCGCAGACAGACCATCGAACTGCACAAGAACCAGATCAACGTTTCGACCGGGAAGACCTTCGAGACCGCGTGCTCGAATATCGACACGGTTCGCCTTCGCCAGACCGTTGAAGACTTCTTCTCTGGCACTCTGGATCCCGCAACGGGCAAGGCTCCTGTTGCCGAGCCGACCGACCCGACACCAACCGACCCGGGCGACGTGAAGCCGCCTGAATGGTTCATCAACTGGATCCGAGCCGGACTGGACATTCTGGATCCCAAATAGACCGCTACCTCCGGGTAATTCAGCCCCAACGTTTACACCCCGGCGTTGGGGCTGTTTTGCGCCCGATTTGCTTTATTCGAAATTAACCTGCATACTATCTATATCAACCGTTTCAACCAACTCGAAAAGGACTTCGAAATGACCACCTCAGAATTCATCGCCAAGGCTCGTAAGATCGACACCATGCTCGCCGAAGAGTGGAGCAAGGTTCACGAAGCCAACAACGTGTCCTACTCAATCAACCGACAGATCGAGTCGAACAACACCATGATCGCCTTCTACCAGAGCAACTTGAGCCGCCACGCGAACAAGGCTGAGCGCATCCTCAAGCTTGAAGCCCGGAACGAAGATCTCCAGGAGAAGCTCGAAGTCCAGAAGCTGGTTGTTACCGAGATGACCGACAAGGTTGTTGCGCTCGACAAGGAGCTCTACGAAGGCTGGAGCCGCTTCTTCCTCGTCAAGCACATCCACCGCTCGATGTACTGCTCCAGCTTCCGCAGCACGACTCGTGTCGGATGGCTCCCCAACGTTTCCGGCCTCACCGAAGCCGAAGCGGTTGCCGAGCACGGCGAGACCCTCTGCACGATCTGCTACCCTTCGGCTCCGACCGAGCTCACGCAGAAGCAAGCTGACCCGGCCATCTGCACCGGAACCCTCGACCGCAGCCAGCCCTATGAGCTCCAGCGCATGAGCAAGTGGGGAACCTGCTCCGACTGCGGTGAGCGCGTTTCTGCCTCGAAGCTGGGCAACCTTCGCAAGCACAAGAAGTAGATTGGAGGTTGCGGGTTCGCCCCTGAGATTCTTCGGAATCTTGGGGGCTGCTCCATTGGCACACACAATCAAGTAAACTTGCTTCTCGTAACCCAAACACCAAGGGCGAGGAGAACCCACCATGAAGAACTGCAGCCACAGCGCGACGCTGAGCGCGGTACTGGAAACCCCGATTGAGCTTCTCGCTCTGACAGGTTTCGACGGAGACGAAGACGACAAGGGCGAGAAGCCCGGATCCACGGATTCCGACGAGAAAGACGACAAGGGCGCGAAGCCCGGGAGCGTCGACAACGGTGAAGACGAAGATGAGGACGACAAGGGCAAGGGCGGGAAGCCGGACGCCAAGGATCGTCGCATCCACAATCTCACTGAAGAAAAGGATCGGCACCTTTCCAAGCGGAACGAAGCCGAGGCAGAAGTCAAGAGCCTGAAGGACGAGCTTGCCAAGCTGAAGAAGGATGGCACGCCGGACGACGCGCTCAAGAAAGACAACGCCAACCTGACCGCAGACAACGAGTCTCTGCGAGCCGCAAACAACCAGCTTATGCTGCAGAATGCGTTCCTCACAGAAACCGGTTTCGACTGGGTAGACCCTGAGTCTGCGATGAAGCTGGCAAACCTCTCGGAAGTCGAGTTCGATGAAAAGTCGAACAAGGCGATCGGGCTGGGATCTGCTTTGGCCAAGCTCGCGAAGGACAAGCCGTTCCTGCTCAAGAAGAAGGCTGAAGAGAACGACGACGACGAAGGCTCACGCCGGAAGCCAGCCCCATCAGGCCGCGCTCCCCGGGGTGGCAGCAACAACAAGTCGGACGCCGCTACTCGCAAGGCCAAGCTTCAGAGCAAGTACCCCGGCCTTCGCCGATAACATCCAACAAAGAAAACGAGGAATGCATCATGGCTCAAGTCGACAAGACTGATTCCGCCGTCGGTGTGGTTCGCGCCCTCATTGCAACAGACTTCGATAGCGAAGACTTCGACACGGTTATCCCTGTCGGTCTAGACGCTTCGGGGCACTGTGTCAAGGGTGCAGGCCAGACCGGCGTCATCGGTGTCGTAATCCCCGGTCGCACGGTTCACCGTGCCGGTCAGGTTGCTGACATCTTCAAGCTTGCAGACATCGTGGAGTGTGCTGACCTGTCCGCAGGTACCAAGTACTACGCCACCGCTGCAGGAGCGCTCACCGCCGACCTCGACGACGGAGAAGATCCCGTTGTCGAAACCTACACCTATGTCGGCTTTACCGTTGAGGCAGACCGCCTCATCCTCGCTGGCTTCTAAGGAGAGACAGACAATGGAAAAGATCAATCTCTTCGCGCTCTCTGG
>Ga0209344_10002347_pt1 | contig 21337 bp, 24 predicted proteins | sample Cruoilmetagenom6_FD_187293 | JGI IMG/M metagenome (GOLD analysis project Ga0209344, IMG submission 187293) | Oil polluted marine microbial communities from Coal Oil Point, Santa Barbara, California, USA - Santa Barbara Oil Seep Sample 6 (SPAdes)... | ecosystem: Environmental > Aquatic > Marine... | reverse complement strand
GAAGAAGCTGAATAAGGATTTCTGGGAAAAAAAGTATCAGCTAGGGGAAATGGGGTGGGACATTGGCCACATTTCAACGCCACTGAAAGAATACATTGACCAATTAAAGGATAAAAATTTAAAGATCCTAATACCCGGTGCCGGCAATGCATATGAATTGCTTTATCTTTTGGAAAAGGGTTTTACCAATGTTTTTGTTATCGACATTGCCAAACAGCCATTGGAAAATATAAAAAACAGAATTTCGGATTTCCCCAGGAACCAGCTCTTGGAAGGGAATTTCTTTGATCTGGAATTGGACAATTTTGACCTAATCCTGGAACAGACTTTTTTCTGCGCACTAGATCCAAGCCTTAGAATGGAATATGTTCTAAAAATGAAACAACTGTTAAAACCTAATGGCAAACTGGCAGGGCTCCTATTTAATTTCCCTTTAACGGAATCCGGACCGCCTTTTGGGGGTAGCCTATCCGAATATAAAACCCTTTTTCAAGAACATTTTCAAATTAAGATCTTGGAAACCGCATACAATTCCATAAAACCTAGAACGGATAAGGAACTCTTTTTTATATTTGAATCTAAATAAACATGACTATGTCCAATAGAATTTTATCCCACGAGCAAATCCAACATAAAATAAAACGGATTGCTTACCAGATTTATGAGACCAACGTTGACGAACCCGAAATTATTATTGCCGGGATAGAAGGAGGGGGATTAAATTTTGCCAAAAAGATTCAGGCCGTGCTACAAAAGATTACAGGAGCCAACATTATTTTGTGCAAAGTGATCATGGACAAGTCCAACCCTTTGGCCAGTGGGGTCAAGACTTCCATCCCTGAATCGGAATACACCAACAAATCGGTTGTCTTGGTAGACGACGTGCTTAATTCAGGGACAACTTTAATATATGGAGTGCATCATTTTTTACGAGTGCCGTTAAAACAACTTAAAACGGCCGTATTGGTAAACAGGAACCATAAGAAATATCCGGTAAAAGCAGATTACAAAGGGATATCCTTGTCCACATCGCTCCAAGAACACATCAATGTAGAATTCAAGGCCAAAAACGATTCTGTGTATCTAAGCGAGTAGTTCTTGTATTTCTGCAACCAAGGTCTCAGGATCCTTATTGTCACATTCCACAATATGTGTAGCCTTTAGATAGTAGTTATTTCTTTCAAATAAATGTTTGCCTATAAATTCGGGCAAGTCGGTATCCGCTATATTTTTGATCAAGGGACGATGTTCTTTTTCCTTTATCAACCTTTCAACGAGTCCCGAAATGGAAATTTTTAAGTAGAAAACATAGTCCGCCTTGTCCAACATAGCCTCCATATTTCCAGAATAACAAGGTGTTCCACCACCGGTAGATAGTATAAAGTTGTTGTTTTGGGACAAAACATCCATTAAATATTCATGTTCCTTTTTCCGAAAAAAAATTTCGCCCTGTCCTTTAAAAATATTTGCAATAGAATTTCCCTGTCTTTCCTCAAAGATTTCATCCAGGTCTAAAAAACTAATTTTCAAATTCTTAGCCAACAATTTGCCTATGGTAGACTTACCACTACCCATATATCCTACCAATACTATTTTCACCTCCTATTTTTTTGTAAAAATGGTCTAATTTAATGGTAATTCAAAAAAAAATAAAAAATTCTCAAAAAGGCCTTGCAAAACAAACAAATGATATTATATTTGCACCCGCAAACAGCAATAGTCTGCAACACATTTTGACCTGGTAGCTCAGTTGGTAGAGCATCTCCCTTTTAAGGAGAGGGTCCTGGGTTCGAGCCCCAGCCCGGTCACAAAAAAGTTAAGTCACGTACTTAACTTTTTTTGTTTAAAATAGTTTCGAATTACTTAAATTTAGGAACTATTTAAGAATACATAAAAGTACCTTAACAAGACTTTTAGAGCCCACGTGGTGAAATTGGTAGACACGCCACCTTGAGGGGGTGGTGTTCGCAAGGACGTGCTAGTTCGAATCTAGTCGTGGGCACCAAAAACCGTTGACTTCTTAAATGAGGTTGGCGGTTTTTTTTATTCCCACACCCTATTTCCTGATCAAGAACAAATTCGCGCTTGGTCAAACATATATCGTATAAGGAAATGATTGCAAGCCATCAATTACAAAATTTGCGCTACATATTTGGAAAATAAGCCTTATTTTCATAATCGGACGTTTAGTAAAATTGAAGTGCCGAAATTATATATAAATACCTATGGGCAAAAGTGTTATCATCATTGGATCTGGGTTTGCATCCCTTTCTGCATCCTGCTATTTGGCAAAACAGGGCTTTGATGTATCCATCTATGAGAAAAACAAAACTGTTGGAGGTAGGGCAAGGCAATTTATACGTGACGGTTTCACATTCGATATGGGGCCGAGCTGGTACTGGATGCCAGATATATTTGAAAGCTTTTTCAATGATTTTGGAAAAAGTCCATCGGATTTTTATCAACTGGACAAACTAGATCCTGCCTATAATATTTTCTTTTCAGACGATGTGATGACCATAGGGGATAGTATGGATAAAATTTGCAGAGAATTTGAACGAATAGAAAAGGGAAGTGCGGAACCTTTGCGAAAATTCATTAAAAAAGCCCAGGACAATTACGAAATTGCGATTCACAAAATAGTACTTCGCCCAGGCCTTTCCCCTATGGAATTGGTCACTAAAGATACCATAGTACGTCTGGACCAGTTCTTTAAATCTATAAGTAAAGAGGTCCGCAAACGTTTTAAAAATCCAAAACTAATTGCTACCCTGGAATTTCCAGTACTGTTCTTAGGGGCGAAACCCAACAAAACCCCATCCTTTTATAGTTTTATGAATTTTGCCGATTTTGGACTGGGCACTTGGCATCCCAAAGGTGGAATGTATCAAGTAATTAAGGCTATGGAGCTTTTGTCCAAGGAACTGGGAGTCAAAATCTACACCGATCAAACGGTAACCAAGATTGAAGTAACCAGGAGTAAGGCCACAGGCATTAAAGTTAACGGCAACACCATTAAGGCAGATATTGTACTAAGTGGTGCCGATTATCACCATTCAGAAACACTGTTGGACCAGCAATATCGCCAATATTCGGAGGCCTATTGGAACAAAAAGACCTTTGCCCCATCTTCCTTGTTGTTTTATGTGGGCTTTGATAAAAAACTGCAAAATGTATCCCACCATAACCTATTTTTCGACACCAGCTTTGAGCAACACGCCAAAGAAATATATGACAGCCCCAAATGGCCCGAAGCACCCCTCTTCTACGCCAACTTTCCATCCATTACCGATGCCAGCATGGCTCCAAAAGGTTGTGAAACGGGCTTTTTCTTAATTCCAATAGCCCCAGGTCTGGAAGATACCCAGGATCTCCGAAATAAGTATTTTGAAATTATTTTAAACAGGTTTCAAAAACTTACCGGACAAAAAGTAGAAAATAGCATGCTGTTTAAGGAAGACTTTTGTGTAAATGACTTTATAGATCAGTACAATTCCTATAAGGGAAATGCCTATGGCATGGCCAATACCCTTTTGCAAACCGCTTTTCTTAGGCCCAAACTGCACAGTAAAAAAGTGAACAATCTATTTTTTACCGGGCAGCTTACCGTACCTGGTCCCGGTGTACCGCCAGCCTTAATTTCCGGAAAACTGGTTTCCGAACTTATTGTTGAACATCAAAAAAAATAATTTATGAAGTCAATTTTTGATGCCGTTTCCCTAGATTGCAGTAAGCTCGTTACACAACATTATAGCACCTCCTTTTCCTTAGCCACTAAAATGTTGGCTACTTCCATTAGAGGGGATATATACAACATATACGGCTTCGTCCGATTTGCCGATGAAATTGTGGACAGTTTCCATGAATATGATAAGTTGTATCTATTGAATAAATTTGAGAAGGATTTAAATGATGCCCTTGAACAAAGAATAAGCCTTAATCCCATTTTAAACTCCTTTCAACATACGTTCCACAAATATGACATCCCCTTGCATTTGATAACCTCATTCCTAAAAAGTATGCGGATGGATTTAGAGAAAAGGATTCGTCTTACGGATAGCCAATATCAGGAATATATTTATGGCTCCGCCGACGCAGTTGGCTTAATGTGCCTAAGGGTATTTGTAAAGGGCAACAAAGCAGAGTACGAAAAACTTAAACCCTCCGCCATGGCTTTGGGGTCTGCTTTTCAAAAAGTAAACTTTTTAAGGGATTTAAAAACCGATTTTGAAGTTTTGAACAGGACCTATTTCCCGAACACCGATCTCCATAATATGACCGAAGATGCCAAAAACAAAATTGTCAATGAAATAAAAGCTGATTTCAAGTTGGGTTATTCTGGAATAATCCGCTTGCCCAAGGAAGCGAAATTTGGTGTTTTTACGGCATATCGATATTATTTTAAGCTATTGAAAAAACTGGAGGACACGCCATCATCGAAGATCATGTCTTCCAGAATACGGGTTTCCAACCTACGTAAATTTAGATTATTGGCTAAATCGTATATTGACTATAAATTTAAACTGGTTTAGAATGAAAATGTTGATTTGGATCTTAATTTTCTTTGCTACTTTTTCCTTTATGGAATTTATGGCCTGGTTTACCCATAAATATATAATGCATGGATTCCTGTGGTCGTTGCACAGGGACCACCATAAAAAGGATCATGATTCATGGTTCGAAAGAAACGATGCCTTTTTTTTGTTCTACGCAGGGGTCAGTATGACTTTCTTTTGGCTGGGCTCCCAAACCGATTTTTGGTACGGATGGCCCTTAGGTTTTGGAATATTGGCTTATGGCGCCGCTTATTTCTTGGTGCATGATATTTTTATACACCAAAGGTTTAAATTCTTTAGAAATGCAAATAATTGGTATGCCAAAGGGGTAAGGAGGGCACACAAAATGCATCATAAACACTTGGGAAAAGAGGATGGGGAATGTTTTGGAATGTTAATGGTACCCTTTAAATATTTCCAGAAAAAAGATAAATAGAACCAACCCCTATTACTATCGGCCCAACAGCCCATCTAAAAGCATCCTTGTTTCACTACTGTTCCAATCGGCAGCGCCTGTCTTTGCTACCACAATTCTTCCACCCCTATCAATGATGTAAGTAGATGGAATGCTTTTAGAGAAAAGCTGTTTTGGAGTGGTGGAATTCTCATAATATACAGGCAATTCATAATTTCCTTTTTTCAAGAACTTTTCCACCCTTTTCTGTTGATCTTGAGCTACAAACATAAAAATTACCTTATCGCCATAATCCCTATATAAGTTTTGTAGCGATGGCATTTCCGCCACACATGGAGGACACCAAGAAGCCCAGAAATTGATCAATACTACCTCGCCTTTTACTTGCTCAAAATTAAAATCGCTATTCCCCAAATCCTGTAATTTCCAGTGATAGTCCGTTATAAGTTGTTGTTCACGTGCTTCAACTGGTGTAGGATTGAATGCCAAAATGCGGTTGACGTATACTTTTATATAAAAACCTACTGGAGTAAAAAGAAGTACAAGTACAGCCAGAATAAGCACACCGTTAAAAATCCATTTCCTATTGGGAACCATATAGCATCTATTTAGCAATAAGATCGTCCAGAATGGCCTTTACCTTATCATTGTCCCAATCCGCTACCCCTTCCTTGCTAATCACAATCCTTCCCTTCTTATCCAGCAAATAGGATCGTGGTGGCTTGGAACCATCCACTGGCATGGGATCGCCCACTATGGAATAGGTCACCGGAAAGGTAAAACCATGATCTGCCATAAATTTCTCTACCGGCTCCCTTTCCTCATTGGTAATGATATAAAAATCAATCTTTCCCTTATAATCGTCATATAGTTTTTGTATACTCTCCACTTCGGCTTCACTCGGAATATTCCATGACCTCCAAAAATTGATAAAGACAACACGACCTTTGGATTTCTTAAAATTGAAAAAATTCCAATTGGCATCCTTTAGTTTCCAATCGTAATCCTTGATCTGTCCCCTATTTATTTCTTTAGTCACTTCTGGCGAAAAGGAGAACCATTTATTTAACAACACCTTACTATAATCCCCTAAAGGGGTCACAAAAAAAGATAAAATCAAAGCCATTACAGCGATGTTCAAAACAGTTTTTTTTCGAATTTTCATTTAATTTATCCTTTTGTCAAAACTAAAAAACTCCTGATGAATATCAGGAGTTTTTACAAAGTATTTACAACACAATTTTAAGCTGCGTTCTCCCTCTTTATCACGTTAAGGGCAGAGCCTTCATTAAACCATTCAATCTGCGATTGATTGTAGGTATGGTTCAATTTTATTGTGTCCTTAGAACCATCTTTATGTACCACTTCCAAGGTAATTTGTTTTTCTGGTGCAAAATCCTTTATATCTACAAAGTTGAAGGTGTCATCCTCTTGAATTAAGTCATAATCACTTTCATTGGCAAAGGTTAGCCCCAACATTCCCTGCTTCTTAAGGTTGGTTTCATGGATACGGGCAAAAGACTTCACGATTACCACTGCAACGCCGAGATGTCTTGGCTGCATTGCGGCATGTTCACGAGAAGATCCTTCTCCGTAGTTATGATCTCCCACAACCACTGTTTTTATCCCAGCCGCCTTGTAAGCCCGTTGGGCATCAGGAACACCACCATATTCTCCCGTTAATTGATTCTTAACGAAATTTGTTTTTTTATTAAAGGCATTTACTGCCCCAATTAAGGTGTTATTGGCAATATTATCCAAATGACCTCTAAAACGCAACCAAGGACCAGCCATGGAAATATGGTCTGTAGTACACTTACCAAATGCCTTGATCAATAGTTTAGCGCCTTGAAGACTTTCTGGTTTTATAGGAGTAAAGGGTTCCAACAATTGCAAACGTTCTGATTTGGGATCTACCTTTACCTGAACCCCTGTACCATCTTCCATGGGTGCCAAATAACCTGCATCTTCCACTTCAAATCCTTTTGGGGGCAATTCGATCCCCAAGGGTTCGTCCAACTTAACTTCTTGGCCATCTTCATTGATGAGGGTATCGTTCATTGGATCAAAATCCAAACGACCTGAAATAGCTATGGCCGCCACCATTTCCGGGGAACCTACAAAGGCGTGGGTATTTGGATTTCCATCCGCCCTTTTGGAAAAGTTACGGTTAAAGGAATGTACTATGGTATTCTTCTCATCGCCTTTTAGATCACTACGGTCCCATTGCCCTATACATGGTCCACATGCATTTGTAAATACAGTGGCCCCTAAATTTTCGAATATCTGCAACAAACCATCCCGTTCCGCCGTAAATCTAATTTGCTCGGACCCTGGGTTGATTCCAAAATCGGATTTTGGCTTTATCTTTTTATCAACAGCTTGTTGAGCAATGGAGGCAGCCCTGGTCAAATCCTCATATGAAGAATTGGTACAAGACCCTATAAGTCCCCAATCCACTTTTAAAGGCCATCCATTCGCTTTGGCCTTTTCTCCCAACTGCCCTACCGGAGTAGCTAAATCAGGGGTGAACGGACCATTCAGATGTGGTTTAAGTGTGTTCAAATCTATTTCAATAATTTCATCGAAATATTTTTCAGGATTGGCATATACCTCTGGATCAGCCGTAAGGTAATCCTTGACCGCATTTGCCGCATCCGCCACATCGTTTCTATCCGTGGCCCTTAAATATCTTTCCATGGAGGCATCATATCCAAATGTAGAAGTGGTGGCCCCGACTTCAGCCCCCATGTTACATATGGTACCTTTACCGGTACATGACAAATTTTTTGCCCCTTCTCCAAAATATTCTATAATAGCTCCTGTACCTCCCTTTACGGTAAGTATACCTGCAACTTTAAGAATAACATCCTTGGCAGATGTCCAGCCAGAGATATTACCCGTTAACTTTACTCCTATCAATTTTGGAAACTTAAGCTCCCAAGCCATTCCGGCCATAACATCCACGGCATCTGCGCCACCAACACCTATGGCTACCATTCCAAGACCCCCGGCGTTAACGGTATGGGAGTCCGTCCCTATCATCATTCCTCCCGGAAAGGCGTAGTTTTCAAGAACTACTTGGTGAATTATACCTGCACCGGGCTTCCAAAAACCTATTCCGTACTTATTGGATACGGATTCCAAAAAATTAAAGACTTCGGCACTGGAAGTATTGGCCACTTTTAAATCGGCCACCGCACCACTTTTTGCCTGTATAAGGTGATCACAATGTACGGTAGTAGGAACTGCCACTTTTGGCTTTCCGGCTTGCATAAATTGCAATAACGCCATTTGGGCAGTAGCATCTTGACAGGCAATTCGATCCGGTGCAAAATCAACATAGTCCTTACCTCTTCTAAACGCTTTGTCAGGATTGCCTTCCCACAAGTGGGAATACAAAATTTTCTCTGAAAGGGTTAAGGGTTTGCCAACAATTTCACGTGCCTTATCAACACGTTCAGACATGTTGGCATACACCTTTTTAATCATATCAATATCGAATGCCATTATCTATAAAATTTTAGTTTAAGTTATTCTTCAAAATTAAGAAAATACCTTACGTTTATAAAACTTTTAAACCAAGAATACCCCAAGAATACGCCAAATTTATGTAATTGTAAAAAAGAATGCACTAATTGGAATGGAAATGCAATAAATTACAGTTTTTTAATACCATGAAAAGTAGTACTTCCTTGCCTATGAGGTTTGGCTATAAAAGCTTGAGGATAATATGCTCTACAGAAATTCCTTCGGCCTCCGCCTTGTAATTTTTTATTATACGGTGCCTTAGGATACCCAGGGACACTGCTTTTACATCTTCGATATCGGGAGAATATTTACCGTGTACGGCGGCATGGGCCTTGGCTCCCAATATCAAATTCTGGGAAGCTCGGGGACCTGCTCCCCAATCTACGAATTGCTTTACAAATTCCGAGGCATTGTCCTGGTTTGGCCTTGTACTGTTCACTAGCTTCACGGCATATTCCACCACGTTGTCAGGTACTGGAATTCTACGGACCAAATGCTGAATATCCATTATTTCCCCTGGGGTAAATAAGGGGACAATTATTTGCTTATTATCCGATGTGGTTTCCTTTACTACCTTAATTTCCTCCTCAATGGAAGGATATTTTAATTCTATGGCGAACATAAAACGGTCCAATTGTGCTTCGGGCAAAGGATAAGTTCCTTCTTGCTCAATTGGATTCTGCGTTGCCAAAACATAATATGGCAGATCCAATTTATATTGATTACCAGCTATGGTCACCGCTCTTTCCTGCATGGCTTCCAACAATGCCGCTTGGGTCTTGGGAGGGGTCCGGTTTATTTCGTCGGCCAAAATTATATTCGAAAAAATTGGTCCCTTAATGAACTTGAAATTTCTATTCTGATCCAACACCTCACTCCCTAGTATGTCACTCGGCATCAGATCTGGGGTAAATTGAATCCTTTTAAAGCCCAATCCCAAAGCAGAGGCAATTGTATTTACCATGAGGGTCTTGGCCAAACCGGGAACTCCGATAAGTAAAGAGTGCCCTCCTGTATATACAGAAAGTAGTATTTGATCTACCACTTCCTCCTGCCCAATAATAATTTTGGCTATTTCTTGTTTTAGAACCTTATTTTTTTCAACTAGAGCCTTAATTGCCGCTACGTCTGACATGCATTTATTCCTTTACCCAATTATTTGCAAAATCACATTCTTTATTCGCGGAATTAACACTCACATAGGTATCTTCAATATGTTCGTCCATCCATTTTTTAATGGCATTGTACTGCTTTTCCCTAAGTGCCAATTCCTGGATCTTTATATAATCCTTTGCAAAATCGGCAACATGCTCATCATAACGATTGGTGATTTTCATAATCTTGTACTTGGGAGCTCCTCCCCTAGGATCATTTTCCAAGATGGGCATGGAAATTTCATTGTCCTTAATATCCCTCACCTGGTTATAGAGCGATGGTTCCATTTTGGTAAGCTCAAAACGGGAACTATAATCCTGTGGGTTTCTCAATAGTCCCCCATCAAACTTGGTTTCCTTTTCATCGGAAAAGTTCAGAGCTGCAGCTGCAAAGCTAAATTTACCGTCCAGCACCCCCTGCCTAATACTATCCAATTCATTTTTCGCCTTATCCAATTCTTTTTGGGAAACTTCCGGCATCATAATTATATGACGCACATCTCTTTCCTGACCTCTAATTTTTTCAACAAACACAATGTGGTATCCAAACATTGTTTCAAAAGGTTCCGAAATTTCCCCTTCCCTTAAACTAAATACTACATCTTTAAACTCCTTAACATATCCCGACTCTTTGGTGATACTTCCCAAAAGTCCACCACTGGACTTTGACGGTCCTTGGGAGTAGAGAATTGCCTTTACACTAAAACTGGCATCGTTCTCCATAATATCTGCCCTAATTTCATTTAGTTTATCTATAACCTTTTGCTTTTCTTCTTCGGATGCCTTGGGTTGTTTTACAATCTGGGCTATTTCCAACTCTGCACCGAAGATCGGTCTCTCATCTACCGGGATCTTATTAAAGAACTGTCTTACCTCCTCCGGGGTAATCTCTATTTCCGAAACAATCTTGTTCTGCATTTTTTCGGAAAGCATTCTCAACTTGTTAATCTTGTACAGTTCTTCACGAAAACTGATCTCATCATCCTTTTTATAATAGTTTAATACTTTCTCCATAGAACCAATTTGGGAAACCAATTGTTGCAATTGTCGATCCCCTTGGGCATTTACCTCATCATCCGAAACCAATATACTGTCTTGTACAGCCTGATGCGCGTACAGACGATCCTCCATTAGCTTACCTAAAAGGCTACATCTTGTTACATCGGCAGTGGAAGCCCCCTGGCTCTTTAGATCTATCAAAGTTTTTTCAATATCCGATTCCAGGATTACATAATCCCCTACCACAGCAGCTATCCCGTCCAACTTAATTCTTTTAAAATTGTTGACAGTATCGTTCTTGGAAACCATTGATTCCTCTACCTTCACCTCTTGCGGTTCTACCTGGGTGTCCGGCATACCTTCTGATTCCTGTGCACTTATTATCCCTGTCAAAAATAAAATAGAAAGGGAAAAACCTGTTTTAATTACCTTGTTCATAAACTTCAAATTCTTTTTCTTTAATAGCTTCATCCATTACCTCTACCTCCAATTTTTTCATATAATCCAACTTCCTTCTATTTAAAAGCAGTTGTTTAATGGTAGGTTCAATATAAGTAAGGGGAGCAATATCGTTGATATCCAACATATCGTTTACCTTCACCAAATATACCCCTAAAGAGTCCTGTAATTCAAAAAATTGTGATTTTTTTAAGTACTTGTCCTGATTTTCAGTAGTTAAGGGAGTAATCTCTTCCATTACCCGAAAAACATTTACCCAAATAGAATCGTTAAAATTCACTTTTCTAAATTGCACACTTATAGAATCCAAATAGCGTTTATCGGACTCCTTAAAATCCTTTAACTTCTTAGCAACCACATCCTTGTCCAAGAATTGCGTGGGCAATTCCACAAACCGTAACTGTATTATCCGTTCCTTAAGCTTAAAATTTTCCTTTTCGCGTTCGTAGAACTCGGTGAGTTGGTTACGGGTTATAGCCGTATCGTGCGATTGTAGCACCAGTGCCTCCTTATAGGCACCCGTGTACAAATCCGTTCTATAATTGGATACCAATTGCTCAAAATGCTCCAGCTTCTCCTCGGGTAGATTTATTTTGGACTTGGAAAGCAACAGCTGCTTATAAGCCCAATTGTTAATATAGTTGTTCACCAAAGAGGTACTGTCCGCTTTGGACATATTGGTCAAAAGCAACTCTTTTAGGTCTTCCTTGTACAAATATGTATCCCCTACCCTGGCCACAGGAATTTTGTCTTCCTTCTTATTAAAAAGCGAATCACAGGATATAAAAGTGCATAACAATACTACACTTACTAAAAACACTGATACTTTTTCCAGCTTTAATTGACAAAAATCCATTCCGCAAATTTAGCAATTAAGCAGCATTATGCAAGTCCTCATTTCCCAATAAAATCCTCCAGCATTTATCGGAAGGTTTACTGCTATTATTATTGCTTTTATCATTAATTTTATTCCATGACGGATAGACAAATAAAACTCATTTGGGATTTTAGGGGTGAAGCGGCCCAAAAAACAGCAAAACATCATGAAATACATCTTAAAGAATATGTGTTAGCCCAAAATATGACCTTGAACATTACGGGAAGTGCAGACATTACCAATATGCACTCCATAGCATTTCTAGTGGTAAACGAATCCCAGATGATTGCCGTCAGGGACGCCTTAAGGCCTCATCGCGGTGAAGTCTATACTCCAATAGACTAGCTTAAATCCATATAAAGAACCCATGGGCAGTAGATTTTTAATTTTCATTTTCCCAATAACGACCCTATTTTTCTCATGTACCCACCATACTGAGAATCCTGACCTATTAAAAATAGCCCTGGCCTCCAACAATTCCAAAATAAGAAAGGTTATGGATAGCTTGGACCAATATGAGCTGCAAGCAAGATATACCCGAATTGACCGGAATAGGGACAGTATAATTTTTACTGATTTCAATTTTCAGGTTAACGACAGCAACTACTTCTACCCGGCAAGCACGGTTAAAACCCTAACCGCCATACTTGCCCTAGAAAAACTGAATGAAATGGATTCCTTGGACCGCTACACCCGGTTTTATGTGGAAGGTGATTCCATTGAAACAACATTTGCCAACGAAATTATCAAGATTTTTGCCGTAAGTGACAATGAAGCCAATAATCGACTTTTCGAATTTTTGGGACAGGACCGAATAAACATGAGTTTAAAGGACAAGGGTATTGCACCGGTGAGAATCTCCCATCGACTTTCAACGGAAAATGGTTTTGAGGTTACTACAAAACCACTTATTGTCTTCCTAAACGACACTACACTAAGCTGGTTAAAACCGAGCGTAAACAAACCTGCTGTTCCCTTGGCCCTGAACAGGATAAAAAAAGGTACGGCCCATTATGAAGAAAATACCCTAATTAAGGAACCCTTCGATTTTAACTTAAAAAATTATTTTCCAATTAGTGCCCAGAACGAGGCTTTAAAAAGGATAGTTTTCCCGGAGCAATTCCCGAAAAGTGAGCGATTCAACCTTAGCCCCGACCAACATAGTTTTCTCATGAAGGCCATGAGTGACCCTCCTAGAGATTTGGGGTACGATGACATGGAGTATTACGACGGCTATTGCAAGTTTTTTATGTTTGGAGATACCAGGGATACCATACCAGAATATCTCAAAATATACAATAAAGTAGGCAATGCCTATGGCACAGTGACGGATTGTGCCTATATATGGGACCGTAAAAATAATGTGGAATTTATACTTACTGCCACCCTTTTGGTCAATAAAAATCGGGTTTTCAACGACAACACCTATGAGTACGAAGATATTGGACTTCCGTTTTTAGCACAATTGGGTAGAGAGATCTACAATTTAGAAATAGCCCAAAAACAACCACAATGACAGCCTTAAGCTTTGACTCCTTTACCAAAAAAATCTACATCAAAACCAATATGGAAAAAATCTATTGGGCCTGGTGTACAGCTGAAGGGATTACGTCTTGGTTTTTGAGCAAGGCCACTTATATATCACCTGATGGCCGTACCAAGACAGCACAAGAGATGATTGCCGAAGGGGACAGCTATATCTGGGAATGGCACAATTGGGACGGTCAAGAAAAAGGGACAGTAACAAAGGTGAACGGCACGGATTTTTTTGAAATCACCTTTGCCAATGTTTGTAAGGTTTCGGTTTCACTCGAAGACTGTGGCGATGATATACTTTTGACATTAAAACAATACAGCATACCCACAGATGATGACAGCAAATTAAACATCCATTATGGCTGCAGCAACGGATGGACGTTCTGGTTGGCAAATCTTAAGGCCTATTTGGAATATGGCATTTTGTTGAATGAAACACAAAATGATCTGCGACACCAACCTCTCGCGGGATTTGAATTTGTGAATATTTAGGGGATGTCAATATTATAAGAATTTAACTAGTTTAAGGACAGCAACAAATCTTCTTATTTCCTATTTTTGGGCATTTTTCAAAAATGATAACAAAACCTCGTATCGCCCTAATTATCGGAATAGTTTGTATTTCCATATTCCCGGTATTGGTGAAACTGAATTATACTCCGGGCCTTATTTCCGCCTTCTATCGTATGGCTATCGCGCTAAGCATAATCTTGCCTTATGTTCTATTTACCAAACAATTGAAAATCCCGGATCTGCGCACATTATTGCTTACTATTATTTGCGGAATATGTTTTGGATCCGATGTGGCAGTATGGAATATTGCCATTCAGGAATCCACGGCCACACAAGCGTCGTTCCTGACAAACCTATCTCCGGTTTGGGTAGGCATCGGTACATTTTTCTTTTTAAAACCTAAACCTTCCATTAATTTTTGGATAGGTACCGTAATTGCCCTCTTAGGGATGATCACCTTGGTCGGATTTAAATTCTTTGCCCAATTTTCTTTTGATATTGGCTTTAGTTTTGGATTATTGTCCGGGGTGTTCTACGCCATCTATATTCTAATCAGTAAAGAAGTCCTGACCAAGACATCCATAGTAAATTTTATGACCCTAAGCCTAATATCTTCTTCCCTGTATTTAGGAATCCTGTCCTATGCCCTGGACGAGCCTTTTACAGGCTTCTCAAATATTGGTTGGTTCGTACTGTTTATCCAAGGATTGGTCTGCCAGTTATTGGCATGGTTGTCCATAAGCTATTCCACCCAACATATGCGAGCCACAAGAGTCTCCCTAAGTCTATTGGCGCAGGCCATCTTGGCCGCCATCTTGGCTTGGATATTCCTCAACGAGTTAATTACCCTACAAATGATTTTAGGCGGTATTATTTTACTCTTGGGAATACGAATCACCTTTTACGACAAGCCATTTGTTTTACCGATGCGGAAAAAGGCTAAACTCCCGCCTCTTTAATAACTTTCAAGGTCTTTTGTAAGCCGGTCTTGGCCACCTCCAACAAATCCATACTGTGGTACTCCGGATTGTACAGCTCCAAGGAAATACAACCGTTAAAACCTGTGCTTTTAAGGTCTTTCAATATTTGTGGCAACGGTAAAATTCCGTCACCTGGAAAAACCCTATGCTTATCCTCCATATCGGCCATTTCCATTCCTTTGGGAGCATCGTTAAATTGAAAAATGGCAAATATATCACCGTTCAAAAGCCTTAACCCTTCAAAACCTCCTTCCGAAATATACATATGATATACATCGGGTATTATTTTGGCTTTGGGGTGATTGGCGTCAAGGGCAACAGCGGATGCCTGGCCCATGGTTTTGAGAGGGAACATCTTTACAAATACCAAAGCCGGTATTACATTATACTCCTTAATTCCTATTTCCAATAACCTTCGGTAACAAGAGGCAACAAATCCAACATCGTAATTATCCCCCACCTGATTGGGTATGGCCTGTACATAGGTACAACCTATTTCAGATGCCATTCTCATTCTGTTTTTGGTAGCTGGTAAGGATTTTTGAAACTCTTCCTCATTCTTGGGAATGCAACCCCACAGGCCTATCATACTGGGCACAAACAATCCGGCTTCCTTTATTTTAGCGCCTAATTTTTTAAGATCGCCGCCACTCTTCTCGTATTCCTCCAAATCGCTGTCCCATGGTTCTATGGCATCGTAACCAGCAGCTATGGCAATCTCTACCTTTTTTTCCAAACCCTCGGCAGGTCTTATGGTCGCCGTATCCAAACAAATGGGCCACGGACTCTGTCCATTTTGGTATCTTTTTTCTTTTTTTGGAATTTCCATTGGCACGGTGTTGGCCAACGAGATTGTTGCAACACTAGCTGTGGCTGCTCCTGCAATAAAGGATCTGCGATTCATATTAAAGTTTATTATTCGACTAAAATATGAAAAAAAGTGACGTATTTCCCACTTACAGGCTAGAACTAACAGTTCAAGATTCTAATGTAACCAATAGGCCCCAAAGGGGTCATGGACCTATTATCGTATGGCTGCTACAACGAGTTGGAACTTAATTTTAACAGATCAACCTTGAATTGGCTCTCCATAAAGGTCAAAATCTGCAGCTTCAAAAATATGAAGGTCAACAAATTCCCCTACTTTCAGATAATGCTTTGCCGCATCCACCAAGACTTCGTTATCCACATCGGGGGAATCGAACTCCGATCGACCCACAAAATACTTGCCTTCCTTTCTATCTATTATACAACGTAAAGTTTTACCCACTTTTTCTTGGTTCAACTCCCATGATATCTGTGATTGGAGCTCCATAATTTCCGAAGCTCTTTGTTGTTTCACCTCCTCGGGAACGTCGTCTACCAAATTATAGGCATGCGTATTTTCTTCATGACTATAGGTAAAACATCCCAATCTTTCAAAGCGCATTGCTTCCACCCAACTTTTCAAAGTTTGAAAATCTTCTTCTGTCTCGCCTGGATAACCTACAATTAGGGTGGTCCTAATGGTCATTTCCGGTACCGCAGCCCTAAAGTCCTGTAACAATTTTGTGGTCTTGGCCTGGGTTGTTCCCCTACGCATACTCTTTAATATGGCATCGGAAATGTGCTGCAACGGAATATCCAGATAATTACATACCTTAGGCTCGCGTTTCATCACTTCCAAGACATCCATAGGAAATCCGGTAGGGAAAGCATAGTGCAATCTAATCCATTCAATACCATCTACCTTTACCAACTCGTTCAGCAATTCTGCCAAATTCCTTTTCTTATAAAGGTCCAATCCGTAATAAGTAAGATCTTGGGCAATAAGGATCAATTCCTTAACCCCTTTGGCTGCTAATTTATTAGCTTCCATTACCAAATCCTCTATAGGAGTACTCTTGTGTTTGCCCCGCATGATGGGGATGGCACAAAAAGAACAGGGACGATCACATCCTTCCGCAATTTTCAGATAAGCATAATTTTTTGGCGTGGTCGTTAATCGCTCCCCTATAAGTTCGTGCTTGTAATCGGCCCCCAGGGCCTTTAATAGATTGGGCAATTCGCTGGTTCCGAAATATTCATCCACATTAGGGATCTCTTTTTGCAGATCAGGTTTATAACGTTCACTTAAGCAACCTGTAACAAATACCTTATCCACTTCCCCGGCTTCCTTTTTTTGAACGTACTCCAAAATGGTATTTACGCTCTCTTCCTTGGCATTGGCTATAAAACCGCATGTATTTATCACCACAACATTCCCTTCCTCTTCATGTACGACTTCCTTGTTGTTGGCCTTCAATTGTCCCATCAACACCTCTGAATCGTACACATTCTTGGAACACCCCAAGGTTACTACATTTATCCTATTCTTCTTAAGTGATTTAGTACGCATATTTTTCAAATAAAGTGCAAAAGTACAACTTGAAAAAAGATTGTAGTCCCAATATATCTTTTTTTATTCTTTTAACGTTAAACCTTTATAACCAATTGAGCTCTAACTCATAAAGCCCTATGAAAACCCAACTTTTTATTTCCGGTTTATTTCTGATTTGCAGTTTAATGGGATGCTCCAAAGGCAATGATGACCAAATCCCGATTCCACCCGAGGAAGCCCTGTATTTTCCACCCTTAAATTCCGACGAATGGAAAACTGTGTCCCTGGAAGAGCTAGATTGGAATTCAAATGCGGAACAACCACTGTATGACTTCCTGGAAACAAATAAAACAGAGGCCTTTATCTTATTGAAGGATGGAAAAATTGTGCTGGAAAAATACTTTGGAAGTTTCAACGCTACAAAAAATCACTCCTGGAACTCGGCAGCCAAAACTTTGACCGCCTTTACTGTGGGAATTGCCCAAAAAGAGGGACATCTTGCCCTGGACCATCCCTCATCGGACTATATGGGAACGGGTTGGTCTTCCCTTAGCCCAGCGCAAGAGGCGCAGATTACCGTAAAAAACCATCTCACCATGACAACTGGGCTGGATTATACCGTAGAAAATAATTTTTGCACTGATGCTGAATGCCTGATTTACAAAGATGATCCCAACAGCTTTTGGTACTACCATAATGCCACCTATACCTTATTGGACAATATTTTAAGTGGTGCTGTTGATCAAGAGTATAAGGAATACTTTAACAATAAGGTCCGTGACAAGATTGGGATGCAGGGATCCTGGGTAAAGACAGGATATCTTAATCTGTACTTTAGCAACGCCCGAAGTATGGCCCGGTTTGGACTCCTGAACCTGAACAAAGGCATATGGGGCGAAACCGTAATTCTGGACGATCCCAATTATTTCACCAGCATGACCACGACCTCCCAAGAACTGAACAAGTCTTATGGTTATCTCTGGTGGTTGAATGGAAAAAGTAGTTTTAGATTGCCCGGTACCGAAGAACTATACCCTGGCAAATTAATCCCCAATGCTCCGGACGACCTAATAGCCGGACTAGGTGCCTTTGACCAAAAACTATATGTGGTACCCAGTAAAGGATTGGTAATTATACGAATGGGCGATTCTGCCAATGAAGATGAATTGGGACCATCTACCTTTGATAATGATTTATGGGGAAAAATAAATGCCGTAATCAACTAAATTATATTGAAACCCAAAACCTTTACTTGACCGGGTGAAGATGCACCACTTCTTCCAAGAACCCTATGGTTTCCCTTTTTACGGACTCCAGATCTTTTGATGTTATATAGGAGGTCATTACATGGTTACCCACTTGTGGAAACGCAACTTTGCGCTTTAAATGGCTCTTTACCCCTAATTCATCGTACATTTCCAACAAGGCAGGGACCGATACCACCTTATCCTGTTCTTCCTCATTTTTATAGTAATATCCTAAAAAAGTGGGTTGATGGATCTTCTGAAAGACATCCGGTTTCATTGTTACATCCAATAAGGCCTGTAATTGCGTCAATGCCTCTACCCTGTATCTTGTTGTCCAATAACTCTTTTTTAAAGAATCCGCTTCAGATTCATAAAAATCGCTATCCATAATGGTTTTGGCTATTTCCAATCCCCAAGGCCCCGACAGTAATACTGCCGACGGGTCGTAGATCTTTACGTTTGGGGAATACAAAAGAAGGCTCGCTATATCCTTGTCCCCTTGGGCCAAATAAAGTGCCAGGGTACCACCAGTGGAAGTCCCCATAACAATAACCTTTTTTCCAATCCGTTTTGCTATGGCCAAAGCCTCCTTTGCCGAATCAAAATAGTCTGTAGCCGTTAGGTGAAGCATTGCTTGTTCTTCCCGGACTCCGTGCCCTTCCAAACGGGGCAAGTATACATTGGCACCATATCTTTGCCCCAATTCCCTGTGCAAAGGCGCACCCTCCTCATGACTGGCGGACCAACCGTGAAGATAAAGAATAGAATATTCTGTTTTTCCAGGGATAGAATCGTACCAAATTATTCGCGATTCGTTATTGATCTTAATTTTTGTATTTTCCTTTTCCCTTTGTAGAAGATTGTTGTTCAGTATATTTAAATCCGTTTCCACTACTGGCAAATCCATTGTCAATACAGGCCTATCTACTTTGGGACCTAAAAAATAAACAATAAACAACAGGAGAAGTAAAAAAAATATTCCTTTCAATAATCGACGGACTATCTTCATTCTTTTCCACTAAAAAACGAATCCACAAACTCAATCTTATTAAAGACCTGCAAATCTTCCATTCCTTCCCCTACCCCAATATACTTTACCGGAATCTGGAATTGATCTGAAATACCAATAACCACACCACCTTTAGCGGTACCATCCAATTTTGTCACTGCCAAGGATGTTACTTCCGTGGCCTTGGTAAATTGTTTTGCCTGCTCAAAGGCATTCTGCCCTGTGGATCCGTCCAAAACCAAGAGGACCTCATCAGGAGTACCTTCAACCACCTTTTGCATAACGCGCTTCACTTTGGTCAATTCATTCATCAAATTAACCTTATTATGCAGTCTACCCGCAGTATCGATAATTACCACGTCCGCATTCTGCTTAAGTGCCGAACTCAGGGTGTCAAAGGCCACAGAGGCAGGGTCGCTGCCCATATTTTGTTTTATGATAGGGACATCTACCCTATCGGCCCATACCTGAAGTTGGTCTATTGCGGCTGCTCTAAATGTATCGGCCGCACCAAGGACTACCTTTAAACCTTGTTTTTTAAATTGATAGGCCAATTTACCTATAGTGGTAGTTTTACCTACCCCATTGACACCAACAACCATTATTACGTAAGGCTTTCTTATCAAGGGAACCGTAAACTCGGTTTCTGATCCAGAATTGGTTTCGGACAGTAATCCTGCTATTTCCTCCCTTAATATAACATTAAGCTCGTCTACCCCCAAATACTTATCCTTGGATACACGAGCTTCTATACGGTCTATTATTTTTAAAGTGGTATTTACACCTACATCGGAGGAAACCAATACTTCCTCCAAATTATCCAAAACATCATCATCTACCTTGGATTTTCCAACTACCGCCTTACTAAGTTTGGATAAAAAATTGGTCTTGGTCTTTTCCAGACCTTTGTCCAAAGATTCCTTTTTTTGTGCAGAAAATATTTTCTTAAATAAACTCATATTTTTGGCATGTTCCTTTTCATCAAAGATATAAAAATAAAAAAGCTACTTTCATCAGAAAGTAGCTTTATAACCAATAAATTTAGGTTATTATTTTTTTTTCAACCAGTCGTTTACCATTTCCGGACTCATTACAGACTCCATAAAAGTGTAAGCACCTGTTTTGGGCGACTTAACCATTTTAATGGCCTTGGTCAATCTTTTTGAACTTGTTTGTAAACTCGCTACCGTTTTCTTTGCCATGACGTATTATTTAATTTCTTTATGAACTGTCATTCTCTTTAGAATAGGATTGAATTTTTTAATTTCCATCCTATCTGGAGTGTTCTTTTTGTTCTTAGTGGTTATGTACCTTGAAGTACCTGGCATGCCAGATTCCTTATGCTCTGTACATTCCAAAATAACCTGAATTCTGTTACCTTTCTTTGCCATTATAATCTTAGTATTTCAGGATTATTTAATTAACCCTTTTTCCTTTGCCTCTTTTAAAACAACGGAAATTCCTTTTTTATTGATACTCTTTAGCGCCTTGGCTGAAACCTTTAAGGTTACCCAACGATCTTCTTCTGGAATATAGAAACGCTTTTTAGAAAGATTTACATCAAATCTTCTTCTGGTTTTATTAATCGAGAAGGACACATTATTCCCAAACATGGCTCTCTTTCCAGTAACATCACAAACTTTTGACATCTCTCTACTTTTATTTTGTTATAAACAGGGTGCAAATTTAAATTAATTTTATG
>Ga0209344_10002346_pt1 | contig 21337 bp, 16 predicted proteins | sample Cruoilmetagenom6_FD_187293 | JGI IMG/M metagenome (GOLD analysis project Ga0209344, IMG submission 187293) | Oil polluted marine microbial communities from Coal Oil Point, Santa Barbara, California, USA - Santa Barbara Oil Seep Sample 6 (SPAdes)... | ecosystem: Environmental > Aquatic > Marine... | reverse complement strand
CCATTTACCATCACCATTTTTATGGATTCGGTGTTTTCAATATTTTCCAATGGGTTTTTATCCATTACAATTATATCGGCAAGTTTTCCAACTTTAAGCGAACCAATATCTTCTCCGGCACCGATGTATTCGGCAGAATTTATGGTTGCGGCCTTTAATGCATCCAAGTTGCTCATTCCGCCCTGTTGCAGCATCCATGTTTCCCAATGGGCACCCAATCCTTGCAATTGGCCGTGCGCTCCCATATTCACTTTTACGCCTGCATCGCTAAAACTTTTGGCAGTTTCGGACACCAAAATATGGCCGTTTCTATATTCTTCTTGTGGGGATTTCATTCTATGGCGGGAGCGACTGTCCACAATGCTTCGAGGAGTGAACGTCAGCAATTTCTTATTTTCCCAAACATTGTCGCGTTCGTAAAAATAAAATTCACCATTCATCCCGCCGTAATTAACAATAAGGGTTGGGGTATAGCCCGTGTCGCTTTTGCTCCAAACTTCAAGTATATCCTTATAAACAGGCGCCACGGGAATGTTGTGTTCCACTCCGCTATGGCCATCAATAACTTGTGTAATATTGTGATAAAAAGTTGATCCTCCTTCTGGAACCACATTTATACCCATTTCACGGGCCGCCTGTAAAATCTGTTGGCGCTGGTCGCGGCGTGGTTGGTTATAACTTTTCACGCTTTTTGCCCCAAATGCTTTCGTGCGGCGAATACTACTTCTGGCATCTTCCAAATTATTGATAACAGCTTTAAAGTCACCGTCGGCGCCGTAAAGTATGAATCCTGTTGAGAATAATCTCGGCCCCGTCAATTGCCCACTTTTTTGAAGTTCGGAAAGTGTAAAAACAGTTTCGGTATTTGCTGAAGGATCGTGTGAGGTAGTTACACCGAAAGCTAAATTTGCCATAAAAGGCCAAAATTGTTGGGTGGGCAATCCGTCGCGAAAAGCACCCACATGTGCGTGCGCATCAATCATTCCTGGCATAATTGTTTTTCCTTCTGCGGAATAAATTTTTGTACCAGCCGGAACGGAAACTTTATCGGCGCTTCCAATAGCTTCTATTTTATTTTCATTAATTACAATTGTTCCATTTTCAATCACTTCATCATTTTCCATGGTAATGATTCGCGCATTGGTAAAAGCAATTCGACCCTTTGGTTTATCCATGGGTACTTGCAGACCGATTTTTGTTCCGGATAAAGTTAACTCTGGAACTTCCTCTGGAGATCCTTGTAAAAATGTAAACCTATTTTTTAAATCATTCGCGAAATATTCATCTCCCAATGTCCACATTACTTTTTGGCTGTTTGGTGACCAGTGGATATTTATTCCTGCATCCTTTGCAAGATGTGAAACCGGAACAGCCTTTGTTTTATCATCCAAATCAATTGTTTGTCCGTTTAGTACGAGCGGAGCAACATACAATTTGTGAAGATTAGTAAAAGCGATCCATTCTTTATCTGGGCTGGGAATTAATCTATTTGCATATTTTGAGGTAATGTGGGTTTTTTCATCATTTCCAGCGAGGTTTACGCTTATTAGTTTTTTCTCAATTTCACCAAAGTAAGTTCCGCCGGTTTGTAGAAAAATTCTTTTTCCATCTTTACTGAACATTGGATATTCGCCTTTATCAACTACAAATATTTCATTGCTTCCGTCGGCATTCATTACATAAATCCCCTCATTTTTTGTGAAAGTGAATCCTTGGTCGGTGTTTCCGTTTTCTTTTCTGAAAGTAATTTGTGCTCCGTTTTGGGAAAAGGAGGGAGTTCGGTAAATACCTTTTTTTGAAGTTAATTTTGTGGAATTTCCGCCATTTGCTGAAATTTTATAAATAGTGCCTTTTTCCAAATCATTCCAACCAACATATACTATTTCGGAACCGTTGGGTGAAAAGGTGGGTTCAAATTCAAAATCGGTACTGTTTGTAAGTCGTTGAGGTTGTCCATCCGGCAATGTTTTCTTGTATAAATGCCCCAAGGCACTGAAAACAATATATTTTCCGTCAGGTGAAGTAATAGCGTGACGAATCATTTTTGGAGTAAAATTTTCCGTCTCAATTTTATTATTGAAATGAACCGTTTCCGCCAAATCGATTTTCACGTTTACGGTAAACGGAATGTTGGTTACTGCCAAAGAATTTACATCAATCTTGTTTATTTTTCCTCCGCTCCAAAAAACAATTTCGTTGTTGTTCGGCATCCAACTAAAGTTTGGATACACGCCAAAAAGTGCCCAAGCCTCCTGTTGGTCTTTGTTCAATTGGTCGTAAATAGGCCATTCTTGCCCTGTTTCCAAATCTTGAACGTAAAGCACACTTTTGGTACGTACCCTTTTTACAAAAGCAAGTTTTTTGCCATCGCGTGAAATGGTGGGTCTTGCAGCACCACCTGGGCCACCTGTTATTGTTTCTGTTTTTCCTGTTTCAAAATCATATCGTTTTATAACATAAATTTGGTCGTTCGGATCTTTGTTGTATTGAAAATAGCCGCCCGGGTACATATCTTCACTGTAATAAAGGTATTTTCCATCTGGTGAAACAAAAGGCTCATTTACATCCTGCTGGTCATTTTTTCTTTTGGTAAGCTGCAGACCAGATCCGCCCGATTTATGATATTGCCACATTTCGCCCGCTCCCAAGCTTCGTTCAGACGAAAAATGTTTCCGTGCAATTAGGTAATTGCCGTCTGCACTCCAAACGGCATTGTTCAATAATCTAAAATCTTCTTTGGTCACTTGTTTTGCATCGCTACCATCAACGTTCATCACCCAAATATTGTCACCTTCGCCGGCATCGCTTGTAAAGGAAATTTTAGTGCCATCGGGGCTAAAGCGCGGTTGAATTTCAAAAGGAATTCCTGTTTTAATAGCCTTTGCCGTTCCTCCGGAAATTGGCATTGTATAAATATCGCCAATCATATCGAAAACAATGGTTTTTCCATCGGGACTTACATCCAGGTTCATCCACGTGCCTTCATCCGTTGTAAAGGAATGGGTTTTATAGTTGAAGTCTTTTCCTGGATTTGCAACATCCCATTTGGGTTCTTCTTTATCTTTCTTTTCTTTCTTCTGGGCGTAAAAAGATGTGGAGATAACGAGACATAATAGGAATGTAAAAATTTTCATAAATAATAAATTTGGTGGTTAATTTCTGGATTTTATATTCTGTTCACAGAGGGTGATGATTTCGGAAATACGTTTGTCACGGGTTTTTTTCCTTTTTGCCTGGTTTAGCCAATAAAGATAACTTTTTCTATAACTGCGGCTAAAATTTTCAAAGTTTGAAAATGCTTTTTCGTTATTATCGAATTCTTTTTGAAGATCCTCGGGAATTACTAGGTTTTCCACATCATCCAAAGCTGTCCAACTTCCATTTTTCTTTGCTTCGGCAATTACTTTTTTACCGTTTTTATGAAGCAAATCCTCTTTTTTTAATTCCTTTAAATAAGATTTATTGAGAGCGCTCCAAACACTTTTTGGGTTTCGCGGACAAAAATACTGTTGCCGTTTTCCCTCGCCCAGACTTTTTACCGTACTGTCTATCCAGCCGTAGCAAAGAGCAATTTTTACTGCTTCTTCCCAACGCATGCTTGGAATTTCCATTTCCAATTTGTAAAAAATAAGATAGACTCCCTGGAGATGTGTTTCATGGTTTTCGTGCAGCCATTCACGCCATTCAACATCATTTTTGAAATAGAGTGTAGGCTTGGTTTTCATTGTTTTACTTCTTTGGAATTCACGTAGAAATCCTTTTTAATTTGAAAACCTTTAATTGGTGAATCAGATACCTTTGTTTTCCATTCAGAAGTAGGTTGAATCCAATCTTCTTTGCCATTGATCATTACGATTACAGGCATATCAAAATTTTCAATAATATCAACGTATCTATATTTCAATTTTTTTCCCTCAATGGTGTATTCCAATTTTGGGATCATCGTTGTGCGTAAATATTGGTCAAAAAATTCAGTTAGGTCAATTCCACTTTTATTAGAAATATAATCCTCAACTTGTTTGGTAGTTACGGTTTGATGGTAAAATTCTTCATTCAGACCCCGTAAAATTGTACGCCACTTTTCATCATCATCAATAAGTTGCCGAATATTGTGCAGGATGTTTGCGCCTTTATAGTACATATCGCTGCTTCCTTCGTAATCTACATTGTAAATACCAATAATTGGGCGGTCGTTCGCTATGTTATTTCGAAGTCCCACAACATATTCCGAAGAAGCTTTTTTTCCGAAGAAATAATCCAGATACAGATTTTCCGAATAGTTTGTAAACCCTTCGTGAATCCACATATCGGCCACATCCTTGTTTGTTATATTATTTGCGAACCATTCGTGCCCACTCTCGTGTATTATTATAAAATCAAACTTCATTCCCCAACCCGTATTAGAAAGATCGCGGCCTAAATATCCATTCTTAAATTTATTTCCATAGGTTACGCTGCTTTGGTGTTCCATTCCCAAATATGGCACTTCCACTAGTTTGTAACCATCTTCATAAAAAGGGTAGGGGCCAAACCAGTGCTCAAAAGCTTCCATCATTTTGGGAGCCTGTTTAAACTGCTCCTTGGCTATTGATTCGTTTTCCCGAAGTACATAATAGTCCATATCCAGCATTCCTTTTTCGCCTTTGTATTTTTCACCCCAGTGTACATAATCGCCAATATTTATGTCAACACCATAGGCATTTATGGGGTTTACGACTTCCCATACCCAGGTTGTAGAATTTTTATTTTCAATTTTTTCTTTCAATCTTCCGTTGCTTACATCCATCAAACCTTTAGGGGTAGTAACGGCAATAGTAACACCATTATCGGGTTCTTCGGAAGGATGGTCTTTTAGTGGCCACCAAACGCTGGAGCCAATACTTTGATTGGAAGTTGCAATAAAAGGTTTTCCATTGCTGTCTTTTGTCCAAGTGAAACCACCATCCCACGGCGGTCGAACGGCTTCAATCGGTTTACCGGAAAAGTAGATTGTGATTTTGTTTTCTGTTCCTTTTACCTGCTTTTTATTAAGATTTAAAAAGTGTGCATTCCCTTCGGAAGTAAAAGAAACTTCTTTGTCATTTTGAATTATTTTATCAATCTGCATTGGACTCTGTAGATCGATCTGCATTAAGTTATGTGGCTCCAAAACTTTGTATGAAATGGTATTGCTGCCTTCAATGGATTTTTCCGAAGGATTTACCGTTACTTTCAAATCATAATGGGTTACGTCCCACCAAGCGCGTTCAGGGGTTATGCTGCCAATAAGCGTGTCTGCACGTGTGAATTTTTGTGCTACAGCGGGTTGAATTAAGAATAAAATTGCGAGGAAAAACATCCCCCTAATCCCCTTCAAAGGGGGAATAATGTTTTGATTTTTTAGTGTAATCATTTTATAAATTTATTATCTAAATACCGAATTTGGAAACACAACCACACTTTCAAAACCATCTTTGCTTATAGCTGCCACTCCAAAAAAGTAATTGTCAATTACAATTCCATCCAATGTAAATTCTGAAACATCACCAACGTAACGGCTGTAATCCCACGTGGGACTTGTGGTGTCACGCCAATAAATCTTATATCCGGTTGCGCCTTCTACTTTGTCCCATTTCAATTTTGCGGAAGGTTCCACAATTCCACCAATCGCTACATTTTTTGGTGCAGGGGGAGCCCACGCCAAACTCGCCAAATTAATGGCATTTACAGCTGTAAGTTTAGCAGCATAATCAAAATTTACAAACTTTAATTTATCGCCGTAATCAATACCGTTCTCAGTACGGATGTCCTGATGTTGCTGATTGTAATTTTCGTGTGCTTCCATAATCCGGATTCCAGCCCAGCCCAAATCGTTAAAGGGACGATGGTGCCCACCGCGCCCAAAACGATCCAAACGGTAAACCATAATCGGGTTCATTTCTGGCATATATGTCTGTGTTGTTTTAAAAACGTAACGCGCAAGTTGACGCGAAATTCCGTCCACCTCACCCCCGTAAAATCGTCTCATTTGTCGTTCGCGCTCGGTTTCGGTGGGCGGAACGGGTTCACTGAAAATTCTGAAATCGCGGTTACTGATTACGCCATTTACCCCTTCAATGTTACCAATCATATCATTATTTAAAACTCCAATAATTTCCCAACCGTTCTTTTTTGCGAATTCGGCAAAACCCTTTCCGCCGAAAAGCCCTTGTTCCTCGCCGCTCAATCCTAAATAAATAATGCTGCTCTCAAACTTATATTTTGAAAGTACACGTGCTGCTTCAATAGCTCCGGCCATGCCGCTGGCATTATCGTTTGCCCCGGGAGCGTCTTTTGTGAAATCGCTTCCGTCGCTGTTGCGTGAATCGATATCGCCACTCATAATGATATAACGATTGGGAAATTTTGTGCCTTTCTGAATTGCGGCAACATTCACAATCCACGTATCTTGGGGAACGCGATCGTTTCCTTCGGCTTTTACGAAATCTTTTTGATAGAAAACATTTAGGCAGTTGTTGCAATCTTTTGAAATAGTTTCAAATTCACTCTTTATCCACCTCCGGGCAGCGCCGATACCGCGCGTATTACTTAGGGTATCACTAAAAGTATTTCGGGTTCCGAAATTGGCGAGGGTTGTAATATCGGCCTCAATTCTTTCCGAAGAAACGGCATCGATAATGTCGTATATTTTTTGATTTGTCTGGGAAAATACAGAAAGTGAAATGGCTAAGCTAAGGAATAGAAAAAGTCTTTTCATTTAAAGAAAATTTTTGCTTAAAAATACCAAAAAGAAAAGCAAAGACCTACTAGGTTTCTAAAAACCTTTTGAGGTTTAGTTTGACCAGTTTAGAAGAAACTATGGGAAGGAAAATATACTTTTTAAAATGAACATCACTTATAATTAAAAAGTTTTTCCTTCAATAAGAATTGGCTCTATAGCGCGTATTTTTTTTGAGACCTCGCGGATTTGGATCGGTATTGCTAAAATTATGAGGTATGGACTCATAAGGATATTGCCAACTTCCAGCCCGAGTTACTACAAAATGCAAATGCGGATAACCTGCCAAACCGGTGGCTCCGCTTTTTCCAATAGTATCGCCTTTTTCTATAATATCACCTATTTCAACCGTTGCCCCATTTAAGGTTAGGTGCATATATTGTGCAAAAGTACCATCATTATGTTCTATGATCACCAAATTATTTGGAAACTGAAAATCTACACCCCTTTCTTCTACTTGAACTACCGTTCCCGGACGTGATGCTGTAATTATGGTTCCAATAGACATATTGAAATCTGTGGCAAATTGATCAGGCTCTCCTTCGCCATGATATGAACCGCTGCATTGGCTTAAATCGGTTCTATATTCTGTGTCCACAGGATAGGGGAGCACATAGGGCGAAGATTTCCAATTGGGGTACTCCGTATTTGGGCAACCTACATTTTCTGAGCCCGTGTTTGTTTGCCCATTGTTTTGATTTGGTGAAGGGGAAGTGATATAGTCTGGACTGTCTGAACATTCCGCCATTATAAATAAAACGGGAAGTAAAAAGGAAATAATTTTCATGATCTTAAAAGTTTAGGTTAAATGTAGCTAACCAATGGTTTACAGAATTTCAATTAAATTATTTTCCGGTAAATAATAATTATATTTAAGTAATTAGATTTTAACGATCCCTATTTTTGAAAGATGGAAATACTCCGTAGTATCATATTCTTATATTGCTTTCTTGGAATATTTATTTCTGGTGGATTGTTCTTTTATAAAAGAAGTATTGCGAATATTTCCTTGGCTTTATTTATACTTTTTTTCACGCTGGAGCAGTTGGATTTTCTTTATACCACAAGCTCACTTCTAAGCCAATATCCCAAATATTTTTTAATAACATTTCCTCTTTGCTTTTTATTTGGCCCAACACTTTGGATCCATTTTAAGTATGTAAAAAATCCCGGAAAAAGATTTAATTTTTTGGGATTTGGCCCACGCAATTCCTTTTCTGCTTTTTATTTTGTTCATTATGATTCCCCTATTCAGGTTTTCGGGAGCAGAAAGATTAGCGTATTCACAAGCTAATTTTATGGAGAAGATAATGCCCCTCAATTATATACGTACATCCCATGTAAGCCTTTATGGTCTTGTGATGATTTATTTTATTATAAAGGAGCGTATTTACAAACTGAAAAAGCAGGGTATTTATCTTACGCTAATTGTGGCTATTTATTTTGTTTCAGCAATCTTACAGAGTTATCTTACTTCTTTTGCCGATAGTTATCGCCAATTCGTAATCTACTTTTTTATCGCTTCGACCATAATTTTAATTTCTGGATTTATACTTTATGCGTATCCGAATATTTTGGAACAGCTGCATCAAAAATATTTCAGCAGTAACTTAAACGAAAAGGAAAGAAGGCGAATCGTTTTAAAAATTGAACAATTAGATTTGGAAGAATTTTTTTTTCTGAACAGTACTCTCGACCTAAAAACTTTTTGCGAAATGATTGATGAGCGGCCTCATTATGTATCGCAGGTTTTTTCGGAAGAATTTGCTACCTCATTTTCAAATTTCATCAATAAAAAAAGAATTGAATATGCAAAAAACATGTTACGGGATCCTGGGTACGACAATCTAAAAATATTGGCGATTGCTTTTGAATCAGGCTTTAATAATAACGTAACCTTCCATAAGGCATTTGTAAAATTTTGTGGAATGACACCAGGTAAATTTAGAAAACAGTCCCGCAAAAAAGATTAATCAGTTTCGGCTACTAGAGCCAATTTTTTACCATTGGGACTTACAGCCATACGTGTAATATTTTTCAATCCGTATTCTTCCAAGGAAGCAACCCGTGTCCATTCCGAATCACCAAGCGTGTCGTACATATAAAGTTTGTTGCCGCTACCCACAAGGATTTGCGTGTCGTTTAGCCAAACGTAATCCCGTATTCCAATGGGCAATTCGGTTACGAAGAAGCTTTCGTAGGAATCCATATCCAGCATATATAAATCCAGATTTCCTTCATCGTTTACCAAGGAGTAGCTCATGGAATTGATCTTTGGAATTTTTTGAAACGATCTTCCCGCATTTCTGAAAATAGTATCCGCTTTTTTTGAAGCCAAATCTATCAACACCAAATCCATTTTTTCGCCATCCAAAACGGTTGAAAGCATAGTTTTTTCATTATAGAAAGCGAAATAGGCGATCTGTAAATATTCAATTAATTCTGAAGAAGTTCCCTCTTCATAATCGTATTTATACAATCGCTGAAGACCATCGGTATCAAGCCTTACCGCTGCAATGTTGGAATTTGAAGGTAATTTTTGGGGGGAATATTCACCGCCTTTGGTATATTTGTTAACCCATTTTTTCGTTTTTGTCTTTACATTATATTCTGAAATATCTGTTTGGCCGTTGTTATTTCCAGCAAAAAGAACAATTTCATTTGAAGCAAAAGAAGGTTGGTTGTTATAACCAGAGTCGTTTGAAATATTTTCCATATTCAACAATTGCAATCCTTCGTAGGCAGGTAAAATATCGAAAAGATAGACATTGGTGTTTTCCTGGGCGTAGGTGAAAATGGAGGTGAAAAATGTGAATAGAAATAGGAGCTTCTTCATTTATACTTTTTTGTTCAAAAATAGCAAACTCTGCGCCATAAAAAAGAAAGCCACGAATTCACGAATATTTTTATAACAATTCGTGAATTCGTGGCAAACAAAACTGAGCCAAATTAAAACGGATATGTATTTTCCGCAATAACCTTATCGGCAATCGTTCTTCGCAATTGACCAATATTTGGGGTGTTTTGGTATTTTGTGAAACGTTTTAGGCCCATCAACATCATCCGTTGTTCATCGCCTTCCGCAAATGACAGAATTGCTTCCTTGGCTTTAATAGTAATTATATCAACAGCGTGGTATAAATACAATTGCGCCATTGCAATCTGTTCTTTTTGAGAATCTTCGCCAAAACGTTTTGCATTTTTTTCAGCTCTTAAAACACCGCTTTCCGCCATATAGATTTCGATCAAAATATCTGCTGCCGCCATTAGGGTTTGCTGGTGTTCTTCCAGTTCGGTTCCGTATTTTTGGACTGCACTTCCCGCAACCATCAAAAAGACTTTTTTCAATTTGGCAATCATAGCCTTTTCTTCGGAAAGCAATTCGGAATAATCCGGAGTTTCAAAAGAAGGAATTCCCATTAATTCTGAAGCTACTGCCTGCGCGGGATTCAGTAAATCTACGTGGCCTTTCATTGCTTTTTTCACAAGCATTCCAACGGCTAGCATTCTGTTGATTTCGTTAGTTCCTTCGTAAATACGTGCAATTCGGGCATCTCTCCAAGCAGATTCCATCGGCGTATCGGCACTAAAGCCCATTCCACCAAAAATCTGGATTCCTTCATCAGCGCAATTTTGAATATCTTCGGAAACCGCTACTTTCAATATGGAACATTCAATCGCATATTCCTCAACACCTTTTAATTCTGCTTCTTGGTGACTGTTTCCTTGCTCAACGCGCATGGAGATTCTGTCCTCAATATTTTTTCCGGCGCGATAACTTGCACTTTCACTAACGTAAGCATTGGTTGCCATTTCGGCCAATTTCAACTTTATTGCACCGAAAGAAGAAATGGGCACATTAAACTGAATTCGGTCATTAGCATATTTCACTGCTTCGGTAATAACGCGACGTTGGGCGTCCAGACTTGCGGCTGCGAGTTTTATTCGTCCCACATTCAATGCATTCATGGCAATTTTGAATCCGCCTCCTCTTTCGCCCAATAAATTTTCAACGGGAACTTTGGTTTCATTGAAGAAAACCTGACGGGTAGAGGAGGAGTGGATGCCGAGTTTCTTTTCTTCCTCGCCCAATGAAATTCCGTTGGAAGGATCATTTTCAACAATAAATCCGGTGATATTTTTATCGTCTTCAATACGTGCAAAAACAATAAAAGTATTGCAGAAACCGGCGTTCGAAATCCACATTTTCTGACCGGTGATGGAATAATATTTCCCATCTTCTGAGAGAACAGCCTTTGTTTTTCCGCTGTTGGCATCACTTCCCGCGCCCGGTTCAGTTAAGGCATAAGCTCCAAACCACTCACCAGTTGCAAGTTTTGGGACGTATTTTTTGATTTGTTCCTCAGTTCCATATAAAGTAATGGGAAGTGTTCCAATTCCAGTATGCGCACCGAAAGCAGTGGCAATGGAACCCGTGGCTCCTGAAATGTAATCGCAAACCAACATTGTGGTTACGAAACCCATTCCAAGTCCGCCGTATTCCTCGGGGACGGCGACGCCAAGTAAGCCGAGATCTCCAGCTTTACGCATTATTTCTTCGGTGAGTGCATAATTTTTATGCTCGAATTCTTCTTTTTTCGGCCATATTTCGCGGTCAACAAATTCCTTAACGGAATCGCGCATCATTTTTTGTTCTTCCGAAAAATCTTCCGGAGTAAATACGTCTTCGGCTTTTGTTTCTTTTACTAGAAATTGACCGCCTCTTAAGAGGTCGGATTTATTTTTATTTTGTGTTTCCATTTTTTTTATTTTGTATTTTGAATTCTAAATTTTGAATGAAAATCTAGATATTATCGTTCTTTAAATTGGTCTGCGCCGTAATTATTATTTTGGTCAAAATGTTTATTAGGTGTTCTATTTCCATCAAAAAAGGGGAAATATTAAGTTGGGTCAAATTAGACTGGTCCAAGAGTTTAAGCCAATATTTTGTTTCGCGTGCTTCCTTAGAGGCGATGGACATTTTGTTTATAAAATCCTTTTTCGACTGGGCTGCCAATGCTTCTTCAACATTAGCACCTATACTGGTTGCCGAACGTAAAAGTTGTTTTGAAAGAATGTATTCCTTTTCATTTTGAAGTTTTTTGTATAAAGAAATTATATCGAGGGAAAACTTAAAGGTTTTGTCAATAATAATATTTTCTTTCTTCGGCTCCATTCATTCAAAATTTAGAATTCAACATTTAAAATATTTCATAAATACCGGCCGCGCCCTGCCCAGTCCCAACGCACATCGTTACCATTCCATATTTTCCTTGTAGGTTTCTTTTACGCATTTCATCAAATAATTGGACCGAAAGCTTTGCGCCGGTACAGCCTAGTGGATGGCCCAACGCGATTGCGCCACCGTTTACGTTTACTTTTTCCCTGTCCAAACCAAGTTCGCGGATAACCGCTAATGATTGCGAGGCGAAAGCTTCGTTCAGCTCAAAAAGTTCAATTTGATCTTGGTTTAATCCAGCTTGTTTTAACGCCTTTGGTATGGCGTACACAGGACCAATTCCCATAATACTTGGATCCACGCCAACCGCGGCAAAACTTACCAATCTTGCAATGGGATCCAGATTTAGTTCTTTTACCATTTCTTCGCTCATAATTACTGCGAACGCAGCGCCATCACTCATTTGTGACGAATTTCCTGCGGTTACACTTCCGCCTTCGGCGAAAACGGGACGTAGTTTTGAAAGCGCTTCAACATTAGTTCCTTTTCTTGGACCTTCGTCTTTGTTTACCGTATATTTTCTAGTTTCCTTTTTCCCAGAATCATTTACAAAAGTTTCCTCAATTTCAATGGGAACAATTTGCTCCTGAAAGCGGTTTTCATCCTGTGCTTTCAAGGCGCGCATTTGGCTCGTGTATGCAAACTCATCTTGATCCTCACGGGAAACATTGTATTTTTTGGCCACCGCTTCCGCGGTAAGTCCCATATTCCAGTAATAGTCTTCGTGGCCTTCTTTTGCCAATTTATAATCCGGAACGGGCTTGTAACCGCCCATTGGAATGTAACTCATACTTTCGGCGCCACCGGCGATGATGCAATCTGCCATTCCAGTCTGGATTTTTGCCGCGGCGATGGAAATGGTTTCCAAGCCCGAAGCACAGTACCGGTTTACCGTCATCCCAGGAATATCTACAATTTCAAGACCCATTAGCGAAATCAATCGACCCATATTTAAGCCTTGTTCGGCTTCAGGCATGGCGTTGCCGACTATTACGTCGTCAATACGTTTTTTGTCGAGTTGGGGCAACTCGTTCATTATATATTTAATGGTTTCCGCGGCCAATTCATCAGGACGTTTGAAGCGAAAAACCCCGCGAGGTGCTTTACCTACTGCGGTTCTATATGCTTTTACTATGTATGCTGTTTTCATTTTTTTTGCTTTAGGCTTTAAGCTGTATGCTTTAAGCAGTTAAGAAGAGCCTATGGCTTATAGCGTAAGGCTTATAGCGAAACTTTAGTTTCTCAACGGTTTCCCTTTTTGAATCATATGTTGAAGCCTTTCCAAAGTCTTTCTTTCTCCGGTTAGACTTAAAAATGCTTCTCTTTCTAAGTCAAGCAAATATTGCTCGCTTACGTAGCTTGCTTCGCTTAAATCGCCACCGACCATTACGTAGGCTAGTTTGTTGGCAATTTTTTTATCGTGCTCGCTGATGTAATTTCCGGCGAGCATTTGATCCGTTCCCACCAAAAACATTCCCAAGGCTTGTTTTCCCAATACTTTTATATCTGTTCGCTGAATGGGTTTCGTGTACCCTTGGTCGGCCATGAATCTTGCAACTTCTTTTGCAGCGGCTATCTGTCTGTTTTGGTTTACGATAACGATGTCTTTTCCTTTTTGAAGAATTCCAGTATCATAAGCTTCATAAGCCGATGTTGAAACTTTTGCCATCCCAATTGCCAAGAAATATTCCTGAAGCCTGTTGAGTTCAACGTCGTCCTTCTTGAAAGTATCACTTGCGCGAAGTGTCATTTCCTTGGAACCGCCCCCGCCGGGAATTACCCCAACACCAAATTCCACCAAACCAATATAACTTTCAGCCGAAGCCACAACCCTGTCTGCGTGAAGCGTGAACTCGCAACCGCCGCCCAGAGTCATTCCGTGAGGGGCGACTACTACTGGAATTGAGGAATAGCGCAATCTCATACTGGTATCCTGAAAATATTTAATTGCGGCGTTCATTTCGTCGTATTCCTGTTCTACGGCCATCATAAAAATCATCCCGATATTTGCGCCCACTGAAAAGTTTTTCCCATTGTTTGCAATTACCAATCCGTCGTAACTTTCTTCGGCAATATCAATTGCTTTGTTTACTCCAGCCAAAACATCGCCACCGATGCTGTTCATTTTGCTTCGGAATTCAACGTTTAAAATACCGTCTCCCAAATCTTCAACAATCACATCTTTATTGCTCCAAACTTCTTTGGATTTGCGGATGTTATCTAGAATAATAAAAGAATCCTGCCCAGGAATTGGCAAATAAGTGCCTTTGGTACCAGCTGGCATTCCCTGGGGTACGGCATAATATTGTGTTTGGCCATCCTTCACATTATAAAAAGTATCGATTCCGGAATCCAACATTTGATACACCCAATCTGCCGGTTCCTTGCCCAATTCCTTAATAAGTTCAATTCCTTTTTTAACGCCAACGGCATCCCAAATTTCAAAAGGACCTTGTTCCCAGCCGAAACCGGCTTTCATCGCGTCATCAATCTTGTAAAGCTCGTCGGTTATTTCGGGTATTCTTTTTGAAACGTATGCGAACATAGCACCGAAATTTTTTCGGTAGAATTCACCCGCTTTGTCTTCGCCTTTTATAAGTATTGGGAAACGGTCCGCTACGTTGTCAACCGATTTGGTTTTTTCCAAGGTATCGAAGGATGCTTTTTTGCTTTTTCGATATTCCATTGAATCCAAATCCAATGAAAGGATCTCACTGCTACCATCATCATTCTTCACTTTTTTGTAAAAACCTTGTCCGCTTTTGCTTCCCATCCATTTATTTTCCATCATAGTATCAATGAAACCTGGAATTTGGTAGATTCCGTGCTCCTCATCTTCTGGAACGTTTTCGTGAATTCCTTTCGCAACGTGAACCAATGTATCCAATCCTACCACATCAACGGTTCTAAAAGTTGCAGATTTCGGTCGGCCAATTACGGGACCGGTAAGTTTATCAACTTCTTCAATAGTCAAGCCCATTTCCTTCACTTGATGGAAAAGGCTCTGAATACCGAATATACCAATCCTATTTCCTATAAATGCAGGGGTGTCTTTTGCGATAACCGAAGTTTTTCCAAGGAATTTTTCGCCGTATTCACGAAGAAAATCCAAAACTTCGGGGTCGGTTTTGGGGCCTGGAATAATTTCAAAAAGCTGCAAATAACGCGGCGGATTGAAAAAGTGGGTTCCGCAGAAATGTTTCTGAAAATCCTCGCTATGGCTCTCGCTCATTAAATGTATCGGGATTCCCGAAGTGTTTGTGGTAATGAGTGTTCCTTCCTTTCGGTGTTTTGCAAGATTATCAAAAACCTGTTTTTTAATGTCGAGACGTTCTACAACTACTTCAATAATCCAATCGGCCGTGCTCACTTTTGAGATATCGTCTTCTAAATTTCCTGTGGAGATTCGCTTAGCAAAATCCTTGTGGTAGAGTGGGGCAGGGTTGCTTTTTATTGCTTTCTGCAAATCGTTGTTTACGATTCTGTTTCGTACCGCTTTATTTTCAAGAGTTAATCCCTTTTTCTTTTCTTCATCAGTAAGCTCGCGCGGCACAATGTCCAGCAAGAGCACTTCCACCCCGATGTTGGCGAAATGGCAGGCGATGCCGCTTCCCATAATTCCGGAGCCGATTACCGCTATTTTGTTAATTCTTCTTTTTGACATATTATATTATTTTTCTGGATCGTATATTTTTTTTGAATTGACTATTTCGGTAATTGTATTGGCCACTTTTTTAAAGATCTGCAATTCTTCCGTGGAAACATTTTTTTGAACGGCTTCATCGAATCCCAACACTACTTGTTTTGAAAATTCGCGCATTTCCTTGCCAAATTCCGTTAAATGAATTAAAACACCGCGACCGTCTTCCGGGTTTGGTTTGCGCTCAATCAATCCTTTTTGTTCCATCATTTTCAAAGTGCGCGAAAGGCTTGTGGCTTCCATCCCCATTTTGGGCCCGAGGGCGGTGGAAGGCGTTCCTTCCTCTGGATCGATACTTATAAGAGCAAAGCCTGTGGCCATTGTGCTTCCTTTTTTTCCGGCTTCTTCGTTGTACATTTTAATAACGCTCATCCACGTGGAGCGCAAAATATAATCTATTGTTTTTTCCTTCATTAAAAGATTTTGAAAAAATGGAATATCAAATATACAAAAATATATTATGCACGCATAGTAAATTGATGTTATTTATTTGTTAGGAAATGGTTTTTTAGGCCGAAACGAATTTTAATCCAACGATGGAAAGAATAAGGGTCGAAATAAAGAACACGCGCCAAAAAGTGGCGGGTTCGTTAAAATAGAAAATGCCGACTAAAACAGTACCAACAGCACCAATGCCGGTCCACACCGCGTAAGCTGTACCAAGAGGAAGCGTTTTCGAGGCTTTTATTAGAAGAAACATACTTAGTGAAAGACATATTAAAAAACCTCCAAACCACAACTTTGAATCGAGGCCGGATGTTTCCTTTACTTTGCCAAGGCAAAAGGCAAAGGCGACTTCAAAAAGGCCGGCTATAATTAATAGGAGCCAGTTCATTTTTTTTATGATTTAGAGCCATAAATCTTTTCATACAGAGCCTTATACTTCTCCTTTATAACTTTACGTTTCATTTTCATTGTAGGAGTGAGGTGACCACCTTCAATGCTCCAGGCTTCAGGGGTCAATTCAAATTTTTTCACTTTTTCCCACTTTCCAAAACGTTCATTGTAAAAATCCACTTCTCTTTGGATGCGGTCAATAACATCTTGGTTTTTCACCAATTCTGCAGGATCTGAAGGAACATTTCGTCCTTTTTTGTTTCCCCATTCCTTTACAAAATCAAAATCTGGTTGGATAAGTGCTGCCGGCATTTTCTCGCCTTCGCCCACAACCATTATTTGGTCTATAAAACGGGATTGCTTCATGGCGTTCTCTAAAAGTTGTGGCGCTACGTATTTTCCGCCACTGGTCTTGAACATTTCTTTTTTGCGGTCCGTTATTTTCAGGAAACCTTCTTTATCAATTTCCCCAATATCACCCGTGTGAAAATAGCCATTTTTTAAAACCTCTTCGCTTTGCTCCTCATTTTTATAATAGCCCATCATTACTTGAGGTCCTTTTATCAAAATTTCTCCATCCTCTGCAATTTTTACTTCAGTTTCTTTTAAGGGTTTGCCCACTGTTCCTATTTTAAAGCCATGGTTGCGCATATCATTTACAGAAACCACGGGCGAAGTTTCGGTAAGACCATAACCTTCCATCACAGGAATTTCCGCGGCATTAAAAACTCTTGCCAAACGTGGTTGCAAAGCTGCACTTCCAGAGGCTATCGCTTTTAGGTTTCCTCCCAAAGCCTCTTGCCATTTGCTGAAAATAAGCTTACGGGCAATCTTTAATTTGCTTTCGTACCACCAGCCATTTTGTCCGTAGGGCTCATATTTAAGGCCAAGTTCAATGGCCCAGAAAAATAGCTTTTTCTTAATTCCGGTAAGATCGGCGCCTTTAGCATAAATTTTATCGTACACTTTTTCAAGCAAACGCGGCACGGCACTCATTACATCGGGTTTTACTTCTTTGAGGTTATCGCTGATGGTTTCGAGCGATTCCGCAAAATGGATTTCCACACCGCAATATTGGTACATATACTGTAGCATTCGCTCATAAATATGGCAAACGGGAAGAAAACTCAATGCCTTCGATTTTCCCAGCTCAATGGGTAAACGTTCTGAACTGTATTTTGCATTTGAAGCAATATTTTTATGCGAAAGCATAACACCTTTTGGTTTTCCGGTTGTGCCCGAAGTATAGATTAATGTAGCCAAATCGTCTTCGTTTATAGCTTCCTTTCGCTTTTCAACTTCATCCTGGTTGCTTTCATCCTTTCCTTTCTCCAGAACTTCCTTCCAATTTTTGGCGCCATCTATTTCATCAAATGTGTACACTTCCTTCAATGAGGGCACATTATTTCTTATTTGTTGCACTTTGTCATACACTTCCTTACAAGAAGCAAAGCAGTATATGGATTCACTGTGGTTTAACACATACTCGTATTCATCTTCAGAAATGGTAGGATAGATGGGTACGTCCTGTGCGCCCGTTTGCATAATACCAATGTCGCAAATGTTCCATTCGGTGCGATTTGTCATGGATATAATAGCAATTTTATCGTTTGCATTTACGCCCATCCGCAGCAATCCACGGCTTAGGGCATTTGCTTTTTCAATATATTCTTGGGTAGAGGTGGCTTCCCATTTTCCATTGTATTTTGTTACCAATGATTTTTCCTGTGGAAATTTTTCCAATTGGTAATATGGGAAGTCGAAGAGTCTTTTTGGGTCTGTCATGGTACTATAGTTAAGGAAGTGAAAATAACGAAATTTTTTAAGTTTGCGTGAGAAACGAAAAAAGGAATAACAAAATCTGCTATTCCCTGTAATAATACTTTTTTAAAGTATTAATTCCTTAAAAAATAGGTTTTTCAGGATTTCCTGGGGTATACTCCGTATAGCAGGTATCTAAATATATATTGCAGTTTGGCATACGTTCTTTTAGGATAAAACCTTTTTCGAGGATATTTTCCTCAACTTCTTCTGAAGAAACGAAAACTTCCTTAAGGTTTTGGTTGTTTAAGTTTTCACATAAATCGCACAGCGTAATTTTAGTGAGGGTGATATTTAAACGTTCCAAATATGGCATTTGGTTGAAGTAGGGGATGCTGGATTTGGTTATTTTAGAATGATCTCGTAGTGTAAGTTCTTTTAACTGTTGAATCTTGCTGATGTGTTCAACACCTTCATCTGTAATCAAAGTACTCTTCAAATATATTTCAGGGATAACGGTCACTCTCCTGGATAGATAGAACATAAACTCATCATCATTATTTTCGTCAATTGCTGTATATCCCGTCATTTCTTTGGGGATATTTTCCAATTTATCGATACGAAAATGTCTTTGCCAGAATTTTTTTTCTTCTTTGGAGAGTTTCATTCCATTAAAGTAACCGCTTCCGACTCAACAAAATTTTTAAAATTAAGAGGTGAACCTTCCAATATTATATCGGCCGATTTGATAAAGAAGTAATCTAAGTACACCGGTTCTGCACTTTCATTTACTGCAAAATAAAACCCGTCTTGTTTCAACATTCTTTTGGAACCATCTGGAAAGGTTAATTTCATAGGAATTAAATCCGGTATGGTATGGATTTCATTATAGGGGTAATATATTTTGTAATGTAAATAAACCACATCTTTGTCGTTTAATTGAGGTAGTCCAAAACTTAGTGCATAACCCATACATCTTGGGTCAACGCAGCGGGTGGGTTCATCATAATTTATTCTAATTTGTGCTTGAAAATACCCCACATCGCCATCTTGTTTTTCTAATTTATATCTTATTTGCAATGCTTCATAAGGGTTTTTGAACGTGATCCAATCGGTATAATCGGAGTTGGTCTTAGCATTATTTTGGGCAGATAGTCCTGTTGAGAGGAGAAGTAAGAATATTAATGTGTTTTTCATATTTAAACTGGTTTTAGGGTTAGTATACAGATAAGTAATTTTCAAATCTACATCTTCAAGATTTAGAAGTACGCTGAGTTAAGTCATCGAGAACAAACGGCTATTTTTTCCCAATTATAAAATAATTTGATTGGATCTTTGATTGCATTGATTCATTTGTTCAACCTTCAACTCGTAATTTGGATAGTATTGCGATAAAACTTCCTCAGGGGTCATTCCTCCGTCACAATTAGCAAAACTGCTAGTTAATGAAATTTCAACCGTACCTAGGTTTACATTCCCTGATACTAGATTTGCGTCATAGATTACGCTTTATGTCATTCTTAGAGTTTGGACGGTCAGTTGTCTTCAACAATTAATGCCTAATTCTTAATAAATTGTTTTACTATTATTACAGTAGGACTTTTTACTTTGACTAAGTAAATACCCGATGGATAATTATTCAAGTGTAAAGTCGTCATTGAAGAATTTAAGGTGTTTCTTAGTAATAATTGTCCTTGTAAATTGAATATTTCAATTAGTGTGTTTTTGTAATCGGTATATTCTACAAACAATTGGTCTTTGCAGGGATTTGGGTAGAGTATAAGATTACTGTTTGTCGTTTCAATATTATTAATGGCGAGAATACCATCACAAAGATTTGATACCGATACAGGGATATTACTGTTTGTGTTTGTGCCATTTCCAAGTTGACCATTAGAATTGTAACCCCAAGTCCAGACGGTACCATCGTTTTTTCGCGCAAGGGAATGCCTTCCTCCACCCGAAATATCTGTGATACCTGTAAGCGACGTATTTTGAATAGGAACGTTGCTATCTTCATATGTACCGTTGCCAAGTTCTCCAAAGGCATTCTGACCCCAAAGAAATATTGTGCCATCATTCTTCAATGCAACGGAATACAATCCACCAGCTGCAATAGTATTGACGTTTAAGAGTGAATTTACTTGTATTGGAAAATTACTATTGATATTACTGCCATTGCCAAGTTGACCATGTGAATTGTGTCCCCAACTCCAGACTGTACCATCATTTTTTAAGGCGAGTGAATGAATATTTCTTGAAGCAATCTTAGTTATGCCTGTCAATCCAACCACTTGAACGGGAAAATTACTTGTTGTATTCGTTCCATCCCCAAGCTGCCCGAAGGAATTATCGCCGGAAGCATAAAGCGTACCGTCATCTTTTAAAAAAAGTGAATGCGATAAGCCTACTGCAATGGCAGTTATGCCACTAAGGGTGTTTATCTGGATGGGGATATTGCTTGAGCTAGTACCGTTCCCAAATTGGCCATAAATATTTAATCCCCAAGCCCAAACTGTGCCATCATTCTTAAGCGCTAAGGAATGGTCTGTTCCAGCTGCGATAGAGATAATCTCTGACAGACCGGTACATTGTATTGGCACATTACTATTTACGGTAGTTCCATTACCGAGTTGACCTACATCATTTCGTCCCCAAGCCCAAACAGTACCATCGGATTTTAGAGCAAGATTGTAATAATAACCACTGGTGAGGGAAATTATATCATTGATAGAAACTACCTGCTCCGGCAAATTGCTTGGAGTGTTGTTTCCATTGCCCAGTTGACCTGCGAAATTATAGCCCCAGGCCATTGCTGTACCATTAGCACACAGAGCAAGAGTATGATCATTACCTGCTGAAATAGTTTGTGCATTTACAAAGTTGCTCAAACCAAATATTGTGAGCACTGCTATTAAAATTGATTTTTGTAGTTGTTTTTTCATTATTTAGTAGTCTTTAGTTTTAGTATAATAATAAGTAACCCCCAAATCCCCATCCTTCAACACAAGTTCCGAAGCATCAATTTTTAATATTTTAAAAG
>Ga0209344_10002344_pt1 | contig 21340 bp, 19 predicted proteins | sample Cruoilmetagenom6_FD_187293 | JGI IMG/M metagenome (GOLD analysis project Ga0209344, IMG submission 187293) | Oil polluted marine microbial communities from Coal Oil Point, Santa Barbara, California, USA - Santa Barbara Oil Seep Sample 6 (SPAdes)... | ecosystem: Environmental > Aquatic > Marine... | reverse complement strand
TGCTGGTTTGGTGAATATCCAGTATCAACAAACAGGCAAAAAGATTGATTGGGTAAAATTAACAAATGTTAAATCGTACCTAGCGGCATCCGAACTGACTGTGGATTGCTCCGATTTAGGGGAGCTCGTCTTTGATGTCTCATATGGCGGCAACTATTATGCTATTATTGATCCACAAAAGAATTTTAAGGGTATCCAGGATTATTCTGCAGGAAAATTGGTCCAATACAGTCAAGAGATAAGGGAGAAGATAAACCTCAAATATCCAAACAAATTTATCCACCCAGAGAATCCAACGATCAATAGTGTGAGCCACATAGAGTGGACGGGGAAAACGATATCACCCGAAGCTACGGCAAGGAATGCTGTTTTTTATGGGGACAAGGCTATAGACAGATCTCCATGTGGTACCGGCACCTCTGCACGTATGGCACAGTGGCATGCCAAGGGGAAGCTAAAAGTGGGAGATGAGTTTATCCATGAAAGTTTTATTGGTTCCCAATTTGTTGGGAAAGTGGAAGAAGAGACTAGTTTGGCCGGAATGAAAGCCATTATCCCCAGTATTAAGGGTTGGGCACAGGTTTACGGCTATAACAATATCATTATTGATGATGATGATCCCTATGCCCACGGTTTTCAAGTAATATAGAATGAAAAAGAACGTATTGATTATTGGCGGGGGAATAGTAGGACTCTGTTCTGCCTACTTTTTACACAAAGAGGGCCATAATGTTACCCTATTGGACAAATCTGATATTAGCTCGGGAGCCTCCTTTGTCAACGCTGGATATATTACCCCCAGCCATATTATTCCCCTTGCTTCCCCTGGGATGATTTTAAAAGGCATTAAATGGATGTTCAATTCATCCAGTCCATTTTATATGCAACCCCGTTGGGATACCGATTTTTTTAAATGGTCCTGGTATTTCCATAAATCCTCCACTAAGGAAAAGGTTGCTCTGGCCATTCCCCTGATCAAGGAGATAAACATATTGAGCAGGGAACTTTTCACTGCTATTAAAAACACTGGGGATTTAGGGGATTTTCAGCTGGAAAGAAAGGGCTTATTAATGTTGTATAAAACCGACGCAGAAGGAGAACATGAAATGGAGGTCGCTAAAAAGGCTTCCTATTTAGGCCTGGAAGTTAATTCCTTGGACAAAAAAGCGTTGAACAAATTACAACCCAACCTTACCATGGATGTTAAGGGAGCCGTTCATTATGAGTGCGATGGACATACCACTCCGACCGAGTTCATGAAAAAAATGTTGGATTATTTAAAGCGAAGCGGTGTAATCATAAAAACCAATGAGGAGGTTACCGATATTGTGACCGATAATGGCCGAATAACCACCGTAATTACAGATAAGACCCAGTATTCACCTGAAGAAATTGTATTGGCGGCAGGCTCTTGGAGTGAAAAATTATCCAAGAAAATGAACCTTAAACTTCCCATACAGGCAGGAAAGGGATATAGTATAAATGTAGCAAGACCTACCGGGATTACCATTCCCGCCATTCTAATGGAAGCCAAGGTAGCGGTAACTCCAATGGCAGAATACACCCGTTTTGCAGGTACCATGGAATTTTCGGGAATTAACGATATTATTAAAAAACAACGTGTTGAGGCCATTGCCAAGGCTGTCTCCCAGTTTTATCCTGAAATAGAAATCAACACCAAAGAAATAGGGGATGCCAAAAGCGGTCTACGCCCAGTTTCTCCAGACGGCCTGCCCTATATTGGAAAATGTAGTTCCTTAAAAAATTTAACCATTGCCACAGGACATGCCATGATGGGCTGGAGCCTAGGACCGGTTACAGGACAACTGGTCTCGGAAATAATTTCGGACAAGAAAACATCTATGGACATAAATGGCTTTTCGCCAAATAGAAAGTTCTAATGCTCAATACTAGCTGACCAGAAATGTATTTTAAACAGTTTTTACATTTCTGGTCGACTATTATGTATGCCAAGATGGTTAGTGATCATGACCAGCAGTCTCGCCCAACAAATTAAATCCACCCTTAACGATTACCTGGTCATTATCCTTAAGTTCGCCAACATCGGTGATGGCTATATAACCGTTATAACTGTCACCCGTCTGTACCCGATTTGTTTTAAAAACATTTACCTCATTGTCTTCGGAAACCAGTGATAAAACATATTGCTTGTTGTCCATGGTAACAACACTCTCACTGGGCAAAGCCTTCATAACCCTATTTTCGGTAATAATGGTAGCTTCTACAAACATCCCTACAGCAAAATTGTGATTTTCATCATCATGTAAATGGCCATGTATTTTCACGGTTCTACTATCAGTATCAATAGAAGTACCGACCAAATATACCTCCGCCTCGAAATATTCTTGTGAGGCCTCTGAAATCCTAAAGCGAATTTTTTGATTTTTTTTGATTTTCATAACATCCTTTTCAAACACGGATAATTCCAAATGAATATGGTCCGTATTTATGATCTCCATTATTTCATCCGAAGGGGACACATACATACCCTTACTAACATTTACTTTGGTGATACTGCCATCAATAGGGGCGAAGATGGTTACTTCGGATACAATTATTCCTTTTTCCACATTTCCTGGAGAGATATTTAGCATTTTAAGCTTTTGTCCCAAACCGTTATACCTGGCAAGAGTGCGTTTATATTCGCTCTCCGCCTTTAAAAAATTCTTTTGTGAGGTTATTTGCTCGGCAACCAAACTTTTTTGTCTTTCATATTCCGATTTAAGGTAGCTTAGCTGTTCAAAGCTTTCCTGATATTCCTGTTGTATTTGAACGAATTCCGGATTTTCCAGGCTCAGCAAGGGTTGCCCCTTTTTTACTTTATTACCTATTAAAAGGGGAGTCCTTTTTATATATCCGCCAGAAAAGGCACTAACTATTGCCTTGTTTTGAGGTGGGACATCTATAGTACCCGTAACCTCCACCACCACCGGAAAATTTTGCTGGCTAAGACTCCCTAACGCCATTTCTTCTCCTTCAAATTGAGCTCTTGTAACCTTTATGGTATTTGCATTATCGGCACTTTCCTCCGCAATGCCTTGGTCATTATCTTTATTACTAAAATCCCCACAGCCCATAACATTGAACAAAAGGATGGATAAAAGCGAAATATATAGTATACGTGACATAGTCTTTATTTTATAGGTTTATGAAATTAATTGCAATGACCGTTTGATTATAGGCATTTAAATTTTCCAGATAGGCAAGGGTTATATTATAGCCATTTTCCATACTTTGGATATATTGGAAGAAGTCAATTTCCCCACTTTGATAACTTAAGGTAGCAGTTTTAATAATTTCATCGGCAAGACCCTGACCTTCGGTCTCATAGTAGGACAGTACCTCTTGATACTTTTTTAACTGTCCCATTAGTGAATCGTACTTGACCCTAAGCTGTACCCGGTAATCCTGTGCTTCGGCTTGGGAAATATCCTTGGCTATTTTGGCGGCCTTTATTTTTGAGGCGTTACCACTAAAAAATAATGGAATTTTGATACCCAATTGAAAACCTTGGAGATTCTCTCCCAAATTGGAATTGGTGCCCTGGAAATAATTGAAGTTCAGATCGGGCAATAAATGCTGTTGTTCAAGATTACTTTTGGCTACGAACATTTTACTTCTGTTTTCAAAGTAGGCCATACCAACATTTTCCTCGATAATGATATCCTTTAACTGCAGTTTTTCCATAGGCAGGGTATTGACCAACAAGGTAGAATCTGGTTGTACCACTTTAATCAACTGATTATAGGCAAGCTTAACATCTTCAATGGCTTTTTCATAAAGTGTCTGAAGTTCCCTTTGCTTGGCCTGGGCCGTTATTTTTTCCAAATAATTACTCTCCCCCAATTCAAACTTTCTTTGTGCGGAGTAGGAAAAGCGTTCATACATCCGATTCAATTCACTATAGGTCTTTTCCTTTTGTCTGGCATATTGCAGTTCATGATAGCTAGACGCCAATTCCTGTTCCAGAATTTGCCTTTTCAGCTCATAATTACTACTTTCTATAAGATAATTGGCTTTATTTACTCCTTTGGCAGCAAAATATACGGTTGGGAAAAGGAAATTTTGCTGTACACCGAATACCTTCAATGGTTTGTCGTTAAAGGCTAAGTTATTTTGGTCGTAATGATAATAGAACTCTGTCTTGTCAAAGTTGTAGGCACTTGCTATCAGTGCCTTGGATTCATCTACTTTTAATTTAGATGCTTTTAGACCAGAATTCCCCTTGAGTGCCATTGCACGTATTTCCTCAAAATTAAGTCCTTCCTCCTGTGCTTGAACCGATGTGGCAGACACCATAAACAGTATAATAATTCCCAGTATCTTTGAGCTGCCTTTAATTTGTAACTCCTTGTGTTCATCGTTTAAATGAAAAATAGAGTAGAGGATAGGCAGTACTACCAATGTTAGAATGGTTGCGGTAATAAGCCCTCCAATAACCACGGTGGCAAGTGGTCTTTGCACCTCTGCCCCAACGTTGGTGGAAATAGCCATTGGAAGGAAACCAAGTGCTGCAGCGGATGCAGTAAGCAAAACCGCCCTCAATCTATCTTTGGAGCCTTGGATAATCAACTCATCAGAATCTTCCATACCTTGGTGTTTAAGTTCTTTAAAATGTTCTATCAATACAATCCCATTAAGGACAGCAATTCCGAAAAGGGCGATGAAGCCAACTCCCGCAGAAATACTAAATGGCATGTTCCTTACAAATAAAAGGAGTATACCACCTACAGCTGCCAAAGGAATGGCCGAGTAAATAATTAATGCTTCCCTTATAGATTTAAATGCAAAATAGAGCAATATTAGAATGAGGACCAACGCCACTGGTACGGCAATTTTTAAACGATCCTTGGCACTTTGTAGATTCTCGAACTGCCCTCCATAGGTGATGGTGTAACCTATAGGAAGTTTTACATTTTCCTCGATGAGCCTTTGAACGTCGTCCACTACAGACTGAAGGTCCCTATTCCTCACATTGATACCCACAACGATCCGACGTTTGGTATCGTCCCTGGAAATTTTGGCCGCTCCGGTGGTGTAGGATATCTGGGCCAACTCCCCTAAGGGAATTTTACCCGCTAACGGGGTGTCCACATACAAATTCTTTAAATTGGTAATGTCCTGTCTACTTTTTTGATCCAGCTTTAGGGTAAGATCAAATCGTTTTTCCCCTTCAAAGACACTCCCCAGATTGGCACCTGCAAACCCCATGGAAATAATACTGTTTAAATCGGCAATATTAAGACCGTACCTAGCTATCTTGGCGCGGTCAAATTTTACGTTCATTTGCGGAAGTCCTGCAATTTTCTCTACCGTTATGTCCGCGGCCCCATCAACATTCTTGACCAAATTTTTTATTTCATTCCCTTTCTTATTAAGGATCTCCAAATCTTCGCCGAAAACTTTAATGGCGATATCTGCACGCACTCCCGTTATTAGTTCATTAAAGCGCATTTCAATGGGCTGGGTGAATTCCACCTCCATTCCCGGGATTACGGCCAAGGCCTCCTTAAACTTATCGGCCAGTTCATCCTTACTTTCTGCAGAAACCCATTCCTTTTTGGGCTTAAGGATGATAATAACATCACTCTCCTCCATAGACATAGGGTCCGTGGGCACTTCGGCCGCACCAATTCTGGTAACCACCTGTTTTACCTCTGGAAAATTATCCAATAGTATCCGTTCTATCTTGGTGGTAATTTTAACCGTTTCGCTCAAGGATGTCCCGGTCTTCAAAACAGGTTGTATAACAAAGTCCCCCTCGTCCAGGGTGGGAACAAATTCCCCTCCCATAGTGGTAAATAAATATATGGCCCCCCCCAATAGCAAGACAGAAATGGCCAACACCATTTTTTTCTTTTTAAGGGCCCAACGAATAATGGGATCGTAGGATCTATTTAGAAAATCCATAAGGCGTACCGAAATGTTTCTTGGGGACGCGGTAGAGGGTTTAATAAATATTGAAGCTGCTACAGGCACATAGGTAAAACACAGGATCATTGCACCTATTAAAGCAAAACTAAAGGTTAGTGCCATAGGCTTGAACATCTTTCCTTCTACACCACTTAAGGACAAAATGGGAATAAATACGATTAATATGATCAGTTGTCCAAAGATGGCCGAGTTCATCATTTTGGAAGCGCCCTTAATGGTTATTTCATTTTTTAAAGTCTGTTGGGCCTTAGCGCCGAGCAGTTGCAATTCACTCTTTTTAGCGGTTATTTGAAAGGCTATGAACTCAACAATAATAACCGCGCCATCTATAATGATCCCAAAATCTATGGCCCCAAGGCTCATAAGATTGGCATCTACCCCAAAAATGTACATTAAGGAAAGGGCAAATAACAAACAGAGTGGAATTACGGAAGCTACGACCAAACCCGAACGAAGATTCCCCAGCAACAAGACAACGACGAAAATAACGATCAAACAGCCCAAGATCAAATTCTCCGCTACGGTGAAAGTTGTTTTGCCTATAAGCTCGCTACGTTCCAAAAATCCATTGATGAAAACACCTTCAGGCAAGGTTTTGGAAATTGCATCTATGCGCTCATGAACCGCTTCAATAACCTTTTTGGAATTGGCATCCTTGAGCATCATTACCTGTCCCAAAACCTTTTCCCCTTCGCCATTTCCAGTGATGGCCCCAAAACGCGTGGCACTTCCGTAACCAACTTGTGCTACATCCTTAATATAAATGGGAAGGTTGTTGGTGGATTTAACCACAATGTTTTCAATATCCCCCAGCGAGGAAATAAGTCCTTCTCCCCGAATAAAGTAGGCCTGGTTTACTTTTTCGATGTAGCCACCGCCCGAAACACTATTATTTTTCTCCAAGGCCGTAAATATATCGGCAATGGTTATATTCATAGCGTGCAGCTTTTGGGTATTTATGGCCACTTCATATTGTTTTAAATAGCCACCCCAGGTATTTACTTCCACTACCCCTGGAATTCCAGACAGCTGTCTCTTAACCACCCAATCTTGGATAGTACGAAGGTCCATAGCGGAATACTTGTCCCTATACCCCGGCTTGGTATCCAGAATGTACTGATAAATTTCGCCAAGACCAGTGGTGATCGGGCCCATTTGGGGAGTACCAAAACCTTCGGGTATTTTCTCGGAAGCCGATATTAATTTTTCGGAAATTAACTGCCGTGGCAAAAAAGTCCCCATCTTATCCTCAAAGACAATGGTGACCACCGACAGTCCGAATTTTGACACCGAACGAATTTCAATAACGCCAGGTAGGTTGGCCATTTCCAATTCCACGGGATAGGTTATGAATTGCTCCATATCCTGGGTGGACAAATTTTGGGAAGTGGTTATTACCTGTACCTGATTATTGGTTACATCGGGTACGGCCCCAATGGGTATTTGGGTCAAGGAATACAATCCAAAACCTATAATGGATATTGTTAGTAAAAAAACAATCAATTTGTTCTTTACACTGAATAGTATAATATTGGATAACATAATTCATAGATAATAAAGATTACAAGCTATTGAAAAACAACTTGTTAAATAATGATTTAAATCAGTAATGAATTATGCAGTCTTGGGGGGTTGAAAAATGTCGGAATTTTCTATTTGGCGATACGATTCTTGATAAAAAAAGTTTGAAGTGGTATCTGCCACCTGAGGCGTTTTAGGAACCGCGAAATCAGCGCCGCACATTACAAAGGCAATGGAGAAATGGGAACAGGTTTGATGATTAAAGGGCAAATCTTCGTGATCCTCATGTTCTTCCTTATGTTCCAAATTGTGCTGGGTTTTAAGTTCCCCATAATGTTTTGAGATAAAAACCAACAAATTGTCACCGTATTTTTGTTTATGGAACTGGGCATGGGCCAAGAAATCATCCAACTGGGCAACATCAACCATGTCCAAGTTAAAACTTTGGAACAACAATAGTAGAGACAGGGTTATGGAAAATATTTTGCTCATTTATACAGTAAAGATATAAAAAAAATGGCTTTCACGATATGGGCTCTGCCTTACTTTTCGGGTGTTCTATTCAATTACCACCAAGGCCTTGATCAAGGCCTCTTTTTTATGCCTACTTAAAGGAATGACCTGTTCGTTTATCTCTACCGTGGAACCGTTGAAATTTTCAATTTTTTCCAGATTAACGGTATAGGACTTATGGATTCTCAAAAATTTATCCTTGGGCAATTGTTTGGCAAATGCCTTCATGGTAGAAAGTACTAAAGTCTTTTTTCCATTTGAGATAACTTTTACATAATCTCCATAAGCCTCTATCCATAAAATCTCGTTCAGGACTAATTTTGTTTTCTTTAGATTACTATTTACATATATGTACTCTAGCACTACCTCCTCTGCATTTTGAAGTTCATACTTGTTGATCGCCTTTCTAATGGAGACATCGAAGCGCTTTTTATCCAATGGTTTCTGTAAATAATCGGTTACATCATAATCAAAGGCCTTCATTGCATAATTCGGGTTACCGGAAACAAGGATAACCTGAGGTTTATGCTCCATGGATTCCAAGAACTCAAACCCGTTAAAGCCCGGCATTTCAATATCCAAAAAAATTAAATCCACAATACTGCTTCCAATGTCGTTTTTGGCATCCAAACCATTATCGTATTCATTTATAAGATCCAGCTTGGAATGTTCCTTTATAACCTTGGCCACTGCACGTCGCTGTAAGGTGGAGTCGTCTATTAAAATGCATTTTAATTTAGTGTTTTTCATGGTCGAAATTTGAACAAGCCACCATAAGGTATTAAAGTTGAGCAAGACCAAAGTTTGGGAACAGCCCAAATTTCCCGCTACCATTGGCCACAGGAATACCTTCAACTTTAATGCCCAGGGTTAGTGTTTGGCATTTTATAAGAAACAAATATACAGTATGTTATACTAAAATTAATTCTAAATTATTATAAATCGCCGAACCCTTATACAATAAGGGTTGACGCAATTTAGTACCTGAAAATGTCGACAAAAAAAATGGGTTTTGTGGTTCAACAAATGAAATGCACCTCCTAAAAACCAGACATTTTATATTATCTGGAAGTTGGCCAACCTATCGTATTTCAATCAACTACGATTAGTGTAGTCCTCTTGACAATAGTTTGGAAATTTTCATTTTTCCATTAACAAATATAGCACTGTCAAGGGCAAATAAAAGGTATTAAACCTCAGGGCAAGCCTGTCTGCCGACAAAGGCAGGCCCCGAACCCAATAATAGGAATCGACCCTAGGGTAGAGGTATTGAACCTAGATCACGCCGAAAAAGCGGGATTAGTTCAACTTGCAATTTTAAGTGAGTCTTACTGACTTCTCAAAATTGAGTTTCACTAATAAATATTCCTGGCCCAATCTTCCCAATGGTCACAATTCACTTCCCGGAATTATCTAAATTGAATTATCTTTATAAAATCATCCCCCAAATCCATGTTTCAAATATGTACCCAAACTATGTAACTCCAAAGAGAATTATTCTCAACTAAAACCTAATTGTAATGAAAGTACATCCTTATTTAAATTTTGCCGGGCAGGCAGAGGAAGCGTTTAATTTCTATAAATCGGTCTTTGGAGGCGAGTTTTTGGCCAATATGAAAATGTCTGAAATCCCTGAAAGTGATAAACTCTCCGAGCAAGAACAAAACCTTACCATGCACATTTCCCTACAAATTGCAAAGGACACTGTTTTAATGGCTTCGGATATTATGCCTTCGGCCGGACAGGTTTTACAAGCAGGCAGCCAAACCTATATCATGTTGACTACAGAAAGTAGAGAGGAAGCAGATCGATTGTTCAAGGGACTTTCCAAAGGAGGTAATGTTGAAATGGATATGGATGATATGTACTGGGGCGATTATTTTGGCAGCTTGGTTGACAAGTTCGGTATTCGATGAATGATCAGCTTCAACGAAGACCGATCAATGTAAGTTATGCTTCGCATAATCTTTGGATCTTAAATTAAACACACAACATACAAGTGTTTAAAAATCAACAATTTAATGGAATTATATTGACTTTTAATTCTAAATAAACCATTATGTCCAAGATCACCTCAAAAAACACTGTAGAAGATGTTTCAACATACATTGCCAATTGTCCGACAAAAATGCAGGAGGTTTTGGAAAAATTGCGAAATACCATACTAAGGGCAGCGCCCGAGGCGGAAGAATTGATAAGTTACAAAATGCCAGCCTATAAATACCATGGTATGTTGGTGTACTTTGCTGCCCACAAAAAACATATCGGATTCTATGCCACACCTACGGGCCATAAAGAGTTTGAAAAAGAATTGGCGCCCTACAAACAAGGGAAGGGCTCCGTTCAATTTCCATTGGACCACCCCTTGCCTTTGCCTTTAATTACCAAAATCGTAAAATTTAGAGCAAAGGAGAACCTTGTAAAACATCAAAGTAAACTACCTCGGGGCAAGCCCGCGAGGCATTTGTAGGAAACGAACTTTAATTTTCGAGGCAAGTCTCGGGGTATTATACCCTTTGGCGGTGCCAATAAAAATTAGGTCTTGGATAGAATGCCAACAGCTGGCAGACCGTTATAACATGGGTCTTGATTATATTATTATGATTGGGGACAAAATTACAACCGACTTCAATTTCTACGTAAATTCCCAATTTACTAACTTAGTGGTTACCAAAATTAAATAAAACCATACTATATCATAGGTCCATTATGGCCAAAAGCCCAATACTATGCTATTGTTATCTTCTTTTTTGCTTTTATTATGACTTATTAAAGACTAATTTTGGCATATGATGAAAAACTACTTGATCCATATTCTTTTGCGTGTTGCCCTTGTTCTGGGTATTGCCTTCCCTCTAGGTACGTCCGCTCAAGAAATAAAAGTGTTTTCTGTGGAAGATTTTGATTTAAACGGCCCCGTTAAATCCTGCTTGGTTTCGACCGACTATGGAAAAGAGGAATATGCCTTCAACGAAGATGGCCTTCTTACAAAGGCAGTTACGCGTTATAATGATACGGATTACGACATAACAATTTACAAGCTGGATGGATCTGCACTATTGGAAAAACGGCTGGAAAATTATAGGGATGGCGTTTTTGTAAAGAATACCTCCATTGCCAATTTTTATGAATTGGATACCACTGAAGGGAAAAAGATTACGGAAAAAATAATTTCATATAACAAGGAATTCTTAGAGCAATACGAATATAGCTATGGGGAGGATGGCAAGCTTTCTACCATAAAGCGAATCAATGACAGCGGTATTGATGAAACTGCCCTGAAATATGAAGTTTATAAAGGAGAGTTTACCGTTACTTATTATTTGAACGATATTATATTCAAATCAATAAGAACCTCCAAGGTAAAAGGAAAAGACAATACGGTCCACAAAATGATTCTGACCAAGGAATTTTTGGAAGGCTTACCTCAAAAGGCCCTGGAACAAACCTATGACAATTCCAATAAATTAGTTTCCGAAAAAAAGTTCGTCTACAACGAGGGCCAAAAAACATTTATTCCTACCGAGAGTTTTATTTACACGTACAATGACAAGGGTATGCTAACTTCACTAAAGACCCTAGTTGGTAAATCTGTAAAAGTCCAAGAATTTATCTACCAATATGATAGCCACGAATCGGGCAACTGGATCAAACAGATCATTACCCCGGACAACACTTATAAAACCAGAAAAATCAAATATTACGAAAAGGAACCTATAGAGGAAGTCAAATCCTAAATCTTTTTTTTTAATTACAAAAGTATGGATTTACCCCGCTTTGAGGATGCTTCAAAGCATTAGCCCCATTCCTCCTTTAAAATACCATAACAACAGGTATTTCTTTTAAACCCATCCAGCAGGTAAACATTTTTGCGCAAAATACCCTCCAATTTCGCCCCCAATTTCTCCACTGCCCTTCGGGAACGAACATTGCGCTCGTCGATTCTAAATTCAACCTTTTCGAACAACATTTCATTAAACACATAATTGATCATGAGAAGTTTTGCCTGACCATTGAGCCCAGTGCCTTGAAATTCCCTTCCAATCCAGGTAGCACCTATTTCAAGAACCTTATTTTTCCGGTCGATATTCATAAATCGGGTACTTCCTGCGTACTTTTCATTTTTTTTGTCATATATGATGAAAGGCATTGCCAAAAAACTCCTTTCTTTTTCCAAAGCTTGTTCAACGTATTTTTTTAGAGCTTCGGAAGTCTCAATATCGGAAGGGGAATACTGAACAAGCTTTTTCTGACCGGCAATAGGAAGTAAATAATGGTAGTTGCCCAAAGAGAGTGGCGACAGTTTCACAAAATCGTTTTCCAGGATCGGGGTGGCATTTTTCATTTAATTAGGTTGATTAAAACTTCCTTGTTTATTTCATGTCCGCCTTCAAATTTAATCAATTCGGCTTTTCCATTGAATAGGGAATCCATTTTTTCCTTCTCATTTTCAAGACGGGCTTTGGTTATAAATTGATCTTGGTTGCCCACTACCAATTTTATCCTGGCATTTCCGGTATGTAAAAATTTAAAATCCTCTGGAGTGAGTTCCTCTGGAATTCGTCCTGCATATAATATTAATTGATCCAGTTCTATTTTACGTTTCGCAGTCCAACGGGTAGCTATGGATACCCCTTGGGAAAACCCCAATACCAATAGTCGGCAATGGGCGGGAATTTTTTCCGTGGCAAAGAGCTTATCCATATAGTTCAGAACATTTGTCGTTTCCAAGGCCGTGTTTTCCTTCGTAAGCCAACTAGCCCCAACATGCTTGAAATCCGTGTTCAAATAATACTTTGAGGGAGCTTGTGGGGCTATTATATAATTTTCTTCTTTGGGCAGTTCACTAAAATATTTAATAAAATACCTGCTCAAAAACCCAATACCGTGAAATACGATCCACACGTTCCTTGTCTTTTCATTTAAGGTATTCATGGTACTGTAGGTATTGGCCGTTGTGTATGAAATTTGTTTTTCTTCTGATGACATAAATTTTGGGATAAGGGATAAAGTAACGCAATTGTTGAATTTCTAATGCTTAATTTTACAAAAAAATAATTCATGAACGAATACAAAGAAAAAATTCTGAAAATTTGTAATGAGTCCAACAAGGCTACCCTAATGGAAACCTTGAAGATAGAATACATAGATGTGGGAGAGAATTATTTGGTGGCGAAAATGCCAGTTACTTCCCAGGTTCATCAACCAGACGGAGTATTACACGGTGGGGCAACGGTAGCCTTGGCCGAAAGTGTAGGAAGTATGGCTTCCCATATATTTTTGGATACCAAAGAATTTTTTGTTCGTGGATTGGAAATTTCGGCCAATCATGTCAAGAGTATCAAGGAAGGTGATGTTTACGCCAGGGCAGAGGTGGTACATAAAGGACGTACTACACAAATCTGGGATATCAAAGTAACGGATAAAGACGGTAAGCTAATTTCGATCTGCAAACTTACCACCATTGCCTTATCAAAAAAATAGTATGTCCCTAGGTTTTTTGGATCAAATAAAAGAACAGTATCGTAAAGGTCTGCCATTTGTGGCTTATAGGAAACCCAATGAGGCTGATGTAAAGGTAATTTTTCAAAATGACCCTGAGATACATTATGTAACCGACTATACCGAGTGCGGTTTTGTTTTTGCCCCCTTTGATGGGGACAGACCTGCGGTGTTAATTAGAAAAGACAAGGCTATTGCCGAAGCCTTTGGGGCGGTTCCAAAACATTCCGGAAATCCTTTACCAAGAACTATTGACCAGGACGCCGATAAGGATATTTATCTTAAACTAATAGAACGGGCGATCAGTAGTATCGATTCGGGAAATATAAGAAAGGTGGTCCTTTCCAGAAGTATAGAGGTGCAAACCTCCAAGACCTCCTTTGTTATGTTCAACGAATTGCTGACCCAATACCCAAAAGCTTTCTGCTATATTTGGTTCCACCCAAGGGTTGGTCTGTGGTTGGGAGCCACCCCCGAGATATTTCTTGAAACCGAAAACAATAAATTTAGAACCATGTCTTTGGCCGGCACCCAACTGCACAGGATAGGCAAGGAACCTATTTGGCAAGAAAAGGAACTGGAGGAGCAGCAGATGGTGACCCAGTTCATCCGTAGTTCACTGGAAGATAAGGCTACCCCTCTAAAGGTATCGGAGACAAGTTCATTTAAAGCGGGGAATCTTTGGCACCTAAAAACATCCGTGACCGGGAACTTAAATAATTCGCGGCTTGAAGAAATAATAGGGGCCCTACATCCAACACCTGCCGTTTGTGGGCTACCCAAGAAAGCGGCCAAAGAATTTATATTGGACAATGAGAACTATGATCGGCAATTTTATACCGGTTTTTTGGGGGAGTTGAATTTCAAGGAAGATATCAGCAGACCGTCAACAAGAAGAAATCAGGAAAATATGGCTTACAGGACCATAAAGAACAAGACCTCTTTATTCGTGAATTTAAGATGTATGCAAGTATTGGGAAATAAGGTCAAAATTTATGTTGGTGGCGGCTTAACGAGCAGGTCCGTACCTGAAAAAGAATGGCAGGAGACCAAGGACAAAAGTAACACCATGTTAAATATAGTTTTAAAATAAACCAAAAAGCAACAATGTATTGGTTTTAGAAAAACCTGAGTTGTAATTTTGCAATAATGAAATATTCCAGTATTCCCACAGCACGGTCCCTTGTCCATCACTGCAAGGCACGCGGTGTTAAAAACATAATCATTTCCCCGGGATCAAGAAATGCCCCCTTGACCATAAGTTTTTCGGAAGACCCTTTTTTTACTTGTTACAGTATTGTTGACGAGCGTTGTGCTGCGTTTTTTGCCCTGGGCATAGCACAACAACTAAAACGGCCTACTGCGATCCTGTGCACTTCCGGAAGCGCCTTGCTCAATTATTATCCTGCCATTGCGGAAGCTTTCTATAGCGATATACCCATTATTGTTATTTCTGCGGACAGGCCATCCTATAAAGTTGATATTGGGGACGGACAAACCATAAGACAGAACAATGTGTTTGAAAATCATATTGGGTATTCGGCAAACCTCAAGCAGGATGTCTGCCATGCTACCCATAAAGTACGGAAATATGACCCTGTTCAATTGGCGGGCCATACCGTTGAGCAATCCCAGGCCCTGGTTCAAAAATACAATGATAAGATTCTCAACAAGGCTTTAAACATAGCCATTGCCAATAATACTCCGGTACATATAAATATTCCGTTCGAAGAGCCTTTATATGATACAGTGGATGAATCCCCAATTTTGCCACAAATTGATTTGTTGGAGGTCCAGGCTAAAAATGGCCAGGAAGAATGGAAGGAATATATTGATCGCTGGCAAGACGCTTCACGGAAAATGGTTTTGGTAGGGGTAAATGCGCCTAACGAAGTTGAAAAAATCTATTTGGATATGCTGGCAAAAGACCCAACGGTTGTGGTACTTACAGAATGCACCTCCAATATATTCCACCCCAACTTTCTCCCCAATATAGACAGTATCATAGCTCCCATTGAGAAATCCGCCAACAAGGACGAATTGTTCCAAATGCTCCGTCCCGAAATTGTCCTAACCTTTGGAGGACTGATTGTCTCGAAAAAAATAAAAGCCTTTTTAAGGGATTATTCCCCGCTTATGCATTGGCACGTAAATCCCAAAAAAGCGTATAATACCTTTTTTTGTCTAAATAAACATTTTAAAACAAGTCCCAATGAACTATTTAAAAACCTTTTAACAGACACCTCGGCCAAGGAAGGTTCCTATTACGAGTATTGGGCGAAAAGGAGGGATCGTTACAGGGTAAAAAGAAAACAGTACTTATTGGAAATACCATTTTCGGACATGTGGGTGTTCCACAAGGCCTTGGGAAGCATTCCGAAAAACTACCAGCTACAATTGTCCAACAGTTCTACGGTGAGATATGCCCAATTATTCGATTTGGAGCCCTCTATCCGTGTTTACTGTAATCGAGGTACCAGCGGTATAGACGGGAGTACTTCAACGGCCGTAGGAGCTTCAATTTACGAGCAAAATCCAACCTTGTTGATTACAGGCGATTTAAGTTTTATATACGACAGCAATGGTTTATGGAATAATTATATTAAGCCAAGTTTTAGGATAATTGTCATTAACAATAATGGTGGTGGCATTTTTAGGATCCTGCCCGGTAAAGAGGAAACCGACAATTTTAACACCTTTTTCGAGACAACCCATACGCTTAAGTTACAATCCCTGGCCAAAATGTATGGCTTTAAATTTGAATCTGTTTCCAATAAAACCGACTTAAACAAGGCCTTGAAGAACTTTTATAACGAATCAGAAAAACCCAAAATCCTGGAAATAAAAACGCCAAGATTATTGAATGACAATATTTTGCTTAGTTATTTTGATTTCATATCTTAGAAGGATATTAATCTAATCATTAAGAATATTTAATATTATGAGCAAAAGAGATGAATTGATCGAAAAATATGCGGCAGACATCAAGGACAAATTTGGTGAAACACCTAATATGGATTTACTGACGAAGGTGACGATAGGATTAGGACCTTCCATATATAACATGGATGCATCAAAAGTGTCCGGGTCGGATGATAAAGAATTGCAAACGGTTAAAAATAATTTCCTGATTAAAAAACTTGGACTAAAAGATAGCCCTCAATTAATGGATGCCATCAAATCTGTGACAGATAAATACGGTAGTTCCGTGAAGAGTAAGCATAGGGCAGTAGTTTATTACATGTTGGCCAAGCACTTTAAAAAGGAGTCCGTCTATAAATAATGGTACCCGCTGTATATAATATTTGAGCCGCCTTTAAAAAGAGCGGCTTTTTTTTATTGAGATTTATTTTAAACGTATTTTTGCCGAATGATAGCACTTGGGAAATATAATAATTTAGAAATACTTAGGGATACCACAGTGGGTCTCTTTTTGGGCGATGACGAGGGTAATGATGTTCTATTGCCCAATAAATATGTTCCAGAGGAATTTGAGATCGGAGACCGCATTGAAGTATTTTGTTATCTAGACCACGAAGAACGAATTGTGGCTACCACATTGGTTCCTTATGTGACGGTTGATCAGTTTCAATTGTTACAGGTTGCCGAAGTAAACGAATACGGTGCATTTATGGACTGGGGGTTGGAAAAACATTTGTTGGTGCCATTTAGGGAACAGCGCAATAAAATGCAGGAAGGCCAATGGTACGTTGTTTACTGCTATTTGGATGAAAAAACAGATAGATTGGTAGCTTCCAACAAACTGGATAAATTTTTATCCAATGACGACTTAACAGTGAATGCATTGGACGAGGTAGATCTGGTAGTTACAAGGCTGACCGATTTGGGCTGGGAAGTAATCATCAACCATAAGCACAAAGGATTGGTCTACTCCAATGAAATTTTCAAAAAAGTGGCCGTCGGGGACAAGATAAAGGGGTATGTTAAAAATATTAGACCGGACAACAAAATTGATGTCAGCCTGCAGCCTATAGGTTATAAAAGTTTAGAGCCGGCAGCCAACCTAATCTATGACAAACTTGTTTCCAATGGAGGGGTATTAAATTTACACGACAAGTCGGACCCGGAGGATATCAAAAGAATTTTGCAGATGAGCAAGAAGACTTTTAAAAAGGGGATAGGGGCTTTGTACAAGGAAAGAAAGATAGAGATTAAGCCAGATAGTATAAACTTGCTATAAGCAACTAGCTTTAAATAGCAATCTTTAATTAAATGGTGTCCAATTATTTATGGATTTTCGTTTTAATTATTTGTCGTTTTGCAACAAAAACCATTACTTTTACAACAACCAAGTTTAAAAAGTTATATAGTCGATTTATTTTTACTAATTTTAGAACTCATCCCCTAAACAATTTATACTATGCCATTCATTGAGGAAAGTGATTTATTGGAATTGCATAAAGACATAGACAAGGCCCAAATTATTAATGAGCGTCTATTGGATCAGATAAAATACAAGAACAAGGAATTAAAGCGCAGTAAGATACAACGAAATCTATTCGGTAGTATTACCGTGCTTTTTTTAATTGGTACTCTGGCCATTTTCTCGTACAATGCCGGATTTATTAGGTCCTCCAATTATGAAAGTAGAAATAATATGGGGAATAACCTTTTGGTGTCCATAGATAGTTTGGAGGTCATAAAAGCAAGAATAGACAATCTTAAGGAGCAGAACGAAGAACTTAGTTTGGTGAAGGAGTTTTATTTGGCCAAAAAGTTTTTGGATAAAGAAAAAATTTATTCCGTACAGGTTAAATCCTTTGTGGACAACAACATAACCCTTGCGTCCGAATCACTTAACAATACAATATTTGTTAAAACCAATCCCTTCTATTCTTACTCCCTTGGAAATTTCGAAACTTTGGAAGAAGCCAGGTCATTCAGGTTCCAATTGGTAAAAATGGGTTTTGAGGATGCATTCGTTGCCTCTTACAAAGAAGGAAAGCGTTTAGAAATAGAAGACCCATATTAAATTGCCAAAAATAAGAGCATGGATAGGTGCGGCCCGATTGAGGACACTTCCTCTTTCGTTGTCAGGAATTATTGTAGGCACGGCACTTGCAAGTATGTACAGCCAATTTAGTTGGGATATTTTTGTCTTGGCTTTATTAACCACTGTCGGATTCCAGATTACTTCAAATTTTGCCAATGATTATGGCGATGGCGTTAAAGGTACCGATAATGAAAACAGAGTAGGGCCCAAGCGTGCACTTCAAAGCGGACAATTGTCCCGGAACGAGCTTAAAATGGGTATTATTATATCTATTATTATATGTGCCCTTTTAACGATAGCCCTTTTATATGTTGCATTTGGTACTAAATACCTACTTTTCACGGTAATTTTTGGAGCTTTAGGTGTATTTAGTATATGGGCCGCCATAAAATACACAGTTGGATCATCGGCCTATGGATATAAGGGACTGGGGGACGTTTTCGTATTTCTTTTTTTTGGTCTACTAGGGGTTATGGGTTCAATGTTTCTTTACACCAAAACTCTTTATGCCATGTCCATTTTTCCGGCAGTAGCTATAGGCCTATTGAGTACGGGAGTCCTTAATCTTAACAATTTAAGGGACTATGAGTCGGATAAGAATTCCAATAAAAACACAATAGTCGTGAAAATGGGTATTAAAAATGGCAAGATATACCATGTTTTCCTAATCGTATTCAGTTTTATAAGCATCTTGGCCTTTACCATAATTCATTACGAGAATTGGAAAAATGCCATCCATTTATTAGCTTTTGTACCTATATTTATGCATCTTAACAAAATGTGGAAACTTAAGAATACGGTTCTACTGGATCCCGAATTAAAAAAGCTGGCATTGAGCACTTTTTTATTGTCGATTCTGTTTTATTTTAGTTTTAATAATTTTTCGTAATTTTGAGATAATAACCAATCAAAAAAATGCACTTTGGAACAACCAATTAGAATTCTTATTGTAGAGGACAACGTAATAATTGCAGATGATATGCAATCTATGTTGGAAGAGATTGGATACGAAATCGTGGACAATGTAATTGTTTACGAACAGGCTGTTGAAGTCTTAAAAAATAAGGAAGTTGACCTGGTTTTAATCGACATTATCTTGGCGTCCGATAAAACAGGAATTGATTTGGGCAAGCATATCAGGGAGAACTACAATATCCCCTTTATATTTGTTACTTCAAATTCCGATAGGGCCACTGTTGAAAATGCAAAGACTGTGAAACCCAATGGCTATTTGGTTAAGCCATTTGAGCAGCAGGATTTATATACTTCCATCGAAATTGCGCTCTCCAACTTTACTTCGGTCAAGAACAATGGGGCATCGGAAAATCAGGAAGAAGAAGATGATAAACTTATGTCCAATAAGGTATTAAAGGATTCCATCTTCGTTAAAAAACAACATTTGTACTATCGAATCCAATTTGGGGATATACAATTTATTAAAGCAGATAATGTTTATTTAGAAGTAAATACTGTAGATAAAAAGTTTTTGGTTAGATCCCCGCTGAAGGATTACTTGGAGAAACTACCACAGCAAAAATTCTATAGGGCACATAAATCCTATATTGTCAACGTAGACCATATTGATGCCATCAACTCCAAGGATATATTGATTAACAATACCCTGATACCTATTTCCAAGGAATTCAAAGAGTTTATTATCTCAGCAATGAATTCGTAATAAATATTCTTCTAAAAGAGTATAAAGGTGCCTAAGGGCATCTTTTTTTAATTATAGGGCTTTGATCTAAATGGGCCTATACTTTCCTTGTGGTTCAACTAGCTACACCACTGCCAAAGATAGTCTACGGGATACTTCAATAAACCAGGCAAATGTTAAGAACAACCTCTATAATTAAGAGTAACTATTTAATCATTCCAATTATTTCCCTTTAGATCAGTTGCGCAGAATTTTCCATTTCCCTCAATTTGGACAAGGCCTCGGATTTTGAATTTACATTTAATTTTACATAAATATTCTGAATATGAAAATTAACGGTGCTCGGCGTAACATATAAATTCTCCGCAATAGTCTTATAGGTAGCTCCCTGACATAAATAGTCAATAATCTGATTTTCCCTTTCGGAAAATGATGCCTGGGTTTTTCTTTGAAACATAGATATTATTTTCTTGGCAATATCGTTGCTCATGGTTGCACCTTCATACTTTATTGCATTAAGGGCATGGTACAGATTATCTATGCCAACAGGTTTGGATAGATAACCGTTCGCCATATTTTTAAAAGCTCTTTTTACGATCTCAAAATCATTTTGATCACTTATCATAATAATTTTTACTTCAGGATCTTTTTTCCGAAAATGTCCAATACCTTCAATACCGCAACCATCGGGCATAGCCACTTCCGAAGCAATAATATCGGGCAGAACATTGTCGTAATCCAATAACGCTTCCTTTACCGAAACATATATTCCAGCAAGGGTATATTCCTTATAAGTTTTAAAGTAGTATTTGTAGGCATCATGTAAAGACAGATCATCGTCTATAACCATAATTTTTAGGAGATTGGATTTCATATTAAAGGAGGTTTGGGGAATTTTTTTATTTTATTGTTAGTAAACTACCTCGAGGCAAGCCCGCGAGGCATTCGTAGGAGACGAACTCTAATTTTCGAGACAAGCCTCGGGGTATTATACCCTTTGGCGGTGCCAATAAAACTCAAGTGCAATACTTGAATTCAATATTAAAAGAAACTCTTGGTGCCCATTAGGGATACGCTATTATTCCTTTCTTTACTTAATGGGGTAGATTGAATTTTCATGTTTTGGTGATTTGGGGTGTTACTATTATTTCTATTTGTATTCGTATTTGGTAGCAAAA
>Ga0209344_10002342_pt1 | contig 21349 bp, 19 predicted proteins | sample Cruoilmetagenom6_FD_187293 | JGI IMG/M metagenome (GOLD analysis project Ga0209344, IMG submission 187293) | Oil polluted marine microbial communities from Coal Oil Point, Santa Barbara, California, USA - Santa Barbara Oil Seep Sample 6 (SPAdes)... | ecosystem: Environmental > Aquatic > Marine... | reverse complement strand
ATCGGCGTCACTTTATCTGCCGCTTTCTTGGCAGTTTCTCGGCTAGGTTCCATAGGAGGCTCAACAGCACTGTTCTTTGACATGTGCGCAATCTAACAGATTTCTTCGCTCATGGTCAGGCAAGTGATGATAAGCCGGTCTACCTGTCATAGCCCTGACTGCCAGTAGTTATATCGATAGAGCTCTTGCCCAAAACCAAGCCGTTTGTACAGAGCGCGTGCGGGCATGTTTTTTCGCACAACCTGCAGGCACGCGGCCTCAGCCCCTGCAGCAAAGCCCCAATCCATCAAGGCTGCGACCGTCGCGTCCGCCAACCGCTGACCGCGATGCGCTTCATCAGTCACAACAGATTCAATGATCAGCAGACCTTGAGAAATAGCCCCATATGCTACCGATGCGCCGCTCCCGGCATTTGCGACCCGGGCAAACGCTGTGGGCACACGCAGATGGTGGAGCATAAAGTGATAGGCTTTTTCTTGGGGAGCAGACATAGGCGTAAGGCGCAATTTGTCAGCAATCCATTCCGGGCATGGCACCATGGTCAGGTCGATCTCATGAGCGCTTGGTCGTTGGCCCCCGTCTAGCGGGGCTTTGAGTGTACACACAGTCTCATCCAAGTCACTGAACCCTGCCCGGATCAGCTCTGCTTCAAATTCCGGTTGAAAAGAGAGTGTTCTGAACAGAAGGGACTGCTCGTGACGGCCATAAAAAACCTCAGCTTCCGGCAAAACGGCTTGAACGGATTTTGCTGAGGGCAGTGCATTCACCGAATTGGTGCGTCTGGTCTCGCCACCGGAAATTCTGAACACCCAGCCTTGGGTCTGCTCTTCTCTCGCCGCAGGCCACGCATCGCGGCAGGCTTGCTCAATGCGCCAATAGTCTTCTACTTGCATTTGATACTCTCAAAACGAGAGTTTAAGGCCAGCCAGACGCCGCGCCAAGTGTCCATTGCCTATAAACAGCAGTTCGGGCCCATAAATCGGCCACATTCCAATGGCAAAACGCACTCATGAAACGCTTTACCTCAACGCTTTTGGCAACTCTTTCGACAACGCTTTCGGCGACATTTCTCATTTTTGGTCTAATACACCCGGTGATGGCGGGGCCAACGATTGAGCAAACCGTCCTACCCGCAATTGACCTGACACCTCTCACTGATGAGGCCCTAGAGCAAGACTCTAGCGCCTATCGCGGATTGAACATGCCCACCGCAGAACCTCGTTCTGGGCCTCAAAGCCAATCCTTGATGGACCGCACGGGACTTGACCCAGAGATTGACGCAAGCGCCACCGGCCTTGGGGCAAGCCAACGCATTGACGTAGGTGGCCAGCACTTGCCGGAAACGCAGACCACCCTCCAGCCCTATCTGGAATTGGGTGCAAATGCGGAAAGACGCGAAAATACTGCGCTTCTTGCGCGAAATGGTCTGGATGCAGATGTCTCCGCTCAGATCGGTGGTGGGGCAAATGTTTCGGTGAATGAGCAGATCGATCTTCGCCTTGGATACACACGCGAGGAACCGCTGGGCAGCGCGTCAATTACGGGCGACGCGGAAGAAAAAGTGGAAACTGGTGTCCGTATTAAGTTTTGAGACGGCATTTCCACGTCATATGGCCCTTTAATGCGTAGATTTCCCCAAAAAGCCACACATGAAGGCTGGCCATGTCGCGCAATATGCGGTACGTCTACGCGCCGTTTAAGAACATTTATTGCGTGAAAGGCCCACAATGGGAAAGAATAAGCACCTGAGTGACGAGGAAGCCCTGAGATTCCACTCAGAAGGGAAGCCCGGTAAGCTCGAAATCATTCCCACAAAATCCATGGCCACGCAGCGCGATCTGTCGCTTGCTTATTCCCCTGGTGTTGCTGTGCCTGTGCGCGCCATCGCCGATAACCCAGACTGTGCCTATGACTACACAACAAAAGGCAACATGGTCGCCGTCATTTCAAATGGTACCGCCATTCTGGGCCTAGGTAATCTTGGTGCCCTTGCTTCCAAGCCTGTGATGGAAGGCAAGTCCGTCCTGTTCAAACGTTTTGCAGATGTGGACAGTATCGATCTGGAAGTTGATACCACGGATGTGGACGAATTCATTGGCGCCGTGCGCTATCTCGGACCCACCTTTGGCGGCATTAATCTGGAAGATATCAAAGCCCCTGAGTGTTTCATCATTGAAGAGCGCTTGCGCGAACTAATGAACATTCCGGTCTTTCATGATGATCAGCACGGCACCGCCATCATCTCCGCCGCCGGACTTATCAACGCGCTTCATCTTACAGGACGCGACATCAAAGACATTAAAGTCGTGGTCAACGGTGCGGGTGCCGCAGGCATTGCGTGCCTTGAGCTCATCAAAGCGATGGGCCTGCCGCATGATCAGGGATTGCTCTGCGATACGAAAGGCGTGATCTACCAGGGTCGCCAAGAAGGCATGAACCAATGGAAGAGTGCGCACGCCGCCGTCACGGATGATCGCACGCTGGAAGAAGCTCTCAAAGGCGCTGACGTTTTCTTGGGCCTCTCTGTCAAAGGTGCCCTGACACCGACGATGCTGAAAGGCATGGCCGACAAGCCGATCATTTTTGCGATGGCCAACCCGGACCCGGAAATTACACCTGAGGAAGTTGCGACCATTCGAGATGACGCCATTGTGGCCACCGGGCGTTCGGACTACCCAAACCAGGTGAATAATGTTCTAGGGTTTCCCTACATTTTCCGCGGTGCGCTGGATGTGCGCGCCACCACGATCAATGACGAAATGAAAATCGCCTGCGCCGAAGCAATTGCTGCGCTCGCCCGCGAAGACGTGCCTGACGAAGTTGCTGCTGCCTATCAAGGTGAGCGTCCGCGCTTTGGTCCATCATATATTATTCCTGTACCATTTGATCCCCGGCTCATTTGTGAGATACCGCCAGCAGTGGCTAAAGCCGCTATGGATTCTGGCGTTGCGCGTAAACCCATCATCGATATGGAAGGCTACAAACACGAGCTTTCCGCACGCCTTGATCCAACTGCTGGATCGTTGCAGGTAATTTACGAACATGTGAAGCGCGATCCAAAACGCATTGTCTTTGCCGAAGGCGAAGAAGAACGCGTGATCCGCGCCGCCATCAGTTTCCGCGACAGCGGTCTTGGCACACCGATTTTGATCGGACGTGAGGAGGTTATTCGCGATACGCTTACCTCCATCGGACTTGATGCGTCTACGGATCTTCAAATTGTTAATTCACGCTTGTCAGATCGCGCACCGGTGTACGGCGAGTTCCTGTATCGCAAGCTGCAACGCAAAGGCTATTTACTGCGCGATTGCACCCGCATGATGAACAATGATCGTAATGTATTTGGTGCCGCCATGGTCGAACATGGTGAGGCCGATGGCATGGTTACGGGCGTCACGCGTAATTATGCCGTTGCGCTGTCTGAAGTGCGCCGGGTCATCGATCCGCTGCCAGGCAAATGCGTCATGGGTCTTTCCATGATTGTATCGCGCGGTCGCACCGTGCTCATTGGCGATACGAACGTGCACGATATGCCAGAGGCTGAAGAGCTTGCAGACATTGCTGTTCAATCCGCAGAGGTTGCAAAACGCTTAGGCTACGAACCACGGGTCGCACTTCTCGCCTACTCAACATTTGGGCATCCGACCGGTGAACGCTCAACCAAGTGTCGGGACGCCGTTGAAATTCTCGATCAACGCGGTGTCAATTTTGAGTATGACGGTGAGATGGCCGCTGACGTGGCGCTGAACCGTGAAACAATGGCGATGTATCCGTTCTGTCGCCTGACAGAGCCGGCCAATGTGCTCATCATGCCTGCCATCCATTCGGCTTCCATCTCCACCAAAATGTTGCAGGAGCTAGGTGGGGCCGATCTGGTTGGGCCATTGCTCACCGGCCTGTCGCGCCCTGTTCAGATTGTGAACATGGGGGCGACGGTTTCTGACCTTGTGAACATGGCAGCCATCGCCGCCTATGACCTTGATCAGACAGCCCGTATCGTTCGCTAACCACGTTTGACAAAAAGAACTTGTGTCTGCCCTGCGCATAAGATGTCATGGGCCGACACTTGTTTCTTATTGGAGATAATGATGCGCAACTTTCGAGCACTACCCGCCGCCTTGGCGATCACCGCATTTACTTTGTGGGGCGCAGCGTATGCTGGAGAGACACCTGCGCCAGAAGGGGCGAGTGTCTATATCATCTCTCCAAGTGATGGCGCGACGGTTTCTGGACCTGTCACCGTGCGCTTCGGGCTTACCGGCATGGGCGTTGCCCCCGCCGGTGTGGCGAAAGAAAAAACGGGACATCATCACCTGCTGCTCGACACTAGTATGTTGGAAGGTGAGGACCTGGATTTCTCCATTCCGGCAGACGACAACCACATTCATTTTGGCGGTGGACAGACCGAAACCACGCTGGAGCTTGATCCCGGCACACACACGTTACAGTTGCTCGTCGGTGATCAAAACCATGTGCCGCACAATCCACCCATCACATCGGACGTTGTGACCATTACGGTTGAGTGAGACGGGTTTTGTCGAGTGAGGCGGGCGCTTATTTCTTGGCGAACTTCGATGAATAACGTTCATTGAGCTCAGATACCGGGAACAAGATCAGCACATCTGTTGTGCCGAACTGTTCGTCCACCACCGCACCGTCGCCAATGAAACAACCTGCACGAATGTACCCTTTGATCATGGGCGGCATCGCGCGCAGTGCCTTTTTCAGCTCCACGTCTTCTTTCGGCAGGCGCTTCATTTCTACATGAATGTCTGGCAAAGCACGCACATACCAATTTTCAGGTGTCATGTGTTCATAGTGAAGATAGGAAAGCGGCATATCTAGCGTTTCAGGGTCGGTCGTTTCAAAAGATGCACAGCCCAGCATCACATCCATTTTATAGTGCGCCACATAATGCATGATGCCGAGCCATAAAAGCTCGACCGTGCGCTTGTTGCGATAAGGTTCCAAAACACACGAGCGCCCCAGTTCCAAAAACCGAACCTTGGGACCAGCTCTTTTCAACATTGGTCCAATGTCAAACTCATTGGCCGTATAGAAGCCACCGTGGAGATCCGCCACCTCTTGTCGAAGCAAACGATAACAGCCAACAACGGCATCAAGTGGTGTGGGGCCATCATGACCCTCTGGCACCAGGCTATGATCAATCACCAGCAGGTGGTCACAGAAAGTATCAAAACGGTCCGCATCGCGTTTTGAGGCCAGCGTTTCCGGATCCGCCTTTGCAGACATTTCTTCATAGAAGACATGATAACGCAGTGCCTGAGCCGCATCGATTTCTTCAACTGTATGAGCAAGACGCACTTCCAAATCACCACGACGGCCAAAACTCAAAGGACCTTCGGCGAACGAAGGGTGTGACTGCCCCTCACCTGCTGTGACCGCATTGGTGTTTTTTGTTGTTATGTCGCTACCGGTCATGTTTGCTCGTTGATCTGCAGTTGTGAGTTCCTCGGCGCTTGAGGCCCCTTCATCAAGTTGCCTCATCCTTGCCTCTTCGCGGGTTGTTCTGCAAGCCAACAGTACGTTCTTTACCCTTGTGGCCTCTCATTGTGACCGCAGTGTGTCACATTCAACCTATTGATTTTTCTGATTTTTTCCGACAGCTCTCATGGGATTTTTACCGTCCAAAAGATTTTTCTGTCCGAGCCAGAGGAGCAACAAAAGACCAGGCACAGCTGCCACCGTCGTCGCCACAAAAAATGGCACCCAGCCAATTGAGGCCGCCACAAAACCCGCACTTGCCGACAACACTGTGCGCCCGACGGCGGCCAAGGCCGACAGAAGCGCAAATTGGGTTGCCGTAAACTCGCGGGAAGAGCAAAGACTGGAGAGAAACGCGACAAAAATGACAGTGCCCGCACCCCCTGTGAAATTCTCAACGGTCACCGTCACTGCCAGCGCCATTGCATCAGGACCGACCCAGGCCAGCCAACAAAACGCCAGGTTCGATACCATCTGAAATAGACCCGCGACCCACAGGGAAACTTTCATACTGACAAGACGACCGAGCACACCGCCAATAATACCGCCAAAAATGGCAGCAGCGAGCCCTACGCCATTTGACACATAGGCATAGGTCGACTTCTCAAAACCAATGTCGAGCGCAAAGGGCGCCACCATCGCACCCGCAAATGCATCCCCGAATTTGAAAAGGATGACGAAGGCTAGAAGAAGCACCCATCCCGGTTTTGCCATGAAATCAATAAAGGGGCTTATGACAGCGTGGGTGAAACGATCCTTGTAGGAGAGCTTGGCTCGAGCGGCGTCAATTTCTGAGCTGCTGTCTGGCTCGGTCGCAAAGAAGGACGCGAACAGGCCAATGCCCATTAGTGCGGCCATGAGCCCATAGGCATAGGACCAAAGCGTTGCTGTCGGCACACCGGCGGCTTCAAAGAGAGCTAACGAAGCAACAGAGCCTGCGCCTGCCACCAACATGCCGACACGATAGGCGGAAACATAACTGGCCATGCCAGCGGCATATTGGTTTTCATCCAGCGTCTCCACACGAAATGCGTCAATGGCAATGTCTTGAGTGGCAGATAAAAAGGCGACCGCGAGGGCGGCAATGGCCATCAGGCCAGGGGTGCTAACAGGGTCCACCCCACCCATCAGGAGGATCGCCACGAAAAGCGATAATTGCGTTGCGACCAACCAGGCACGACGACGGCCGAGCCATTGAGAGAGAAAAGGCACCGGCACAGCATCCACCAGCGGTGCCCAGAGAAACTTCAGAACATAAGGCAGACCAACAAGAGAGAAGAGGCCAATTGTGCCCAAATCGACACCCTCATCTCTCATCCACAACGACAGAGTGGACCCGGTGAGCGCCAGAGGAAGGCCAGATGAGAAACCCAAAAGCAACACGATAAGGACGCGCCGTTCGGTATAGACCCGCCAGCCTTGCAGTATTTTTGCGGTCATCGTCATTTGATCACCGCCATATGATCTGATCTCGCTCAACTTTGTCCCCCCCTTTCGTTCCCCAACTTGCTAGCCTGAGAATGATATAACTCCCACTAGAACCAGCTGAGACCTTGTTTTGATTAGGCAGCGTTTTGGGAGCGCTTACCGCGCCAGGTTTCCAGCATGGCGGCAAGATCTGCGGGATCTACGGGTTTGGACAGATAGTCGTCCATGCCGGCTTCCATGCAGGCCTTGCGATCTTCTGCCATGACATTGGCTGTCAGAGCGACAATCGGCAACGCCCCTTTGGAAGGATCAAGAGCGCGAATACGCCGCGTCGCTTCATAGCCATCCATCAAAGGCATATGCAGATCCATGAACACGACATCGAATGTTCCCGGCGCCGCTTCCTCTAGCGCTGCGAGAGCTTCAACACCGCTCTCCACCATGGTTGGCACATGGCCCGCACGCTCGACCATCATTCGGGTCAACGTTGCGTTCAACTCATTGTCTTCGGCGACAAGGACCTGAAGCGCTCCTGTTGTTGGCTCACTCTCGGGTTCAGGCGATGTGTCCGTGAATGGATGATCATCGGTATCTTTTGATGCAATCGCTTCTGTTTTGCACGCGTCCTCAAGTTGGCGCGTGCGCCTTTCTTCTGGCGTTGCAGTGAGGTGTCTTACAAATGACGTTGTGCGTACAGGCCGCACAAGATAACCCGCGAACTGATGCTCGGATCGTTCTGGCAATATCGCACCAGGCACGGTGAGCAAAAAGATATCAGCAGAGTGGTTAGCAAATCTTTCAAGGCCTGGCCCAACTTCTGTGACAATGAGGTCGCTACCTGGCAAGCAGTCATGAGAGGTGGTTACAACTGCTCCCATTTCACGAAGCATGGCGGCTACTGCGCGTGCGGTCATCGGCGCCTCGACGGAGACGTGCGCCTTACGACCCTCTAAAGAAATTGGCAGACGTTGCGTATCGTCAGGCCGCGCCGGCAACTGAAGGGTAACGGAAAAACTGGACCCCACACCTTCTTTGCTTGATACAGAAACATCGCCACCCATGGCTTGTGCCAATCGCCGTGTGATGCTGAGGCCAAGGCCCGTGCCACCGAAACGGCGGGCATGGCCTTGTTCGGCTTGGGCAAATTCAGCAAAAATTTCTTCGCAGGCGCTTTCACTCAACCCAATGCCCGTGTCTTCAACTGTGATGACAAGGGTGGAAGAAATATCTGATGATTGATCAGTGTCCAGATCGACGGATACAAATACGCCGCCTCGTTCAGTAAACTTAACCGCGTTGCCAATCAGATTGATGAGGATTTGACGAAGCCTGGATTCGTCTCCGACCAAAACAGTGGGCACCGATGCGCTTACGTGACCGGCGATGTCGATATTTTTTTCAAAGGCAGATGCAGCCATGAGTTCACAGGCTTGTTCGATGAGCGTACCTATATCAAAGGGCGCCGCGGTCAAATTGAATTTGCCCGACTCAATTTTTGAAAAATCGAGAATGTCATTGATGATGGTGAGCAGGGCTTCGCCGGAACGCTGCACGGCGCGTGCATGAGATTTTTGCGCCGGGGTCAATTCTGTGTCGAGCAGAAATCCGATCATGCCCAGAACACCGTTCATGGGGGTTCTGATTTCATGGCTCATGGTTGCCAAAAACTGGCCCTTTGATCGGTTCGCTGCCTGCGCACGTTCAAGTGCATCGCCCAAGCGCTCTTCTGTTTCTTTGCGATCCGTAATGTCACGGCCAACGGTTTGGATTTCGCTCAAGTGACCTTCATCATCTCGAATGGCGAACTCTTCCCATACGAACCAGCGAGGGCCCCGCGCCGTCACAATGCGTTGGTCATATCGCACTCGGTAGGGCGGCAAAGAAAGCCCGGTAAAACTACCCAGCATTCGCGGCGTGTCGCCTTCCGGCAATAGCGGGATGAATGTTTTTCCCAAGGCTTCGTTTCGATTGAGTTCAAACGTGTCGCAAAAAACCTGGTTTACAAAAGTCAGCGCACCTTTCAGGTCTTTGCGCAAAATCACATCGCCCTGATTGGCAACCAGATCCCGGAACCGCTCTTCGCTTTCTTTCAGTTCCCATGTGACATCGTTCAAGCGCTCCACTTCACTGTGGAGATGCTCGATTTCCACCGCATTTTGGCGAGCGCGAAAATAAAGAACCAGGGCAGCGCAAATCGCGGTGAAGCAGCCCGCACAGAGGAGCAAAAAGAGAGGATGGGTGAGGAGCGCAACCGTCATTGTTTCAACAGCTTCTTTTTCGTGACCACGAGATCTGTAGTGTCGCGGGTCAGCCTTGAAAAAAGGTTACTGCCAATTTACTTCTTTGGGTCTATTTCACGCCGCAGCGCCTAGTGATCCGGTCGTTTGCGCGCGATATGAGAGAGCTTCTGCGACGTGGAGACGTCCTGTCTCCTCCACATTCTCCAGATCGGCCAGAGTCCGGGCAACCCGCAAAACCCGGTGATATCCCCTTGCTGTAAGGCCTGTGGCATCAGCGGCCTCCATCAACAGATTGCGGGCAGACCCTGTGAGCGCGGCGGATGATTGCAACAGTTCGCCATCCGCATGAGCATTTATCTGAACGCTTTTGCCGGAATTTTCCTTTTGGGCCGCATCATACCGTGCTGCTTGTCGTTGGCGTGCAGATAACACACGCGCCGCCACATCGGCACTCCCCTCTGCTGCGGGGGGCAAGCTTAAATCACGCGCACTGACGGGTGGCACTTCAATATGAATGTCGATCCGGTCCACAAGCGGGCCGGAAAGTTTTGCCTGATAGTCACCCACACACCGAGGGACACGCGCGCACATCCGCGCGGGATCACCCGCATGACCACAGCGACAGGGGTTCATGGCCGCGATCAATTGAAAACGTGCTGGAAAAGTGACATGAGCATTGGCACGCGCCACCACTGCCTCCCCTGTCTCAAGCGGTTGTCGCAAGCTATCGAGAACCTGACGAGTGAATTCGGGCAACTCATCCAAAAACAAAACACCAGTGTGTGCAAGAGAGATCTCACCGGGCTTGACCCGCAAGCCACCGCCAATGAGCGCTGCCATCGAAGCCGAATGATGGGGCGCGCGGTAAGGCCTGCGCCGAGACAGACGGCCACCAGCCAATTCGCCGGCAATGCTCGCAATCATAGACGTATCCAGCATTTCGCGAGGGTTGAGCGGCGGCAAGATGCCTGGAAGCCGTGCAGCTAACATGGATTTTCCAGCGCCTGGCGGCCCGACCATCAACATGTTGTGGCCACCCGCAGCGGCCACTTCCAACGCACGTTTAGCACTCTCTTGACCTTTGATATCTCTCAGGTCTGGCAGACTGCCTGCCTCCTCCGCCTTCAGGGGTTGCGGCTCGGTGAGCAATTGCGTGCCTTTTAGATGATTGACCAGCTGAATGATGTTGGCCGGTGCCAGCACGCCTGCGGTCCCCTCACCAAATCCTGCCCATGCCGCTTCCCCCCCACAGCTTTCAGGACAAATCAGGCCACGCCCGCGCATATTGGCAGCCATGGCGGCGGGGAGCGCGCCCGCGACAGAGGTGATGCTGCCATCGAGAGAGAGTTCGCCCAAAGCGACATATCGATCCATATCGGCATTGGAAATAACATCCATCGCCGCCAGCAGACCAAGTGCGATGGGCAAGTCAAAATGACTGCCTTCTTTGGGCAAATCAGCGGGCGCCAAATTGACGGTAATGCGTTTGGGCGGCAGGCCAAGGCCTATGGCGGTGAGAGCCGAGCGCACCCGCTCCCTACTTTCGCCGACAGCTTTGTCGGGCAAACCAACGATCGTGAAAGCTGGCAAGCCACTGGAGATTTGTACCTGCACATCCACAGGTTTAGCGTCGAGCCCCAAAAAGGCCACGGTTTCTATATGCGCGACCATTATTTCCCCATTTCGTAGCACTTTGAGTGATGAAGAAGATTGATTGATCTCACAATTTCAGTCAAGAACAAAAATGGAACATGCTCAAAGTCAGGTTTTTCTGATATGGGTAACTCTGGTTTTGGTTGATTTAAGGATTTTTCCTATGCGCACCCTATTTCTTGCCCTCCTTAGTACGCTCGCTGCCACGTTTCTGGTTTCAGCAGCGCGGGCAGATGACAGTTGGCAGACGGTCCACCCCGGTGGCGACACGTCTTGTGCACTTGGAACGCCTTATAGCTTCCACACCCGACAAGCTGACCCTGAGAAGCTGGTTGTTTTTTTCAATGGCGGCGGTGCCTGCTGGGCAGGCCAAACGTGCGATCCAAGTGTCGAGCCCACTACCTATGTGCCGAACGCAGATATGAGCCACAATGATCCGCGCAACCACAACGGTATTTTCGATCTTGAGAACCCAGCAAACCCGTTGCGTGACTGGAGCATGATCTTCGTCTCTTACTGTACGGGCGATGTGCATCTAGGCGCATCTGATCAAACTTATGCCAAACCCGACGGCAGTGACGTGACCATTCGCCATCGTGGCCATGCGAACGCGCATTCCGCACTTGATTGGATGAAAGCCAATTTCACTTCACCGGCCCATGTGCTTGTTGCGGGCAGCAGTGCCGGTGCCATTGCCTCTCCCGTCTATGCAGGTGTTGTCTCCAAGATTTTCCCTAATGCGCGCGTTCAACAGTTGGGCGATGGGGCTGGTGGTTATGCCTCACCGGAAATCCCAACACTTTTTGAAACCTGGGGGACCATGAATTTCCTTCCGGCTTGGGCACAGTCAACAGAAGGCACAATTACCAGCTTCAATGATTTTTATGTTGGCGTGGCAACGTCTTTTCCAGACGTCAGCTTCGCGCAATATGACGCCGCGCATGACGCTGTGCAGGGTCAGTTTCAACTAGCGCTCAAGCAAAGCGCCGAAATTTACCCGTACCTCATTGCCAATCATGCGGAGATTGCAGCAGCCGTTGACGGGTTTGTCAGCTACACAGCAGGTGGCGACGAGCACACGATATTGCGAGCGGCACATTTTTACAATTATTCTGTAGACAGAGAGAAATTTTCGGACTGGCTCGCAACCTATATTTCAGATGAGATGCCGGAAACCGTTACGTGTGAGACCATTGCCGCCGGGTGCGATGCGGCACCGATGTAACGGGCAAGTTTAAGAGGCGACGCCCGTGTCTTCTGAGATGATTGTGTGCTCTGAGACATCGGAGACAAGCCCGATGGCACCGGGCGCGCAGGTGACGCGGTTTCGACCCGTCTCCTTGGAGTGGTAAAGCGCCTCATCTGCACGACACAACAGCTCCTGGGCAGATGTGTCTTTTGGCGTCCATTCCGCCACGCCCAAGCTTACAGTTACGTGGAAGTCGCAGTCTTGGGCCACAGAGATTACGCACTCATCCAGTGCCTTTCTCATGTGCTCAGCCAAAACCGCAGCGCTTTTCGCATCTGTTTCCGGCAAGAAAACAGCAAACTCTTCCCCGCCCAAACGACCGACAAGATCTGATTGCCTGATGCCACTAGCAATTTGATCTACCGTTTTGCAAATCACAACATCGCCAGCCGCGTGACCATGCATATCGTTCACACGTTTGAAGTGATCTATGTCGAGCATGATGACTGAGAAGGTTCCACCGTGACGCTTGGAGCGTGCAACCTCTGCCTCTAAACGTTCCATGAAAGCACGTCGGTTGGCCACGCCCGTAAGCGCGTCCGTGAGCGCCAACCGCGTCAACTTGCGTTGCAGTTGAACTGTACGACTGGCCGCACGCAACCGCGCGCTCAGTTCCATTTCATCATAGGGCTTGCGCAAAAAATCATCCGCGCCAGAATCCAGCGCTTCGACCAAAGTCTTATTCTTGCCCGCGGCGGTAACCGCGATGCAATAGATGCCACATGTTTGCTCTTCCGACTTTAGGTGCCAAAAGAGCTCTAAGCCGGACAGGTCTTTATGTTCGATGTTTGAAATGAAGATGCCAAAATCATTCGACCTCGCGGCCTCCAGCGCGTCACTGGCGCTCTGCACAAAATGCGCGACATAACCCGCATCTTTAAGAGAAGATTGCAGGATGCGACGTTGCACATTGCTGGATTCATAGACCAGCACTTGCACGTCGCCCTCAGGAGCTATTTCGACCATGAACCACTCGCATTCTTTACTGCCAATTGGACACCAAATGATTTAGGCGGATTACATGCATTGGAGGATGGCAAACAGTCCCTAAGGATCGGTAAAGCAAAGATCCTATTGCACTATTGAAAAGCTTCGGTGGATTTATAGAAAATTTTTCTTAATGAAGCCTTAGACGGATTTTGCCAAAGCAATGCCAACCAGTGCTTCTCTCGTGACCAACGCTGCTAGTTTCTGTTCGCTCCAGCCTTGCGTATCTGCTGGACGAAGAGGGATCACCATGTAGCGGGTCTCAGCGCTTGTTTCCCAAACACGAATGGCAATCTCTTGAGGCAAGTCCAAACCCATTTCGCGCAGAACCTTGCGCGGCTCACGAACCACGCGGGCGCGATATTCCGGGCTCTTGTACCAATCAGGCGGCAGCCCCAAGACTGGCCACGCTGTGCAAGAACATTGCGTGCAAACAATCACATTGTGCCGCGTCGGCTCATCCTCCAACGCGACGATATATTCGCCCTGAATGCCCGCATAGCCAAGCTCGGCACAGGCACTGGTGGCGTCTGACAAGAGGCGTTGTTTGAATTCCAGGTCGCACCAGGCACGCGCCACAACACGCGCCCCATTCTTAGGGTCCCAGTCTTCGGTCGCCATGTGAATAACACCTTCAAGGGCGCCATCGGGTATCAAACCTTTATCGGCAAGCGTTTCTTGAAGCGCCTCGGTGCGCGCCTGTGGCGAAGCAAATTTTGTCTTTTCACTCATGCGCCCACGCCTTCCAAATAACTGTCCCAAAGATCAACAATCACGCTCTCAGTCTCTGACCCCCCATTAGCCCAGAGATCAATTGAGGCAAACTCCACGTGATAGGTATGTTCCTTGCGAAACGCGCCACCGTGCGCCGCCGCATCAGGAAAAGAAAACGCCGGGGCTACGTGAAGAACGGTTCCCGTCTTGCCCCTGCAAAAACGCGGCACGCGTGTGTGGCCTGTTGGGTGAATGTCTTTGACCAGAACCCGGTCGCCCACTGTGAACCGGGCGACGGGTTGTGGTGCCAGATCTGCCATCGGGTTATCCGCATTTGGCATGGCCAATGGAAAAGTGCCGCCTGCGCGGTCCTCCAACTCGGCTAAGCTGACCACATGTTTTTCAACCAACAAGGTGGCAACGCCCGTCAATACGCGCTCATAGTATGACGCCTGTAGATAATGAATGGGCTGCATGCGCTCGATGGAATGACGGTATTCATCCGTGTTGTAACTTCGCAAAGCGCCGACGCTCACAAGGTTCAACGCAAAAGCAGTCGCGTGCCATGGCGCATGGAAGACGGGTTCATTGTCTTCATAGGTAATTTTTCCAAATCCGGCCATGCCACCTAGATCATGAATACCGTCCATGCACCCCTCCTAACCGTTTGTCTTTAGAACCGCTCTTCGATGGCATCCCAAATGAGGCTTGAAATATCTGCGCCGCCGAAGCGTGCGATTTCCTGAATGCCTGTTGGGCTAGTGACATTAATTTCCGTCATAAAATCACCGATCACATCAATGCCCACAAAAATCAGTCCGCGTTTTTTTAGCTCTGGTCCGATTTGCTCGCAGATTTCATGTTCGCGTTTGGTCAGTTCAGATTTTTCAGCGCGTCCGCCCACATGCATGTTCGAGCGGCTTTCACCTGCGGCGGGCACACGGTTGAGCGCGCCAACCGCCTTGCCGTCGACAAGGATGATGCGCTTGTCGCCTGCGCGCACATCAGGCAAATATTGCTGCACGATGACGGGCTCGCGGTAGAGCTGCGTGAACAGCTCCAAAAGAGAGTTCAGATTTTCATCGCCTTCACGCAACCGAAAAACACCGGCCCCCCCGTTGCCGTAAAGCGGCTTAACGATGATGTCTTTATACTCTTCACGAAAAGCCTTCACTTCCACTTCGTCCGAGGTGATTAGGGTTGGCGGCATCACATTGTCGAACTCGGTGACAAAGATCTTTTCTGGCGCATTGCGCACATGGCCCGGATCATTCACCACCAATGTCTGACCATGCACTTTTTCCAACAAGTGCGTGGCGGTGATGTAGCTCATGTCGAAAGGTGGATCCTGACGCATCAAAACCACGTCAGTTGAGGCAAGCTCAAGTACGGCTTGCGTCCCCTGATCCACATGATTGCCAACTTCGCGGCGCAGCGTGATCGGCTTTGCTTTTGCGTAGACACGGCCATCACGCATGGAGAGATGGCGCGGCTCAAAGTAGGAAAGCGTGTGACCGCGGTTTTGAGCTTCCAACGCCATGGCGAAAGTGGAGTCGCCCTCAATGTCGATGGCGTCAATCGGGTCCATCTGGATCGTCACATTAAGGCTCATGGCATTGGCTTCCTGTCAGTCTGCACCTTGGATGGAGGTGGGGATGGCGGTGGCCGTTTCTCAACGGCAATCTATGTCGTTTGAGGCAAGATGGGGGGCGGGGCACACTAAGGCAAGCCCCTGGCCTCGGGAATGACACCCGGGATCGCACCAATTTATTCTGATCGACGCAACAAGCAGTTAGATCGCCTGGTTATTTGCTGTGTCTGTTGGGGTATCAACCTCGAGGGCCTTGACCCGTACGTAAGGGATGATGTTGCGCACACCTGAAACATTGCGTGCGTGATTGACGACCCTGGTTAATTCCTCAGACGATTGCGCGATGCCTAACAGGTAGACAGTGCCACGAACGGTTTCTATTGAATAATTGATGGCCTTCACGTCCCTGTCGCCCATGATGCGTGCCCGAAGCTCTGTTGAAATGAAGAGGTCTTTTGAGGCCTGCACAAGGCTGCCATCGCCTGCGACACGCAGTTCGTTAATGACCTCGTTCACGCCTGTTGTTTCCCATGCCACGCGATTGGCAAAAATCCGGTTCTCAGGCGTATCAACAATGCCCGTCAGCAAAACCCTGCCGTCATGAACTTCGGTAGAGATCATGGTGACCAGCGCTTCATCTTCCTCAATTAGCCGGCTCTTGATTTCCAGATCGATTTTGAAATCATCGATGGAGGTTTCAACACCGCGTTCTTCTGCTGCGGCTATGCCTGCGGTCGCGCCGACGCCGATTAACGTGCCAGGGAGAGAACAACCGCTTAAGAGCATTGCGCTCAGACACAGAGCCCATCCGCCATGCTTGGCCAACATGAAAACTCTATTGGTTTGGACCGGCATAGTGAAAGCTCCTCTCACGCTAAAACGAATCGCTTCGGATACCTATTGATAACACGTGTTTTGGGCACGTGGTTTCGGCACGATTAAGGCCGCCAGGCGTCGCGCAGATGGATCGGCCATCGGCCAGGAACAATTTGGATGACATCAAAGCGAAGCCCTAAGTCTTTTTCGGCTTTGGCAAATTGTGCATGAAGAATTTCTGCGGCACGGGCGAGGCGCACTTGCTGTCGTGGCTGCACGGCTTCTGCCGCCTGGTCGAGGGACCCGCGCGCCTTCACCTCAACAATGACCAATGTGCTGCCTTTGCGCGCAACAATATCAACCTCACCGCTACGCGTTATCACCCGTTCGCCCAGAATCCGGTAAAACTTAGCACGCAACAGCCAGACCGCCAAACGTTCCGCCCAAAGTCCGCGCTTATAGGCAGCGTTTCCTCTTTGTTTGCGGTTTTGCGAGGCCATTTACATCAATCATCCGACTTTGAGAGCTCTAACGCGCGTGCATACACATCGCGCCGTTTCATGCCCGTGGCATCAGTGACAGCGGCCACCGCGTCTTTTAGCGAATGTGCCTCCATCGCTTTTCGCAACATGTCTTCCAATGCGGTCTCATCCATGACGTCGGTTTCGCCCGGCGGGCCAACCACAATGACCACTTCGCCTCTTGGCGCATCGGTTTTGACATAATGCGCAGCAAGTTCCGTCGTTGTACCGCGGCGCACTTCCTCAAATTTTTTGGTAATTTCACGGGCCACAGCCACTTGGCGCTCACCCAAGGTCACGTCCATGTCCGCCAAACACGCCTCGAGGCGACGGGGGCTCTCCAAAAAAACCAGGGTTGAGCGCACATCACGCAACTCGGTCAAAGCTGTGCGCCGGGCAGCCTGTTTTGGGGGTAAAAAGCCTGCAAAAAGAAACCTGTCGGTTGGCAAGCCTGCAACCGTCAAAGCAGCCATAACGGAACTGGCGCCTGGCAAGGTTGTCACCGGCAGTCCCACATCCACCAGATCTCGCACCAATTTATACCCAGGGTCTGAGATCAGGGGCGTACCCGCATCAGAAACCAGCGCGATGATGCCGCCTTCTTCGATCTTGGCGATCACCTTGGGGCGTTCAGTTGCCGCATTATGCTCGTGATAGGGCCGCAGGGTCGTTCGAATATCGTGAATGGTACAGAGTTTGGAGGTTACGCGCGTGTCTTCGCATAAGACCAAATCAGCCGCTTTCAGCACATCGAGGGCTCGCAATGTTATGTCGCGCGCATTGCCAATGGGCGTGGCGATGACATAAAGGCCGGGTGTCAGAGTGTTTTTCATGTTGCCAAAGTGCCGCGCAGGCCACCTGTTTGTCTATGGGGCATGTGCTCTTGCCACAAAATCGCCGCTCTTGGCGGTAATTTCTGTATAAGTTGCCAGTATAAATCGCGTTTGATCTGAACTATCACGGCCATGAGATTTTCATCTCATCGCCCACTGCTTTGAGGGGAAGAAGTTTGTCGACCTACCGTTTGGGACATTCCGCACACCTTGCCGTTCTTTTCGTCGCAGCGCTCTTGTTAAGCGCATGTGCCTCTAGCCAGGATGCTCCGCGAAGTCCGCGCGGCCCTACAACGCCTATCGAGGTCACCCCGCGACCCGGTGTTGAACTACAGATGGACGCTGAGTTGTTTCTGCGTCCTCCCCATATGGGAGAACGCGAACCCGTTCGCATTGCGATCCTGTTGCCACTCGGTGCTCAACAGTCTTCTGTTCGCTCTGTTGCCAATGCCTTGTTTAACGCAGCACAGTTAGCGCTCTTTGAGTTCGGCAATCCTGATGTCCTTCTGATCCCTAAAGATACCCGAGGCACACCATCAGGTGCCGCAGGTGCTGCACGTGAAGCCGTGCAAGAAGGCGCGGAACTGATTTTGGGTCCTCTCTTCTCCGGCTCTGCAAGTGCTGTTCGCCCGATTGCGGCTGAACGCAATATTCCGGTCATCGCCTTTTCAACCGACACGGATGTCGCAGGCAATGGGGTCTATCTGCTGTCCTTCCTGCCTGACCAGGATGTCGCCCGCGTTGTTGATTATGCCATGTTGCAGGGCCTCAATGTGTTTGCCGGTCTGGTGCCACAAAATGAATATGGCCGCCGCATGGCGAGCGCGTTCACAAATGCTGTAACGGCGCGTGCCGGTCAAGTGCATGCAATTGAAACTTATCCGGGCTCTGCTGAAGGCATGTTTGATCCTGCCAGACGCTTGGCCAATTTCGATGCGCGCAAACGCGCCCTAGCGCGAGAAAAGAGCCGCCTGAAAGACGCTGGCGACCCCGAAAGCCTCGCGGCTCTATCACGCCTTGATGGGTTTGAAACATTCGGTGATGTTCCCTTCCAGGCCGTCTTCGTGCCCGTGGGTGGCAATGAGCTGCGCTCCGTCGCGCCGCTGCTGCCTTACTTCGATGTTGACCCGCGCAGGGTTCGGTTTTTAGGAACGGGACAATGGGATGACGCCTCACTTGGGCGCGAACCCAGCCTTGTGGGCGCTTGGTATGCCGCACCGCCAAATGATGCCAGCAATGCCTTTAAGGGCCGCTACGCGCGTGCCTTTGGCAGCCAACCTCCGCGCATCGCCAGCCTTGGCTATGATGCTACGAGCCTCGCCTCCGCACTGGCCGCGCGCATGCCCGGACACCGTTTCACGGACGAGGTTTTGAGCAATCCGGATGGGTTTGCCGGTGTTGATGGCATATTCCGCTTCCTGCCAGACGGGCGTAATGAACGCGGGCTGGCTGTTCTGGAAGTTGGCCGCAATGGGCCTCGTGTTATCGACCCAGCCCCTGCGAGTTTTGTGCCACAACCCATGTTCTGATTGGCAATCAATCGTCTAAGCCAATCGCCAATCTGACCATGTGGTGGTTCTCTTGACCCCACCCGGTGCCGCGTTAGGCTCACGCGACTATTTTGAATAGGGGCAGATTTTCATGACCTACCGTCTTCACAACTCCCATGCGAACTCTGCTGGTCGTCGTGTGCGCATTGCGCTTCACCTCAAGAACATTCCCTTCGAGTATGTATCCGTTGATATTGCGCCCCCTGCTGAAGAACATTTGAGCGAGGCCTATGGGAAAATAAATCCGATGCGCCTCATTCCCGCGCTCGAACATGAGGGCACGGTTCTAACGGAATCGCTGGCCATCATTGATTTTCTGGATGAGCTGCATCCAGAGCCTGCGCTTTATCCCAAAGACCCGAAAGACAAAGCCTATGTGCGTGGCTTTGCAATGACGGTGGCGGCGGGCATGCACCCTCTCCACAATATGCGGGTGATCAAATATCTTGGACAAGAGCTGGAGCTTGACCAGAAGGCCGTTGCCAAATGGTACATCAACTGGGCCGACAAGGGCCTTTACGCACTGAATGAAATGATCGAGCGTGCGGGAACTCCTGGGCCTTATTGTTTCAGCACAGAGCCTTGTATCGCGGATCTCTTTTTGGTGCCTCAGTATGAGAATTACCGAAACCTTGGACTAGATCTCAGCCCCTACCCGCGCCTGGCTGCAATCGTGGATACGTGCAATGCGCACCCGGCCTTCATCGCCGCCGCACCGGAAAATCAGCCTGACTTTCCAGCAGCCTAAGCTAACAGTTCACCAAGCAAGTGGTTTAAAACCAGACGGCCAGCGGGCGTGGCGAACAGCCGGTCTCCGCTTTGGGTGATCAGGTTTTTCTCAGTGAAAAAACTCAAGCGCTCAGCCTCAACCTTCTTCTTACTGAGCATTTCAAACCGTTTTAAGGAAACACCTTCATTCAGGCGAAGCCCCATCATCAACATTTCTTCGGCTGTATTTTCAGGCGCAACATTTTCTTGTTCGACAAGGCCGTGTCCCACCTTCTCAACTTGTGCCAGCCATTTTGTTGGCATGCGTTCGGTCACAGTCGCAAGCTTGCCGCCCGCCGCGCTCAAGCGTCCGTGGGCCCCTGGGCCCACGCCTAAATAATCCCCGTAGCGCCAATAGGTCAGATTGTGCCGACATTCAGCGCCGGGCTTTGCGTGGTTCGATACTTCATAGGCAGGCAAACCAGCCCCACCGCAAATGTTCTGTGTGGCTTCATAAAGATCGGTCGCCTCATCTTCTGCAGGGATCGCGAACGCACCGCGACCATGCAATTCAAAAAAAGGCGTGCCTTCTTCAATCGTCAGTTGATAAAGCGAGAGGTGATCCACCGCAAAACCAATCGCGCGTTTCAGCTCTGCTTCCCATGCCCGGAGCGTCTGGCCGGGGCGGGCGTAGATCAAGTCAAAGGAGAGACGCGGGAAATGGCTGCGCGCCAGTTCAATGGCATGCAGCGCCTCTTCACTCGTGTGGAGGCGCCCAAGAAATTTCAGATCCACATCGTTCAGTCCTTGCACACCAAGTGACACACGGTTGATGCCGAGCTTGGCGTAGGCTTTAAAATTGTCTGCCTCAACGCTCGTGGGATTGGCCTCTAGCGAGATTTCCGTCCCTTGAGAAATACCCCAAAGACGATCAATGGCGCTGAGAATTGTCTCAACGGTTTTGGGTTCCATCAGTGAGGGTGTTCCACCGCCAAAAAAAACACTGGTAACGTGTTGGCGGTCGCACATATCCGCCATGTGTTCCAATTCACGCACCAAGGCGCTTGCGTACCGCGCCTGATCGACACCGCGCACGACGTGTGAATTGAAATCACAGTAAGGGCATTTGGACTGACAAAACGGCCAATGCACATAGATGCCAAAACCGGCATCGGGTGCTAGATCAGCTGTTGAGGAGGGCATGTGTCAATTGCCTGAAAGCATCCGCCCGGTGCGATATGGCGTGCTTGGCGTCCGGGTCCATTTCCCCGAAGGTGATTTCATCACCTTCAGCCACAAAAACCGGATCATAGCCAAAGCCGTTTTCGCCCCTTGGTGGCCAGACCAACTGGCCTTTGACCGTGCCTTCATAATAATCCACATGGCCGTCTGGCCAGGCCACCGCCAAGCCGCACATAAAAGCCGCAGAACGATCCGCACTGCCGCTTGCCTGCACGGCGTCTTCCACCTTTTGCATGGCCAGGCCGAAGTCTTTCGTCGCTCCGGCCCACCGTGCGGAATAAATGCCGGGGTCACCGTTGAGTGCCGTAACAG
>Ga0209344_10002341_pt1 | contig 21352 bp, 18 predicted proteins | sample Cruoilmetagenom6_FD_187293 | JGI IMG/M metagenome (GOLD analysis project Ga0209344, IMG submission 187293) | Oil polluted marine microbial communities from Coal Oil Point, Santa Barbara, California, USA - Santa Barbara Oil Seep Sample 6 (SPAdes)... | ecosystem: Environmental > Aquatic > Marine... | reverse complement strand
CCCATAAGGTAACGTCTGCAGATAAAATAGTAGCACCTACTCCTACTAAAAGGTTAGGGATTATAGAAGTCACCTCAGCATCTTCTCCGGCTGAAACGATAAAGTCGTTAGCCACAGTCCAGTTGTTATTTGCGCTACATCCTCTTCCATTCTCAACTCCACCTGCAGGAGTAGCATTGGCTTGATCACAAGCACCACCACCGCCACCAATTGGCGTACAATTAGCAACATAAGTATAAACACCATCTCTAACATCTGGTATGGTCCATCCAGCTCCGTTATTTTCGAAAGCTAAGAACTCACCAATTACATTCACAGAGTTATCTTCCCAGAAAGCGTTTCCACCATCTGAAGTCGTTACCTGAATAGAAATCCAATACGAGGTATCAGTTCCAGCGTCACCAGGCAAGGCAAGTGGTGCTACATCTAAAGTAACTTGTAATAAATCCAATCCAAAAGCTGTACCTATCATTGGCTGTGAAGTTGGAACAACTCCAGCTTGTGTAGAAAGCGCAGTACCTGGTATTCCACCTGCATCATCCCATAAGGTAACGTCTGCAGATAAAATAGTAGCACCTACTCCTACTAAAAGGTTAGGGATTATAGAAGTCACCTCAGCATCTTCTCCGGCTGAAACGATAAAGTCGTTAGCCACAGTCCAGTTGTTGTTTGCGCTACATCCTCTTCCATTCTCAACTCCACCAGCAGGCGTAGCATTGGCTTGATCACAAGCACTACCGCCTCCGCCTCCGCCTCCAGCAGATAGGACTTCTACTTCCCAACCACAAGTATTGACAACTGTTGTTGCATTGAATTCAAATGTTAAAGCTCCACTAGTTGAAGTAAACACTGCCGATCCATTAGCAGCAATCATTCCCGCTAAGGTATCCGTGTCCGAATTTAGGTTACTATCATAAATCTGAGTAGACGACGTATCAGGACCGTCATATATATTGACAAAATCGAATCCTCCAAAAACTCTAAATGATAGAAATTCAACTTCCAGTCCGGCACCTGTCAATGTAGTAACAGTTACACATCCACAATTAGGGTAATCTCCAGGATCGCCAGATGACGTTGTACTACAGTCTCCACCTATACCTCCAGTCACTCCGTCAGTTGGATCATAAAAGAAATCTCCTGTATTCACTGCAAAAGTCTCAGTGGCTCCAGCATTAGGTATCACAGCTGCCAAAGATTCCGTTTGCGGACCAGTAGGAACATTGATTCGAACAGAAGGATTTTCAGATCTTTCTTTGTCACTTGCATCAAGTTCACGTTGATTCTCGACAGGATCCTGCTCAACTTGAAACAACAAACTATTATTTGTCGTTTTCTTAAAATAAACAGTATTACTAACTCCCGATGTATTTGACAATACATCCGAATTAGAATTGTCTTCAACTGCCACATTTTCATGTAGCGTTTTCTGCTGGTATAGAACAAAATTACTTTCTGCACCATAATCGCTAAGCGCTGTTTGACCAAAGCCAATCGAGAACGCCAAAAGCCCGATAAAAAGTGTAATTTTTCTCATAATTTGTTAGTATTGATTAATTGTTTCTTAAATATATGCTAAAGTTATAAGAATCAGCCATTTATTCGATAACCTACCACTTTTATCGACTATCTAGATTAAATAATTTTCACAAAACAAAACGACCGTCTCAAATTAAATTGAGACGGTCGTTAGTACATTAATTAATATCTTTTTAGCTATTCTTTCATAAAGGCTTCCATTACCTCATTACTTACTCCCATATTAGAGAATCCTCCATCATTGTATAGGTTTTGAAGCGTTACCCGTTTTGTTAAATCACTAAACATCGTAATTGTATAATTTGCACAATCCAACGCTGTTGCATTACCCAAAGGTGACATTTTATCTGCATAGCTTATAAATCCATCAAACCCCTTAACACCTTGTCCAGCCGTAGTTGGTGTAGGAGATTGAGAAATTGTATTTACCCGTACTTTTTTATCCTTTCCGAAGAAATATCCGAAACTTCTAGCAATAGACTCTAAGTATGCTTTATTATCTGCCATGTCATTATAATCTGGAAAAACTCGCTGTGCGGCCATATAAGTCAATGCTACAATGCTCCCCCATTCATTCATCGCATCTTTCTTATACAAAGTCTGCATGGTCTTATGAAACGAAACAGCTGAAACATCCCAACCTTTATGCGTCCAATCGTAATTTTGATTTGTATAATGATTTCCTTTTCTCACATTTACAGACATTCCTATAGAGTGCAAGACAAAGTCCAATTTTCCTCCTAAAATTTCTGTCGCCTGATTCACAAGATTTTCAAGATCTTCAATACTCGTAGCATCTGCAGGAATTATTTGAGATTTGGTTTTCTCAGCAAGCTCCTTTATTTGCCCCATTCGCATTGCAATTGGCGCATTTGTAAGTACAAACGATCCACCTTCCTCATGAACACGCTCGGCAGTTTTCCATGCGATGGAATTTGCATCTAAGGCTCCAAAAATAATACCTCTTTTTCCCTTTAATAAATTATACGACATACTTACTATTTAATTGATTCTTATTGATTTTAACACCTCACCCTAAAATCCAACTTACGGCTCCCAGAAGTTCTACTAAGCAAGGTAAGACAAAGATACATTTTAATTCAATAATTCTTTTGCATTTGCAATAGCAGCATCAGTTACATTATTCCCTCCAATCATTTGTGCAATTTCAACAACACGTTCATCCTCATTAAGGCTTTTAATACGGGTTCGAGTCACCTCATTAACATCTTCTTTATACACCTTTATGTGGTGCTCTCCTTTAGCTGCAATTTGCGGAAGATGAGTAATACTTATCAATTGCATTTTTTGACTCATAATACTCATAATATGGGCCATTCTGTTAGCAATTTCTCCCGAAACCCCTGTGTCAATCTCATCAAATATTATGGTAGGCAACTTCTTATATTGGGCAAGAACCGCCTTTACTGCTAACATAATTCTACTCATTTCACCTCCAGAAGCTATTTTCTTTAGCGGTCCAAACGCCAATCCTTTATTTGCAGTAAACATAAGTTCCAACACATCCAATCCATTCTTCTTGAAAGTTTCTGAATCCTTTAACTCAAACTGAAATTGAGCATTTGGCAGACCAAGTTTTTCCAAATATAATTCTAGTTCTTTTTTTAACTTCGGAATTGCCTTTTTTCTAGCTTCATGAAGCTCTTTAGCCAAGCTTGTCAATTTGCTTTTTTCACTAAACAACTTCGTCTCGAGTGCTAAAATTCGGTCATCAAGAGTTGCTGTATTGTCTATCTTTTCAGCTAGATCATTCTGAATATTTAATAATTCGTTGACCGTCGATACCGAATGCTTCTGTTGCATCTTATAAACCAGTTGAAGCTTTTCATTCACCTCAAAAAGTTTCTCGGGGTCTGCTTCTAGAGAAGATGTTAGCGTTTCTGTTTCTTCAAGAATATCCTCTAGCTCAAGGACCACACTATTTAACCGACTCCAAAGCCCTTCATACTTGCCCGAAAACCCTTTAAGTTTACCCAAAATACTCCGCGCTTCTTTTGATGTCTCCATCGTCCCGATACGTTCTTCAGAAAACAATTGAATCATATTCGACAACGATTCTTGAATGGCCTCAGAATTATTCAAAGTCTCAAATGTCTCTTCTAAGGACGCCTGATCTACCCCGATCAGACCAGCTTCTTGTAATTCGTTATACAAAAATGTATTGTAGTCTAGTTCCTTGGAAGCACTATCGCTTTGATCTTTAAGATCTGTAATTGTTTCTGATATATTCTTGTAAACTTCAAGTTGCTTCGCATAGGTTTCCAAAAGAACATTATTTCCAGCCAAGGCATCAATAACCTCCATCTGAAAACTTTCTGAAGCAATAGACAAAGTCTCTTGCTGACTATGAACATCAACAAGATACAATCCTAAAGCCTGAAGCTGGATTAAAGAAACCGGTGTGTCGTTTACAAAGGCTCTCGATTTTCCACCAGGTAAAATCTCACGGCGAATGATGCTATGCGCATCATAATCGAGTTTGTGTTTTTTGAATACTTTTTGAAGATTATAATCATGAATTGAGAATTCACCTTCAATCACACATTTTTTTGTGGGATCTTTTACACTTCTCAATTCGGCTCGTTTTCCTAGCAAAAGTGACAATGCTCCTAAAAGTATAGATTTACCCGCTCCTGTTTCTCCCGTAATAATGGTAAGTCCATTATTAAGATCCACGCGGATATCATCGATAAGTGCATAATTTTTTATAGCAAGTGTTGTTATCACAACGAAGAAATTAAAAGTGAAGCCCTAATTTAAAAGAGTTTTATAACAACTGCAAGGGAAAAGCTTGCGTTTTACAACTTAATTTCGGCCCAAGCACTCCTTTTAGTTGGAGCCATTCGGTTAAGGTTTTCAACCAAATCTGCAATATCAACTCTTGGGCCACCACTAAATATAGATTGAATCTCTCCTTCTTTGGCATCAAAGAAAGTTCGTAACAGATAAGAATTAGGTCTTCTGTCATTTATCCCTTTTAAAGTCTTTATCGCATCAATAATAACATTCTTGGCATTTTTCTTGTTATCGTGCATAATATCCAAACCTAATCTGTGATAATCATACATTACGATGTGAAACTCTTGATAAACGTTAGAAAGTAACGCATTGTTATACTGATAACGAGACTGTGTTCCATCGACAGGTTTCCATCCAGAAAAATTACTCGACGCCGCGGTGCTAACAATTTGCTTCGCAATTCCAAAAAACTTATCTCCTCCATTAAGTTCAAAACTAGCAGCATCAAGACCTATCATCGTATAAACGTGGTAGGAAATAATAGAAACTAGGTTCGATTCAAAAACATTCAAATTAAAATTTAATGGCTCAAATTCTTTATACGTAAAAGTTACTTGTTTATCGTTGTAATTATAGATAGGGCTATCATAAGTAGAACTAAAAACAGGTCTGGATGAACCTATTTGCATTGAACCACTAAACGTATCACCATCATAATCAGAAATAATAAGTGTGATATTACAGTCAATTCGTTCTTGATTTTTATACTCAGTGTTTGTCCAACTTCTATTATTTACAAATTCTGTAAGCTGCTGCTCTAAGGTTCTGAAAATTTGAAGGTTTGACTGACCAGTTTGTTCTGCATCAATATTAACAGTACAATTAAGCTCCTGAGCTTGAACAGAAAAAGACCCAACAATAAACGAAACTAAAAGTAAAATTCTACGCATGGATTTGATCTAAAATTTGATTTAAAATATCGATTGCAACTTCTTTCTTGGGTTTAACTAGAAAAGGAATCACTTTATTGTCTTTGGTAATCAAAGTTACTTTATTAGTGTCGGTTTTAAAACCTGCTCCTTTATCTCTAAGCGAATTTAACACAATTAAGTCTAAATTCTTTTTTTTGAGTTTTGTTTTTGCGTTCTCCAGTTCGTTTTCCGTTTCAAGAGCAAAACCAACCAACAGCTGATTTTGCTTAATCTCACCAAGAGAAGCGAGAATATCCTGTGTTTTTTCCAAGGTCATTGTCAAACTTCCCTCTTTCTTTTTAATCTTTTCTGAAGCCATTTCCGAAGGGCGGTAATCCGCTACAGCGGCACTTAATATTACAACATCGCTTTCTGCAAAATAATTATGAGTCGCCTCGTACATTTCTTTGGCTGAAGTCACATTAATTCGTTTAATCATGGAATGATCAATAGACAAACTTACTGGCCCCGAAACCAAGGTAACCTCAGCACCCAAATTTGCGGCTGCTTCGGCGATTGCAAATCCCATTTTTCCGCTGGAATGATTTCCGATAAATCGCACTGGATCTAATGCTTCATAAGTAGGTCCCGCTGTAATCAAAACCTTTTTCCCTTTTAATGGGAGTCCTTTCAGAAGGTCTTTTTCTAAAAAAGAAACAATCTCTTCCGGCTCGGCCATTCGGCCTTGTCCAACCAAACCACTTGCCAGTTCACCGTGACCAGCAGGAATTTGAACATTTCCAAAATTTTCCAATTTCTTAAAAGTCTCTAATGTACTTGGATGCTTGTACATATCTAAATCCATTGCTGGAGCAAAATAAACCGGACACTTGGCAGAAAGATAGACTGCTAAAAGGAGGTTATCGCAAGTTCCATTCGCCATTTTAGACAAGGTATTTGCGGTGGCAGGGGCGATAATAAACAAGTCTGCCCAAAGGGCTAACTCTACATGGTTATTCCATTGGGCATTTTCATCTTCCTCCTTTGTAAACAAGGAAAAAACTTCGTTTTTTGATAAGGTAGAAAGGGTAAGTGGCGTTACAAATTCCTTTGCTGAAGGGGTCATAACCACCTTCACATCTGCACCACTCTTAACCAACAATCGAACTAAAAAAGTAGATTTATAAGCGGCAATACCGGCAGTGACGCCAAGAAGTATTTTCTTTCCGCTTAGTAGAGACATTTTCTATTCTTCGATTGCTTCGTCCTGAGTATTACGATAGTAGATTTTATTTTCAATCCACTCTTGAACTGCTAATGAATGAGGTTTTGGAAGTTTCTCGTAAAACTTAGAAACTTCTATTTGTTCCTTATTCTCAAAAATTTCTTCTAAGCTATCATTATAAGTTGCAAACTCATCCAATTTTTCTAGCAATTCTTTCTTGATATCGCCATTAATTTGATTAGCCCTTTTCGAAATAATAGAAATAGCCTCGTAAATATTGTTAGTCGGTGCATCGACTATATTTTTATCAATAGTTGTTGTATTGATAGGTGCCTCAGAATTTTTGATATCTGTCATAATTTCTAATGTTAACTTGTAGGTTCTGCTATGTTAAGTCGCTTGTTAATATCTGTGAGAATGTCCTCTGCATCCTTCATCAACTCTGCATCTTTTTTATAATACTTAACAAAGCTCTGGTAATAATTTTTTGCTGAAACGAGTCGCTCTTGAACAAGTTGAGGGATACTATTTATGGCCAATTGATAAGCGGCATCAAAACGTCCATAAAAAGCATCTTTTCTATACTTTGAACCTGGATGATCTGAAATAAAATTATCGAAAGCCGCTATAGCAGGCTTATAATCGGATATTCTCAAGTATTGTTGTGCAACTTTAATATCTTTTTTTTCTAACTTATCCCTTAACTCGGCTACTAATGCATTCGCTTCAATTCTATATTCTCCATTAGGATACTTGTTGACATACTCTTGTAACTTCTCTAATGCTTTGTCTGTATCTCTTTGATCTAAAGAAAATCGTGGAGATAACTCAGAGTAACTTTTGGCAGATTTATATCCAGCAACCTCAACACTATCGCTTGTAGGGTAAGAAACCTCAAATCGTTCAAATTGATATCCCGCCAAGTAATAGTCCTCCATTTTGTAAAACGTATTGGCATAAATAAACATCAATCTCTCAGCCTGAGGTTTCCCTCGATATGCCGGTACGATTTGCTCCATGAGCTTAAGTGCTTTTTTGTATTTGCCAAGTTGATATAAGGAATCTGCAAAAACAAATTTTGCACCTACATCATCCCCCTTATAAACCTTTTGATACGGGCTACAGGAAGTGAAAATAATTGTAAAACAAAATGCTAGTAATATCGTTAATCTCATAGTCTTAAAAAACGTGGTGCAAAAGTAATGAATTCTACCTGATTACAAAAACTTATTAAGCCGCTAAATTATGGCAAGAAAAACTGATAACTAGTGTTCTTTGGAAAAATTTAACGCTACTGTTTTTTATCAATTCTAAAAGACATCAATAAAACTATTTATTTTAGTTCGCAATTCGTTGCTAATTTGTACTAATGGAAGGCGAACAATGTCCTTACATATATTTAATTTATTGAATACCCCTTTGATTCCTGCAGGATTACCTTCGGCAAAAATATAATCTATTGCAGGAGCAATTTTGTAATGAATTTTATATGCCTCATCAACCTTTCTATCCAAGCCAAGTTGAATCATACTTGAAAATTCCTTCGGAAAACCTTCTCCAATAACCGAGATAACACCTGCTCCACCTGCTAATACTATAGGCAACGCAATCATATCATCTCCAGAAATCACTAAAAAGTCCTTAGGACATCCAGAAATTAATTGCATAGCCTGCACCAAATCACCTGCGGCTTCCTTAATCGCAACAATAATTTCAAAATCCTTAGCCAACCGAATCACAGTTTCTGGCATCATATTAGACGCAGTTCTACCTGGTACATTATATAAAATAATAGGTTTTGGAGCAACTCGTGCCAATGCCGCAAAGTGTTGATAAATTCCCTCTTGAGTAGGTTTATTATAGAATGGAGAAACAGACAAAATAGCCGTAAAAGCAGAAAGATCTCTTGTTTTCATTTCGGCCGAAATCGCCGCGGTATCATTCCCACCAATCCCCAACACTAGGGGCAATCTTGAATTATTCTCTTCAATAATGGTTTGTATCACTAACTCCTTCTCCTCTCTGGTTAAGGTAGCGCTTTCGGCCGTTGTCCCTAAAACAACCAAATAATCGATACCATTTTCAATATTGAAATTGACTACATTTTTTAACCCCTCAACATCTACTGAAAAATCTTCATTAAACGGTGTAATTAAGGCAACTCCAGTCCCTATTAATTCTTTCATTATATTTTATTTAAAACCGTTAAGTATTTTTTTAATTCATCTTTAAACGCTTCCGTTTTATGAATGTCTATCGCAATTAACAAATCAAACAGCCGGGAATCAGAACCTTCAACACCCACCTTAAATTTCGCCTTACTTTCGGAAACCATCAAATCTAAAAACTCATGAGAACCTTTGTAGTAACCAACTAATACATCGAAAGGTCGATTCAAAAACTCTTTGGCATTCAAATTACTTATTGTGCCATCCCACGAAAAGTCCTTATTGTTTATTTGATCCTGTTGTAAAGTAGGTGCTCTTTTCTTAAATTCAACAAAGGAAAAAACCTTTACATCCTTTCTTTGAAACCCCAAATGCTTTGAGTAACCGTATAGTTTTTCCAAATCCTGAAACACAGTTTCCTCTACCAAAAACCCAATAGATTTTACTGCCGAATTTAACTGTGATAAATCTCTGTTTATCAGATTTTTATCTGTTTGCTTCTGAATGGATTTTCGTTTTAATTTTTTAAACATCTTACTGAAACTAAATTCTTTGTCCGACTAGGTAAAAGTACATTTTTATCGAAAAAAATAGTTTGTTCACTGCAAAATCATTTCCAAAAAATCATCTTCTGAAATAATAGAAACTCCTAGACCTTCAGCTTTTGTTCGTTTACTTGGCCCCATATTATCGCCAGCAACCACAAATCCTGTCTTTGCAGAAATTGAACTTGAAACTTTTCCTCCATTATCTTCAATCAATTTCTTAAGCTCTGTTCTTGTAACTTTTGCAAAAACTCCCGAAACCACAAATGTTTTACCTTCAAGTTTATTGGTTTGATTTGCTAATTTCTCGGCTGAAATCTCCAATTGTACTCCATAAGACAATAACCTTTGAATAATCGTTTTATTTTCTTCGGAAGCAAAAAATTCGACAACGCTTTGAGCGATTCGTTCACCAATTTCATCAACTGTGATAAGTGCTTCTTCCGAAGCCATAGAAATAGCCTGAATACTTTTATAATGTTTTGCGAGTATTTTAGCTACGGTTTCACCCACGTATCGAATACCGAGCGCAAATAAAACTCGTTCGAAAGGAATTTGTTTTGAAGCTTCTACGCCAGCAACCAAATTTTCGGCACTCTTCTGGGCCATTCTTTCCAGTGGCAGCAATTGTTCTACTGTTAAAGTGTATAAATCGGCATAATTTACAATCAATCCATTTCCTACCAAAAGAGCGACAGTCTCACCCCCTAATCCTTCAATATCCATAGCTTTTCGGGAAATAAAATGCTGAATACGCCCAATAATTTGAGGAGGGCACCCGGCGACATTTGGACAATAATGCTTCGCATCTCCTTCGGTTCGCACTAAAGGAGTTTCACATTCTGGACAGCTACTTCTATATTGGGTAGGATGAGAATCTACAGGCCTTTTCGTAAGATCCATTTCAATAACTTTTGGGATAATCTCACCTCCTTTTTCTACATAAACGGTATCTCCTTCCCGAATATCCAACTTCGCTATCTGATCTGCATTATGTAATGAAGCACGTTTCACCGTTGTACCAGCCAGCTCCACTGGCTCAAGATTGGCAACAGGGGTTATAGCTCCAGTTCGTCCTACTTGATATGTAATTTCATTTAGAACCGTTGAAACTCGTTCAGCTTTAAACTTATACGCCATTGCCCAGCGCGGTGCTTTGGCGGTATAACCCAATTCTTCTTGTTGTTGCAGGTTATTCACTTTTACTACAACGCCATCAGTTTCATAAGGTAAATCATGGCGATGTACATCCCAATAATTCACAAACTCAAGTACCTCATCAATACTTTTTGCAACAATAGCTGCCTCTGGAACTTTAAAACCCCATTGACGAGCTTTTTCAAGGTTTTCAAATTGAGTAGCGATATTGAGTCGTTCCCCTTTAATACTATATAATAAACAATCTAAAGGTCGCTTTGCGACTTCGCTACTATCTTGTAATTTAAGACTTCCAGAGGCTGTGTTTCTTGGGTTTCTATATGGTTCTTCGCCTGCTTCTAAACGTTCCTCATTCATTTTATTGAATCCTTCAAAAGGCAACACAATTTCGCCGCGGATTTCAAATAAGGGCGGATAATCTCCCTTCAACTTTAATGGAACCGATTTAATTGTTTTTACATTGGTAGTTACGTCGTCACCCTGAAAACCATCTCCACGAGTAACCGCTCTAATAAGGCTTCCATTCTCATAAGTAAGACTCATGGAAGCACCATCATATTTAAGCTCGCAGATAAACTCTACAACACCATCTATCTGCTTTTCAATACGTTTTTCCCAGTCTTCAAGATCTTCCTTAGAATAACTGTTATCCAACGAATACATACGATAGGTATGGGCTACAGTTTCAAAATTTTTCGTAATCGTCCCTCCCACACGAAGTGATGGCGAATCAGGGTCATGAAATTCGGGGTGTGCTGCCTCTAAAAATTGAAGTTCCTTCAGCTTAACATCAAAGTCATAATCAGAAATTGTAGGGTTGTCTAGGACATAATAATTATGATTATGTTCTCGAAGTTCGATACGAAGTTGATTGATTTGTTGTTCAGGATTCATGAAAACAAATCTAAAAAATAAACCCGCAAAGTCTAAATCACCTTGAATGTTTAATTAACTAATTATAAACAAAAAAGGCCATCTTAAAAAAGATGGCCTTTTAAAAAAAACTTAATTATTATTCCTTAATAAAACGTTTGGTTACTGCTTTTCCGTTCGAAACAAATCGAACGAAATACATTCCTACCGCAAATTGAGATACATCTACACTCAATTTGTTAACATTAGCTTGTCCCTCATACACTGTTTTTCCCGAAGCTGAGAAAATCATAACCTCATCAAAGTTTCCATCTAAAATATCTATATTCAAAATAGAATTTGTTGGATTTGGATATAATTTAATATTATCAATAGAAGTTCTAACAAAGGATTGTAAAATAGTACCATGGTCTGTAGTGTTATTTACTGGAGCAGTTAATGCATTATCTCCAGAAATAATGATCTGATCAAAATAAACTTGATCTCCATTATTACTCGCATTACAACGAATACGGAATCTGTTGTTTGCATTAAAATTATAGCTGCCCGAATCCAAAATTATTGTGTCTGTAAAGAAAACGTTATTGTTAAAGTCAGATCCACTAGCATAATTTCCAATAGTCTGATATGTCGACCCATTATAGAACTCTACTAAGAAATTCTCTCCATTCTCCATACTCTTTGCATTCGTGTGAAATTCAAAACTCACCTGGTTATTTGCTGATAAATCCAAAATTGGCGAAACTGCATTTGATGAGGATGAGTTATCACGTAACATGATTGAATACGACCCCTCATAAGAATATGCTGTCGATTGTCTAGCGCAATCGCTCCCTCCATCTATCCATCCTAGCATACCAGTTTCAAAGTAATAAGCTGCAATTTCACCTGGGTTATTTCCTCCACCATCTATGGTTGTAAATGAAGTAGTCGCGCTTCCCGAAACATTTCCTGCTGCATCTTGAGCATTAACCGAAGCCGTATAAGAAGTGAGTGCGTTAAGTCCCGTAACATTAAACGATGTTGATGAAGATGTTCCAACAACATTACCATTAATAGAAATATTGTAATGATCCACTCCGGTATTATCGGTTGACCCTACCCAATTTAGACTTGCCCCACTTGATGTAATATTACTTGCTACCAAACTTGATGGATTAGTAGGAGCTTCTGTATCTGGTGGCCCAACTGATATTTGAAAAGCGCCAACAACGCCTCTTCTGCTCCCGTTCATATACTCGTTAATAAACCAAAATGTAGCGTCATCTGAAGGATCTACATCCATCTTACTGTAATCACCGTATCGGGTTCCTGGTATTTTTGCGTTTCCATTGGCAATCAGATTCTCCATTACGGTCATAGTTCCTAAAGGATCACTACTTCCTCTTCCTGTGTAATAAGAACTTACTTGTACTGTTGAAGAAGAATTTGGCCCAGACATAGAAGTATATCCCATACCAATATTTCCTTGAGAATCCATAGCTAAACTGGCATTCCAAGCGTGTCTTCCATCTGGAGCTGTATATGTCCCTTCTTGATATAACAACCAAGGTTGATTATCTCCATCTTGACGAAACTCATACCAACGAATTCCAGCTACTTTTTCACTACTTCCATCAGTATCAACTACAAAATTAAATACAGCCGAATTATGATTTGCGAATTTTCTGAATTGCGCTTGATTCATGATTGTAGCTTGCAAGGCATCAATCTTTATAGGTCGACCACCCCCTGGTTGTCTTAAATTTGAAAAACTACCATTATCGAAGACCCCAATAAATGGAGTTGTAGGAATTTCTTGTGCTGCAGAAACAACAGAACTTCCTGGAGAATTCCAATTTACATCTATTGTCCATAACTTAATATGGTCGTTAGAAACACCTGACCAAGCATCATCTTGCATATAAACGATAGTCGCACCTCCCGCTGCTGGTAAATTATTATTTGTAACATTTAATGCTTGCGGACTATGAAAACCAGATGTTTGAATACCTGGTAATGAGAAACTCATAATTTGAGCTGACGGACTTCCTGCCAACATTGCATCTCTTTCTAATGCCCAAACTTTATTGGTTGAGCCTGTATTTTCTGTTATATAATATCCATCACTCCAAATAGATAACTTTTGATAATCGCTAATCGCCGAAATATTGTAAACATACCAACCAGCGGTAAGTGGATTTGGACCATCAGACACTGCGACTTGAGCTCCACTTCCTAAAAAAGTAAGTACCCATCGATTAGCAGCATTATCATAGGAGGCTGTAAGATCACAACAACCACCTGAAGGGAAAATTGCTGGGTTAGGGGAAGTTTGCCCTAATAGCTGATTTCCAGATTTGTCATATATAGCAAATCCTGTATTGAAGACTACCATTACATGATTAGGCCCAACAGCCAATGATGGATCTGTTGGTTGTGAACCAGAGCTATACGCATCAAATACTAAGCTTGGCGGGGCCGTCCTAACACTTTGCTCCATTTCGTGTCTGTTTCTCACAAAATAGTCATCCTCTGTTTGAGAATCTTTACCTGCAACAATTTTATTACCTAAAGACCTTTTATCTTTTGCTTCTTTGAATGAATTATCAGAGGGAACTAAATCGCTAGGCCGTTCCGACATTGGTGAAACATATTCCACAGAGGAAACTGTTCCAAAGTAATCCGCTTTTTGCGATGAATTTTCTTGCCCATTACTTGTGAAAGAGAATAAGCCTAATAATAAAATAAAAAATAAGTTGTTAATTTTCATTGATGTTAGATTTATTGTTAATAATCATCGAATATACTATTAAAACTTAGCGAACTTAAAGAATATCATAATTTTTCGTTAAAATACCAAAAGGCTTCATCGTGAAGCCTTTTGGTAATAAAATATAGTCCAATAACTTAATCGTCAATAAACACTTTCCTCACTAAGGCGGCAAACAAGCCTCCTGCGATAGGCGCAACAATAAATAACCATAATTGTTGTAAAGCCATTCCACCAGCAAATAAAGCCGGACCCAAACTACGTGCTGGATTTACGGAAGTCCCAGTAATCGGAATCACAACGAGGTGAATAAGTGCGAGTGAAAGTCCAATTGCCAGACCTGCCATCGCTGGTGATGCATTTTTTGCAGTAGTACCAAAAATGACCATTAAAAACAAAAATGTAAAAACAAATTCTGCAATAAAAGCAGATTTCATATCGTAGGCACCTAAATATCCGTCACCCCAGCCATTACTTCCTAAAGCCCATTCACCCATTGCAAAACCTGCACCTCCAGAAGCAATGAGATACAAAACCCCAGCTCCAGCTACTGCCCCAACACATTGAGCAATAACATATCCTATGGTATCTTTTCCAGATAGTTTACCCGCGACCATCATCGAAATAGAAATAGCTGGATTAATATGACACCCAGATATTGGACCTATGGTATAGGCCATTACAACTACCGCCAATCCAAAGGCCAAAGCAATCCCTAAAAGACCAATTCCAGCTGGACCTACATCCGAAATCCCTGCTATACTAGCTGCTCCGCAACCAAATAAAACCAATGCGAAGGTCCCTAGACCCTCGGCTAAATACTTTTTTGTAGCACTCATATATATAATTTAATGGTTAATGAACTTAAATGTATCATTAATTAGCTGAGAAGCACAAAATTGTTAAAAAAACGGAAGGAATAGTTAATAACTAGGAGCTTATGAGCGATCTGAGGTCAACCACTTTGGGATTTGAGGCGCTTTAAAAGCATTCATTTTTTGGAGAAGCCCATTTATATTTGTATCGACAAGTAGCAATTCATAATTTTCCATTTTCAAGAATCCCTTCCGAACCATGGTTTCTAATAACTTTAAAAGGTCATCATAAAAACCATTAATATTAAGAAGACCAATTGGTTTTTCGTGCAAGCCCAATTGCAACCAAGTAATAATTTCGAACAATTCCTCCAATGTACCAAAACCTCCAGGAAGGACTATAAAGCCGTCACTTAACTCTTGCATTTGCAGTTTCCGTTCATGCATATTTTGAGTTGTTATCAATTCTGAAAGTCCCAAATGCACAACCTCTTTTTTCTTCAGAAAGTCTGGAATAACACCAATTACTTTTCCATTAGATTCTAACATCGTTTTGGCAATGATGCCCATGATGCCAATTTTAGCAGCACCATACACCAGTGTAATTTCTTTCTCAGCAAATAGTTTGCCCAATTTAACAGCAGCATCGGTAATAGCAAGGTCATTTCCGTCACTACTTCCGCAAAAAACACATATTTTTTCCAACCTATTCATTCTTTTTGCATTTTATCATTCGATCCTTTCCGAAGATATCTTTTCTGACTTCAATATTCTTAAAATTCATTTTTTTAAGTAAAGAAACTAAGTCCTTAGTAAGATACTCATTAATCTCGAAGTAGAGAAACCCTCCATTATTTAATTGATTTTCAGCCAGATTTGCGATTTTATGGTAGAACACTAACGGATTTTCATCATTAACAAATAAGGCCGAATCTGGCTCGTATTTAAGCACATTAGGTTGCATGAGTTCCTTCTCTAGCATTCTAACATAGGGCGGATTGGAAACTATTATATCGAAGTTCTGCGGAAGCATTTTAGTAGCAAGAATATCCAATTGCAAGAATTGAACTTTAGATCCAATAGCAACCGAATTTTTTTGAGCCACTTGTAGTGCCGCTTGAGAAATATCTAAAGCTGAAACCTTAAACTCTGGACAATTTTTCGCCAAAGTAATTGCAATACAGCCCGAGCCAGTACCAATATCCAATAAGGTCTTGGGCGTTGGGTCTTGGGTCTTCGCATCGCTTAGAATCCAATCTACTAGTTCTTCAGTTTCTGGCCTGGGAATAAGCGTATGTTCATCTACTAGAAATGGCAAACCATAGAATTCAGTTTCGCCAATAATATACTGAATAGGTTCGTGTTTTTTTAACCGAAGTGTCGCATTTTCAAATTTTTCTGAAATTGTTTCAGAAACATCCGTATTCAAGTTCATGGCAATTTGAAGCCTCGATAGTCCGAGATACTTTTCAGAAAGAATAGAAAAGAATGATTGTATTTCTTCCGAAGGATATTCCTTAGAAATAGCTTGAATAAAATTTGATTTTAATGTTGAAATTTTCAAGATAATCGCCGCTTGCTTGTTAACTGATTACAAATCTAGAATCATATGCACACCACAAGAAAAATGCCCTGTATCTCCCATTGGACCGTCTAAATAATCGAATCCATAACGCTTGTACAATTTCTGAGCCGCCTCCATATAAGACATCGTTTCTAAATAGCATTTTTCATAACCGAACTCCCTCGCCTGTTTTAAACACAGATCAATCATTTTAGTCCCTAATCCTTTGCCTCTCGCTTCGGGTAGGAAATACATTTTCTGTAACTCGCATACGTTGCCCTTGTAATTATCTAGCTGTGCAATTCCACCTCCACCAATCACTGTTCCATTTTCCTCAACTACAAAATATGCTGCCTTGTCTTCTTTATAAGCATCAAACATATTATCCAAAGCCACATCGGCATAGGCAGTGCCTACTTTAGGAACTCCAAAATCAACTAAAACGGACCGAATAACCTCAGCAACTGTCTGGATATCCCTTTTTTCAATGGGTCGTATAATAGGTGTGTTCATCTTAGCAATTCATTGTATTTTTACAGCGTGAAGATACACCAAAAATACATGGCACGATGCATCCAACTGGCTCAAAATGGTATTGGAACCACCTATCCAAACCCTTTGGTTGGGAGTGTAATTGTCCAAAATGGTGTCATTATTGGCGAAGGCTGGCATTTTAAATCTGGAACAGCTCACGCCGAGGTCAATGCTATTACCAGCGTAAAAGATAAAGCACTTTTAAAAGAAGCAACCTTATATGTGAGTTTAGAACCTTGCAGTCATTTTGGAAGGACGCCTCCATGCGCAGATTTGATAATTAGCTCTGGAATAAAAAAAGTGGTGATAGGAAGTAAAGATCCAAATCCAAAAGTTGCAGGACAAGGAATTGAAAGACTTGAGGCTGCCAACTGTGAAGTTATTGAAGCTATTCTGGCTGAAGAATGTAATGATTTAAACAAACGTTTTTTTAGTTTTCATCAAAAAAAACGCCCCTATATCCTATTAAAATGGGCGGAAACTGCGAATGGTTTTATCGCACCAGATAAAAAGAATCGCTCTTCTGAAAAAAAACCCGTTTGGATTACAAATGCATACTCAAGGCAATTTGCTCATAAATTAAGAACGCAAGAACAGGCAATTCTTGTGGGTACACAAACCGTACTTGACGATAATCCTAGCCTAACAACAAGAGATTGGAAAGGCACAAACCCTGTGCGAGTTGTAATTGACCGAACTTTAAAAATACCGAAAACGGCTTCAGTTTTTGACAAAAGTGTAAAAACAATTGTGCTTACTGAAAAAGAAACTCCCAATTCTGATGAGATCTTTTTTGAGAAGGTAGACTTTTCAGAAAAAATTCCGCAACAAATTTGTGAGGTAGTATACAAACACGGCTTGCAATCTGTAATTATTGAAGGAGGAACAAAAACTATCCAAACGTTTATCGATGCAAATCTTTGGGATGAATCCGTTCAATTAAAAGGAAATACTAGCTTTAACAACGGAATTAAGGCACCTAAACTTTCAGGAAGACTAATTTCAGAAGCAAAAATAAAAGGCGATATTGTACAACGAATAAAAAATAATTCCCTTTGACCTACTTACTATTAAGTGTACTATCTTCGGTTGTAATCTTTGTGGTTTTTAAACTATTTGATAGGTTTAAAATCAACATTTTAAATGCAATCGTTGTAAATTATATTGTGGCTTGTATATGTGGTGTTATTGCTTATGATAGCCCAATTTCAGCTTCAGAAATTATTTCGCACGACTGGTTTTACTATACAATAGCACTTGGGGCATTATTTATCGTTGTTTTTAATTTAATGGCAATCACAACTCAACGCAGTGGACTCTCGGTGGTTTCGGTAGCCACCAAAATGAGTGTGGTAATTCCAATTCTATTTGGATTGTTTTATTACAAAGAGAGTTTTGGATATCTTAAGATAATTGGTGTCTTACTAGCCTTAATTGCCGTTTACCTAACAGCTATTAAATCGAAAGAAGGAATAAAAATAGATAGAAATACATTGATTTTTCCACTCCTCGTTTTTATTGGTAGTGGTATTATTGATACCAGTATAAAATATTTAGAAAACTCATTCGTTGCAGAAAATGACGTTCCCATATTTTCCGCTACAATATTTGGGGCTGCCGCCACTATTGGAATTTTAATTCTTGGTTATCTAATGATTCAAGGGAAATTTAAATTTGAACTTAAGAATCTTATAGGTGGAATTGCGCTTGGTATTCCAAACTATTTTTCCATTTACTTTTTGGTCAACGCACTGCGAAGTGATATTATGGACAGTTCTGGTATTTTTACAATCAACAATGTTGCGGTTGTTATGATGTCAACTATAATTGGAATCATGCTATTCAAAGAAAAACTATCGACTAAAAATTGGGGAGGAATTATCTTGGCGGTAGTCAGTATTTTTCTTGTAGCCTTTTCAACCAAATAATGGAATTAGAAAAAGACACATATAAAACAATAACAAAGCCATCGCCTGAGACCTTTCACAAAGACCGAGGAAGCAAATTTTTAGGTTATGCATTTCCTATTAGTTCTGAAGAACAGGTAAAAGTCCATATCGACGAACTTAAGAAGTTACATTACAATGCACGACACTGGTGTTATGCTTGGCAGCTAGGAAAATCATATGAAAATTATCGCGCCAACGATGACGGAGAACCTTCAAACAGTGCCGGGATGCCAATCTATGGTCAATTACAGGCTTTTGACCTTACCAATGTCTTGGTAGTTGTTGTTCGCTATTTTGGCGGCATAAAGCTGGGCGTTGGCGGTTTAATGCAGGCTTATAAAACTGGAGCACAATTGGCTCTAGAAGCTTCAAAAATAATTGAAAAAACAATCGATGAAGATTTTTTATTAAAATTCGAATATCCAGAAATGAATATTGTGATGAGAATTATTAAGGATGAAAACCTCTCCATTTCGCATCAAAAAATGGAACTTGACTGTGAAATACAGATTTCCGTTCGAAAAAAAGAAGCGATTAGAATTTTTAAAATTTTTGAAAACACCTATAAAGTTTCAATCAAAAAAATAAAAGAACCTATTACTTAACATTAATTTTAAAATGCCTCCTAAAGAAAATTAGACCAATTTTTCTAATAAATAATCTGGGGCTCTCATTATTTTTTTTGTGGTGCTATTAACAAACGCTAAAGCGGTTGACCCAAGAATAAGTAGTCTACCATCTTGATTATGAATTTCGTATAAAAACTCAATAGTTGCTGTAGGAATATTCTTAAGCGTAGTGGTAATGGTAATTACGTCATCATAATGGGCAGGGGATTTATAATCTATATGCAAATTTATCACTGGCAAATGTATATTGTTCTCTTCCATCCATTTGTACGAAAAGCCCAATTCTCTTAGCCATTCCGTTCTTCCTTGCTCTAAATATTGAGCATAATTTCCATAGTAAACAATTCCCATCTGATCTGTTTCACCATATCGCACTCGAAGTTTTGTGGAAGTCTTTTTCATAAAATAATAAACAAAAAATGGAGCTTTTTTTGTAGATTTAGAGAATAGTAAGTATGAGAAAAAAAAAGCGGAAATTCAATACCTAAAGTATTTTTTTTTTCATTTTTTTGTTCACATATTTGCATTGTTAAGAAAATGTTAGGGACACACTCTTCCTCATTTATTAACCACACACCTAAACAAACGAAAAACTACAACAATAACTATGAGCAAAACTGCGGAATCGGTTTGGAACAATTGTTTGTCCTTTATTGAAGATAATATTACTTCTCAGGCCTTTAAAACATGGTTCGAACCAATAAAAGCGGTTAAGTTAACAGACAACGCTCTTAGTATTCAAGTGCCAAGTAAGTTTTTTTATGAATGGCTAGAAGAACATTACGTAAAATTATTAAAAGTTGCGCTTACCAAAGAACTAGGAACTACAGCAAAGTTAGTTTACATTATTAAGATGGAAAATACTTACGGGAACAAACAGCCATTTACTGAAAGAATTCCTAGTTCCAATAGAAGCAACTCCCATTCCTCTCAAGAAGTGGATGTTCCATTAAAAAATAAAAGTCCGGAACTTAAAAATCCATTTATCATTCCAGGTATTCGAAACGTAAAGATTGAATCTCAATTAAATCCTAATTATAATTTTGAAAGTTTTCTGGAAGGTGAGTCCAATCGTTTGGCACGTTCAGCAGGATTAGCTGTAGCAAATAAGCCAGGAGGAACTTCTTTTAATCCATTATTGATTTTTGGGGGTGTTGGATTGGGAAAAACGCATTTAGGTCACGCGATTGGTGTCGAAATAAAAGACAAATACCCAGAGAAAACCGTTTTATATATTTCTGCTGAAAAATTTACGCAACAGTATATTGAATCTGTAAAAAAGAATAATAGAAATGATTTTATTCACTTCTATCAAATAATTGATGTCCTAATTGTTGATGACATTCAATTGCTTTCTGGTAAAGCCGGCACTCAAGATGTGTTTTTTCACATCTTTAACCACTTGCATCAAAATGGCAAACAAGTAATATTAACGAGCGACAAGGCTCCTGTTGATATGATTGATATTGAACAAAGATTGCTTTCGCGTTTTAAATGGGGGCTTTCGGCAGAACTCAATCATCCAGATTACGACACTCGAATTGCTATAATTAAAAGTAAATTATATCGCGACGGTGTTGAAATGCCAGAAGACATTGTAGAATTTTTGGCAAACAATATTAAAACAAATATTCGTGAGCTAGAAGGTGCGATTATATCATTAATTGCTCATTCATCTTTCAACAAAAGAGATATTACAATTGATCTTGCACGGAAGATTGTTGATAATTATGTGAAACACACCAAACGTGAAGTATCTATAGATTACATACAAAAGGTAGTCAGTGATTATTTTCAAATGGACGTGGACACGCTTCAGTCTAAAACCAGAAAACGACATATCGTTCAGGCTAGACAACTCGCTATGTTCTTTGCTAAGAAATTCACCAAAGCTTCTTTGGCTTCTATTGGATCTCAAATAGAAGCCAAA
>Ga0209344_10002340_pt1 | contig 21353 bp, 20 predicted proteins | sample Cruoilmetagenom6_FD_187293 | JGI IMG/M metagenome (GOLD analysis project Ga0209344, IMG submission 187293) | Oil polluted marine microbial communities from Coal Oil Point, Santa Barbara, California, USA - Santa Barbara Oil Seep Sample 6 (SPAdes)... | ecosystem: Environmental > Aquatic > Marine... | reverse complement strand
CGCATTCGGCGTCAGGTCAATTACCTCGAACGGTCCGATACGGCCCCCTGACACCGGCAGGGCACTGGGCCGCGGATGACGGCGAAAATCCGCTTCTTGTAAGACGAGGACATCTGCATCAAGGCCCGAAATCACCTCGATCGTCCGCAATGGCCTTCGCCTGAGATCGCGCCCCAGGCCCGCACGTATATTCCAACTGGCAAGCGAAAATTCTGCCAAAGATAAATCCCCTTTCAAAAAATAGAACCGGGAGGTGTGGTGTTATCATAAACCTACCTAGGGTGGAATTGTGCGCTGGATTGAGCCCGGTGGATATGCAGGTGTGACGGGGGCCGGAGTTCGTGCCTGGGATTAAGTCATATTATAATTTACATTATGTTATACTTCGCGCGTGGCGGTTCTGCGCTTTCCCATCCGGTCGCATTGGGTTTGTCGACAGTCCTCGCAACTTATGCAGCAGCCATAACGGTGATTAAGATCGTGGGTGGCCTCTATCTATTCTGGCTGGCCTACAAGGCGTTTAAATCGGCAGCCTCTGCGCATGATATAGAAGCCCGAACGCTAGACGGGGAAACACGATCCCCATTTGGTTACGCGCTGCGCGGATACATCATCCAGATGACCAACCCTAAAGCGGCTTTGACTTGGATTGCTATCATTGCGCTCGGGCTACAGCCTGGGGCACCACTCTGGGTGGCTGTCGTCATCGTGACAGGGACTTTTTTGCTTTCAATCGTGATCCATGCCCTCTATGTTGTCGCGTTTTCGACCCCGATCATGGTATCTCTGTACGGAAAGGCGCGCCGGTATATTCAGGCGACACTCGGAGCGTTTTTTGCCTTTGCAGGGTTCAAGCTGCTTACCAGTCGGAGCTAGCAGAGTGAGGGGCGATACTGGATATGCTTGAGATTTGGGGGCGTCGTTCATCATCTAACGTTCAGGCCCTCATGTGGTGTGTCGGTGAATTGGCACTGCCTCATGTCCGCCACGACGCGGGCGGTCGTTACGGCGTCACTGAAACCGACGCTTTCGCTGCATTGAACCCCAACAGGACCGTTCCGGTGCTGCAAGACGCGGACGGTCCAGCGATCTGGGAGACGGGTGCAATTCTCAGATACCTTGCCAACCGCTATGGTTCGACCTCCTTCTGGCCTGACGACCCCGTGGAAAGAGCTGAGGTCGACAAATGGGCTGAGTGGGCAAAAATCAATGTAGCGATGGGGTTCACTGTGCCAGTTTTCTGGCGTGTTGTCCGGACGCCTGAGACTGAGCGAGACCCTGTCGCAATTGCCGCAGCTCTGCGAGCTTTGCACGACATTCTGACAATCGCTGAAACGCGTATAGAAAAGACGGGATGGCTCGCGGGTTCGTCATTTACTCTGGCGGACATTCAGTTCGGCCATATTCTTTTCCGCTACTTCGACATTGATATTGAGCGTCCGAACTGGTCATCGCTCAAGGGCTACTTTGATCGCCTCATGCTTCGCCCCGCTTTCCGTGAACACGTCGCAATCAGCTATGACGAACTAAGGGCGCATCCTCGCTGAAGAAATCGAAAGTGCCGATCCCGCGCCGAAAACTCTGAGAGCCGACAATCATGGGCTGCGCTGCCTCCGATAGACTGGACTAACTCGTTGAATCCGCCGCGCTTCAAACATACGGCAGCTTGTCCGAAATTCTGCTTAAAGGGGGATTTAGCACTCAGCCGCACTCGACCCCTAGTCAGATTGCCCGCTTCGTCGAAGGTCGGTCGATTGATGAAGATCTGGCCACCGATCACGCGGCGCACGCGCCAGACGTCTCCGAACCCGTTGTAGGCAAAGCCCGTACCCAGGTCGCGCGCATCCTCGAAGACCGTCATGCGGTCCTGGGTATCATGATCGAGCTCTGTCACATGGCCGGCTTGGTCGCGGATCGAGGCGGTCCGGTTCAGTGCGTCGAAGTCCCGAAGAACGGAATAGGTTTCGGGATCGGTGAGCGTCGTGAGGTTATCCTCTACGTCATAGGCCGCTGTCCAGATCTGGCCTTCCGCACCGATGCTGCGGAACAGCCGTCCGAGCGCGTCGTATTCCATGCTACGGGTATAGGACGCCTCTGCGGCGCCGATGCCGGTGATCTCAGTCGCCGTGTCGAAGCGCTCGAAGGGCGTCTCGATGGCCCCCGCGTGCGTCAACCAGTCGCGGAACGACCAGATCGTCTTGGCGTCAGGCACGCGATCATGCAGGCCCAGACCCAAGAACCGCATGAAGGACAGCCGGTCCGAGATCAGGAACTCAGCGCGTTCATCGCTCAGATCGTTCTGCGCCTGGATCACGAGGATCTTGAACACCAGCACTGGATCGAACGGTGGTCAGCCGCCATGCGCTCCACTGCACCAGGCCAGCGCCTTCTCAAGGACCGGCCGGAACACCTCGAAATCGACGGTCTGCGCGTAAAGCTCGAGCTGATCGCCGAGATCGCTCAGCCGTTGCAGCCGCTCCTCGACATCGAAAACTTAGCCTGTCCCGCCATTCGCGTGCTCCCATCCATCACCGCAATCAGCGGCAGTGAACCGAAAATCGCCGCAGCATGCGAGGGTAATCGAGGTCCTCAGGTTCGTTTCAAAGGACTGCGTAGCCATATATCCGTCGCGTCATCAAGGTCCGCTTTGGTCCGAGAGCGGCATCTAAATATCAAAGAAGAACCCACAACCTCTCATTCCATGATGCTTCATTGCTGGACGTTGAGAGTACTATCTCAACATAATATGAATTATATTTTGATGAATGATCGAAAAGCATGACTGTTCAGGTCTGCAATATTCGAGTTCTCCACCCTGACCAGCCATGCTGCGACGCCTCACCTGGGACATTTCTACTTTGCACGCCATCGTGTTTGCTGCATCGACACCCTCCTCGTTACTGTTACGAAAATACAATCAAGGAGACAGAAACTGTGAGAAATAGCATAGCGCTTGCAACTGGCGCGTAAGTCTCCGCCTACTGGGTAGTGTCCCAACCCGTCGTGTAAGAGGCCGCGCGCGGAGCCATTTGGCGTAGCGCAGCGCGCGGCCGGTCTGGTGGCCACCGTGCTTCTTCGTAGTCTGAGGTTGTTCGACGACCGACGACAACGAAGGAGAGCACAATGACCGAGACCATGATCGACCTTCCGGGGGTGATCGCCAAGAGCGATGGTGAGACGTGACCGTGGTGCCAGTGGCACCGCGCAAGCACGTCGAACGATTTTCTGCGCGACCTGACCCAAGATGCCGCGCAGCGGTTGATGGACATCGAGGTGGCCGCCGTGTGCGGTGCCGCGCATGGCGAGCGCAGCCCGGACCGGGAGAACCAGCAAAGCGGCTACCGGCCGCGGCAATGGGACACCCGTGCGGGCACGATCGGGCTGAACATCCCGAAGCTGCGCAAGGGCAGCTATTTCCCGACCTTCCTAGAGCCGCGCAGAACGGCCGAGAAAGCACTGATGGCGGTGATACAGGAGGCCTACATCCACGGCGCCTCCACTCGCGCCGTCGACGACCTGGTGCGCGCCATGGGTCTGACGGGCACTTCGAAGAGCCAGGTTTCGCGGCTCTGCGAGGAGATCGACGAGCGGGTGCATGCATTTCTGAACCGGCCCCTCGAAGGCGATTGGCCGTTCCTGTGGCTCGACGCGACCTACTTGAAGCTGCGCGAGGGCGGGCGGATCGTCTCGATGGCGGTGATAGTGGCCGTGGCGGTCAACACGGACGGGCGGCGCGAGATCCTCGGGATCACGGTTATGCCCTCGGAAGCCGAGACCTTCTGGTCCGACTTCCTACGGTCTCTCACGCGTCGTGGCCTGCGTGGCGTGCAGATGGTCATCAGAGATGCCCATGAGGGGCTGAAAGCTGCTGCGCGCAAGGTCTTGAGCGCCGGATGGCAGCGTTGCCGCGTGCATTTCCAGCGCAACCTGCTGGCCCGGGTGGGCAAAACCCACAAGCCCGTAGTCAGCGCCGTGGTCAAGACCGTCTTCGCCGAGAAGGACCGCGACCAGGCCCATGCCCCCTCTCGGCGATTGCCTGCAATCGCCTGCCGGGCAGCGGCTGGCGCGAGAGGTCGCAGACAACCTTCGTGACCGCTTCAGGGACGTCGCTGAGCTCATGGACGAGGCTGAGCACGACATCCTCGCCTACATGGCCTTCGATGAGAGCCTGCGCTCGAAGCTGCACAGCACCAACCCGCTGGAGCGCGTGAACAAGGAGATCAAGCGGCGCACCAACGTGGTCGGGATCTTCCCCAACCGAGAGGCCGTCATCCGTCTCGTCGGCGCGCTTATGCTGGAGCAGAACGACGAGGGGGCCGTCTCGCGCCGCTACATGCCGGTGGAAAAGCTGGCTGGCGTGTGCAACGATCCGGAAGCGGGCGCGATGATCGCCGCCCAGTGAACGAGCGGCACCAGCTATGAAGAAGCAGGTGGACCCCAGTTCCTACACAACTTCCCGGGACACTACCCTTCTGGCGAGACTGGCGCGGCTTGGGCGACGGTGACGGCGCTAGCTGGACGATAAAGAGTTGATCAGCGCGATGGAGCAGTTTTCATAAGAGCGGCCAATCGCGGCACCTCAGGAATCAGGATGCCTCAAGCACATGCTTACGTCGGAAAACTCGCACTCGCTCACGCATTTCACGACAGTTCTGGCATGTGCTCGGCAATCAACGCGTATGTCAACTGTTCACCACGCTTGCTGAGTTTCTCGATCCACTCCTCCGGCATTGCCGAGAAGTCGGTAGGACATCCATGTCAAATATGGTGGCGGCCAATTGATCTGAGACAGGTCAGTAACCGGCGCGAAAATCGATCACGTTTGACCGTGGGATCGAGTTTCGCAACTGGCGCAAACTCAAGCCAGAGATCGGAACCGAAGCTTGGTTCTGTGATCCTCAGGCTCCTTGGCAAAAGGGTTCAGTCGAGAACATGAACAAGCGCGCCGGACGTTGGCTACCACGCAACCGAGACATCAGATCAATGTCGGATCACGACATCAAACAGATCTGCGACCGCCTCAACAACACGCCCCGAAAATGCTTAGGCTGAAAGACCCCGTAGAGGTCTTTCGCGAAAAGATGCTGGCTGAGATGGGGCGATCCCCCTACTCTCGACGGCAATAGGAGTCGCAGTTCACGTAGCGCTCATACTTTGCACAGCAACGAGGTAGAGCTTGGCAAACTTTGAGCCACACATCGTTTCGCGTCGGGATATCGAAGACCGTATTCTTGCAGATCCCCGCGCTGTGACGGTGATCGGCGCGCCTGCGGGCGCAGGAAAATCCACCTTTTTGCACGCATTCTCCAACCGCGTGGCACATCCGGTCGTCACGGGCCCAACACCTGTGGCACAGGCAGAGTGGACACTCTGGGACGACCCCTGCCCCGGCGCGGCCTTGCCAGAGCTTATGCCAGGTCAGAGATTGGTCATTGCTTGCCGCCCTCAGGACATGCCCGAGGGCTTGGCCCGCGACCGCCTTTATGGCTGCGTGCTGGACATTGACGCCAAGGATTTGCTTTTGCCTCGGTGCCTGTGCAGCCCCACTCAATGGGAACGTTCGCTCGGCTGGCCGCTGATGTTGTCACCTGCGGCCCACGATGATGCGCTTTTGCGGGATTTCATATCGACCGAAATTTTGTCCGAGGTCGATGTGCGTGATCTTTGGCGGACGCTGAACGCACCGACCTTGCCCAACTGGAGTATCGCCGCGATCCCGCCGCTGATCCATCCCCCTGGCACAGTCGGCCAACGCCTGTCACGTCTCCTGCGTGATGCGGCCGAAACGACTTTGGGCCGGCGTCTCACTATTGCGGCACCAGTGCCATGGCTGGATGACGAAATTGCCCAAAATCCCTCAGCCTTGCAGACAGTTATCGCACGGATGATCCAACGCGGCGAGATCGCGGGCGCTCTGTCACTCTTGGACCAAGGTGGCGGCTGGCAACTCTTTTACCGGATTGGTCAGGATGCATTTTCTAACCTTGTGGCGCTGTTCCCAGACGAGTCAGACAATATCGATTTGGTGCTTGCGCGCGCCTTGCTTGCGCTCAAAGAGGGCGAAGTCCAACACGCTCTCACTCTCCTCGTCAACAGGTTCGGGTCGGGGATTGCCGACGTTCTCTCAGTTGTACGCAACGGAGACGAATATTCGCTCAAACTGCGGATTTTTCGCATCGTCCTTTTGATTTACGAAGATATCGTCCTCACCGATCAACTGCTCGACGCCCTGTTCGCCTTTGCCGCCCAAATCCGGTTGAACACGCCTATGCTCAGGGGCGCATATTACAATGCGATGTTGGAATTTTTGCTGCGGCTGCGACGGTATGAAGAGGCAGAAGACGCGGCGGGCCGCGCCCTCATGGCCTACGAGCAGGGCAATATGCCATTGTTGGCGTTTTACATTTCCCTGCACCGTGCGGTGATGCGGTTGATGCGCGGCGAATCCGGCTCGGCCAGGCAAGAGACGAAAGAGGCGCGCGATAGCCTATCGAAAGTCGACTTCGAGACGCCAGGCGATGTGCGCCTTTTGAAATTGGTCGAGACCATTTTGCAGTTTGAAGACGGTGCTCCGCAAGCGTTGATCAATTTTCTCGACCATGAACTGGACGAATTCTCTCACGGTGAAATATGGCCCTCTCTGGTCGAGTTGGCGGTGATTTACGGCTCTCAGGCGCTCTGTGAGCAAGTCTCGACACGGGCGGCGCTTGCTTTTTTGGACCGGTGGCGGCTTTACATGGCGCTCAACCGGCAATTTCGGCATTTGATCGAAGTGCGTAAAGCGCAAGTGCTGCAAAATAGCGGCCACTGGGGCGAAGCCGCGATGATCCTCGCGCCGATTCAAGCGCGGCTTGATCGGGTATGGGTGGAAAGTGCGGAGGACGAATTTTCACGTCTTCATGCCCGCGATGACATCCTTTTAGCCCTGTCATGGTTGCGACAAATCGCCTACGAACGTCCCCGTTTTCCGTACCTTGAGCGCAAATTCGAAGCCATGCGGCAAAACCCGCGCCTCACCGGGCGTCAGAGATTGTCCATCGACATTTGGTCCGCCTATGTGGCGCGCCAAACCCGTGATCACGGGCGCGCCCGCGCACTTTTGCTGCAAGCGATCGAGGCCTCGGCACAGCGACATTCTTTGTCAGTCCTGAGCGAAGAACAGATTTTTTTGGCGGAACTCTGGGCCGATCAACGGATGGCAGCCTTTTTGGACGCTTCCGGGACGGCCCGTGCGGTGCGGCGCAGGTTGGACGAGAGCCGCCATGCCGGGATCGCCGGAGCCGCCCGCGACATCCTCACCCGACAAGAGCTCAAAGTGTTGATGATGCTCACCGATGGCGCCACAAACAAAGAGATAGCGCGCCGCATGGGGCTGAGCGAACCGACGGTGAAATTTCATCTGAGGAATCTGTTCAACAAGCTCGGCGTGAGTAAACGAACAGAGGCGGTGGCCGCCGCACGGAGTCTCGGCTGGATCACCTGACGTTCTCCTAAACCTATCCTTTTTTAAAAAAAACCTATCCGTTGCGCGTCTTGTTTACGCTGCCTTCGTCCCTCAGCCTGAGGGGGTACTGAAGGATGGATCCAAATGGCTTTGCGACTGCTCGAAACGATCCTCAAGCGACTGCTCTCGGTCCTTATGGTGTTGTTTGTCCTGTCATTGATGATTTTCACATTGGCGCGGATCGTCCCCGGCGATCCGGCACGGATGGTATTGGGGCCCTCGGCAACGCAAGAACAGGTTGCGGATTTGCGCAGTGAAATGGGGTTGGACCGGCCAGTGATCGCCCAATATGGCACCTATGTGGGACATGCCTTGCGCGGCGATTTAGGCCAGTCCATCGTGACCAACCGTCCTGTGGCGCGCGATATCGGTGAATTTCTTCCTGCAACACTTGAACTGGTATTCACGACCATTGCGATCCTGCTGATTGTTGCCGTGCCATTGGGGGTTCTCACAGCGCGGCATCGCAACACTTGGATCGACAATGCAGGGCGCTTTTTCTCGCTTTTTGGTGTCACAATCCCGTCGTTTCTCTTTGCTGTGGGATTGCAACTTTTGGCGGCGCATTTTTTTCCCGACTGGCCCATTCTTGGCCGCGTGGATTATCAACTTGCCGCACCCGATGGTCCCACCGGGTTCTTGATGTTCGATAGCCTTTTGGCGGGAAGACTGGATGTGTTCGCCGATGCTGCCCAGCATATCCTGTTCCCGGCCATTGCATTGGCGATGTCCGGCATCGGCCAAATCACCCGGATCACCCGATCGGCGATGATTGAAAACCAGCGCCGTGATCATGCGTTGACACTGCGCAGTTTCGGCGTGCCCGAGAAAATCGTCACGTTCAAATATCTGCTCAAACTGTCCTCTGTCGCACCCCTGACCATCATGGGACTCGAATTCGCCTCGATGATCGGCAATGCCTTTGTGGTGGAAATGGTGTTCGGGTGGGGTGGGTTCGCCTCCTACGGTCTGACCGCGATCTTGCAAAAAGACCTCAACGCCTTGATGGCCGTGGTGTTGATCTCCGGGCTATTTTTCATCGCGGCCAATCTTGTCATCGACATTGTCGTGGGGTTGATCGACCCGCGTCTGCGACTGCGCGGAGGCAACGCATGAGCCAGAGCACCCCAAAAGAACTGACCTCAACTTATATGACGTGGTATCGGTTTTCGCGGAACCGCGCCGCCGTGGTTGGTGCCTTGATCGTGATTTCCGTCCTATTCATGGCGGCCCTCGCCCCATGGATCACGCCATTTCCCGATCACATTGGTGCGGTCGTTGATTTCCGCAATCGCCACGCCGCCCCCGACCTTCAAAATTGGTTTGGGACCGACAAGGCGGGCCGTGACATTTTCACCCGCACAATCTTTGGCTTTCGCGTCTCCTTGATGTTGGTTGTCGGCGTTCTGGCCGTTTCCGTACCCATCGGGGCGGTGCTGGGCATGGCGGCGGGATATTTTGGTCGCTGGACCGAGCGGATCATCACCGGGCTCACCAATGTCATGCTGGCCATCCCGCCCTTGGTGATGGCACTGGCAATTGGCAATATTTTAGAACCGAACCTGACGAATGCGATGATCGCGATCACTCTGTTGTGGTGGACCTGGCATGCCCGGTTGGTTTACCGGATCACGGTCTCGATCGCGGGCGAAGATTATATCGAAGCCGCGCGTCTGGTTGGCGCGTCTCACGCCCATATCCTGTTTCGCGAAATCCTCCCCAATTGTGTCGCGGTGATTTCGGTAAAAACCACCTTGGATGCCGCCTTTGTTATCCTGTTCGGTGCGACCCTCTCCTTTCTTGGGCTTGGGATCAAACCGCCTACGCCCGACCTCGGGTCGATGGTCGCGGATGGGAGGCAATTCTTGCCTGAAAAATGGTGGGAAGTGCTCGCCCCGGGCTTTGCCATTTTCTACGCCACTTTGGGCTTCAACCTGCTTGGCGACGGGCTACGCGACATGTTCGATGTGGAGCTCTGAGATGAAACAGCTTTTGGACGTTCAAAACCTCAACATCTGCTTTTCGGGCTATGGCCGCACGCAACAGGTGCTCCATGACGTAAACTTTGCGGTGAATGAGGGCGAACAGGTCGCGTTAATCGGGGAAACGGGATCAGGCAAATCGGTGACAGCAAAGGCGATCCTCGGCACGCTTCCGGCCAATGCCAGTATTGAGAGCGGTCGCATCGGTTTTGAAGGATTGGACCTGTTCAACCTCCCCAAACCCGAGCGCGAGCGCCTGAAAGGCACGGCCTTTTCCATCATCATGCAGGACCCGCTGTCCTCTTTTAACCCCGTCTTTCACATTGGCACGCATCTCGACGACGTCATGCGTTATGCCGACCGGCGGCAAGGCATCGTGGACAACGCAAAAGGGCGTAAAGCGCGCATTTTCGAGACCCTGCGTAAGGTGCAGTTGGCCGATCCAGAGCGGATTTTTAATGCATGGCCCTTTGAGCTTTCGGGCGGGATGCGCCAACGGGTTTTGATTGCTCTAGCTTTGTTGCACCAACCCAAACTTCTGATCGCGGACGAGCCGGGCACCGCATTGGATGTGACCACGCAGCACGAGATTTTGCGCCTGATCAAAAGTCTTGTCGTCGAAGACGGGCTGTCACTTTTGATGATCACCCATAACCTCGGCGTGGTGCGCCAGACCTCAGACCGCGTGTTGGTGATGCAACAGGGCCGCATCGTCGAACAAGGGTCTTTGAGCCAAGTGTTTTCTGCTCCGGCCCAAGACTACACCAAAAGCCTGATGGCCGCCGTCCCACCACTTTACGGGCCGAATGTGACCAATCAGCCAGTGTCAGACAAAGCGCCAATCATCACGCTTGACGGCGTACAAAAGATCTACAAAAGGCGCGGAATATTCGCCCAGGGTGCCGGGCATCTGGCGGTGGATGACATCAACATCACCGTCAACGAGGGCGAGATTTTCGGCCTTGCGGGAGAATCCGGATCGGGAAAAACCACCATCGCACGCATGATCATGGGTCTATTGGAGCCGACGACGGGCACAGTGACGCTTTCCGGCACCCCCGGCGAACATGCGCTACGCCTGTCGCAAATTGTCTACCAAAACCCCGGCACCTCATTGAACCCGAAACGCTCGGTTCAGCAAATTCTCGATGTTCCGCTCAAACATATGGGGTTTGACACGGCCAAGCGTCGCGCGCGGATGGAAGAGCTTTTGACCCTCGTGCGCCTGCCGGTGAATTTCCTCTCAAAATACCCCCATGAACTGTCCGGTGGCCAGAAACAGCGCGTTGCCATCGCGCGGGCTCTCGCCGCCGAGCCAAAGATCATCGTGCTCGATGAACCGACTTCGGCGCTGGATGTCTCGGTGCAAAAAACCGTGGTCGATCTGTTGCTTGATCTGCGTGATCGACTGGGCCTGACCTATGTCATCATTTCGCATGACCTGTCGTTGATGCGCAATTTCTGCTCGAAAATCGCGATCATGTACAAGGGCCGCATCGTCGAAGCCGGCACACCAGACGCGGTCTTTGACACCGCACAGCACCCCTATACCCGCGCCCTCATCGCCGCGATCCCCGTGATCTCGGCGGATGAAGAAGCGCAAAAACCAACAGTCACAGAAGAAGAACGGTCCAGGTTTCTGGTCACCAACACCGGAAGCTGAGGACAGCAGAAAGGATTTAAGACAGTGTATCGTTTGGGAATCGACGTGGGCGGCACAAATACCGATGCCGTTGTTATGAGAGGCAAAGACGTCCTTGCCGGGATCAAAGCGCCGACATCTGAGGATGTCACAACGGGCGTGGTCGCGGCGATGAATGGCGCCATTGCACAGGCCGGAATTGACCGTGCGCAGATCTCCAATGTCATGATTGGAACCACGCATTTCACCAATGCCGTGATCGAACGGCGCCACCTCACCCAAGTCGCCGCAATCCGCCTTGGCCTGCCCGCCACGGCCTGTCTGCCGCCTGCGGTGGATTGGCCCGTGGATTTGAAATCCGTCGTCGGCAACCATGGCTACCTCGTGCGCGGTGGCTATGAATTTGACGGTCGCGAAATCTCGCCGCTGGATGAGGCAGAACTCGTCAATATAGCCAAAGAAATCCAGATCAAGGGCCTCAAAGCCGCCGCGATCACCTGTGTGTTCGGACCTATCAATGCCGACATGGAAATCAGAGCCAAAGCCATTATCCAAGAGCATTGCCCCGGCCTGCCTGTGGTGATGTCCACGGATATCGGTCGGATCGGATTGTTGGAGCGTGAGAGCGCGGCAATTATGAACGCCTCACTTTTGAAACTGGCCGCCAAAACGGTGGACGCGTTTGGACAGGCGCTGAGTGACGCGGGCATCAACTGCCCTTTTTACATCACCCAAAACGACGGCACTTTGATGGCCGCCGAGACGGTCAAAAACTTCCCCGTGCTGACCTTTGCCTCTGGCCCGACCAATTCGATGCGCGGGGCTGCGTTTCTCACCGGCGTGAAAGAGGCCATTGTTGTTGATATCGGCGGCACGACAACCGATGTCGGCGCGTTGCAGCACGGCTTTCCGCGTCAGGCTGCGACAGTTGTGGATGTGGGTGGCGTGCGCACCAATTTCCGTATGCCCGACGTATTCTCGATCGGTCTGGGCGGCGGCTCATTGGTGCGCGAACGTGACGGGGTGGTCACGGTCGGACCGCAATCCGTCGGCTACCGGATTATCCAGGAAGCCAAGGTCTTTGGCGGCGATACATTGACCGCCACCGACGTGGCCGTGGCCAGTGGCAAGGCCGACGTCGGCGATGCCTCCAAGGTGGCTGATATCAATCAGATCGTCGCAGATACCGCCATGGCCACAATCACCGCCATGCTCGAAAACGCCGTTGAACGCGCGCGGGTCTCGCCCGACCCGATCCCCGTGATTGCGGTGGGGGGCGGATCAATTTTGATGCCCGACAAGCTGGGCGATCTCGACGTCATCCGGCCTGAAAATTTCGCCGTGGCCAATGCCGTCGGCGCCGCCATCGCGCAGATTTCCGGCGAAGTGGACCGCGTTTTCTCCTTGGAAAAAACCACCCGCGAAGATTGTCTTGCTGCGGCGGAACAGGAGGCAACGCAAAATGCCATCGCGGCGGGCAGCATTGCGTCCACCATTCAGGTGATTGAACGCGAAGACGTGCCTTTGGCCTATCTTCCCGGCAACGCGACCCGCATTCACGTCAAAGTCGTCGGCGAGATGGGAGGCACCAATGACTGATCTTACACGTCAACTCGCGGCCTTTGACCCTACCGATCTGTGGATACTCGACCATGATGACATCGAAGCGCTCGAGATTGGTTCGGGCATTCTTGGCACCGGCGGTGGTGGCAATCCCTATGTTGGCAAATTGCGCGCGCGACAGGCCCTGAAAGAAGGCTTGCAGCTTTCGATCCTGCCGCATCAGAAAGTCCACGACGATGCCCTCGTCGTCTCAGTCGGTGGCATCGGCGCACCGGTTGTGGGGGTGGAACGCATCCGCGAAGGGCGCGAGGGGCTCCGCTGTATTCGTGCGCTCGAAGACCATCTGGGCATCCATGTCGATGTCATCGCCTGCGAGGAAATCGGTGGCTCGAATGCGATCGAACCGCTTTTGGTGGGCGCCTATGCCGGTCTTCCGGTGCTCGACTGTGACGGGATGGGCCGGGCTTTTCCGGAAATGCAAATGACCACCTATTCGATTTATGGTCATAGCTCTACTCCGTCGGCGATGTGCGATGTGCACGGCAATGTGGTGATCTTTCAACATGCCGCCTCCGAGATTTGGCACGAACGCATGGCACGGGCAACTGTGGTTAGCCAGGGAGGCGGCTCTGACCTAGCTTCGGCACCCATGCGGGGTAGCTTTGTCAAAAAATACGGCATTCCCAATTCCTACACGCAGGCAATCGGTCTTGGCCGGACGGTGCGCGCGGCGCAAAAAGCCCATGAGGACCCGATTGCGGCGATATGCAAACACGAACGCGGCAAACGGTTATTTACCGGCAAAATCACCGATCTGAAACGCCACTTACTGGGCGGATTTGTGCGCGGCGAAGTGATGCTGTCAGGCATTGATGCGCAACATGGCGAAACGGGTCAGGTTCTGATCCAGAACGAAAATCTGGTGTTTTATCACGACGGTCAAATGGCCTGTTGCGTCCCCGACCTGATCCTCGTGCTCGATGTCGACACTGGCGAGGCGATCACCACCGAAATGCTGCGTTACGGCCAACGCGTCGCCATCGTCGCCCTGCCCTGTCATGCACTGTTGCGCTCTCCGCAGGCGCTTGCCGTGGTCGGACCGAACGCCTTTGGGTTTGACGACATCACCTACACCCCGCTTGAGGAGGTCTGAACATGACCTATCAAGTTCACGAAAGCGATCTTGACGCCATCGCCCTCGGGGGGGCCTTTTTGGGCACCGGCGGCGGTGGCGATCCCTATATTGGCAAATTGATGGCCCGTCAGGCGATTGCCAAACACGGGCCGGTCACCGTTATTTCCGGTGATGACATCGCCGACGATGCCCTCTGCGTGCCCGTATTTATGATGGGCGCGCCGACCGTCATGCTGGAAAAGCTGCCATCGGGCGATGAAGTCCTCAAGGCGCTTTCGGAACTCGAAGCCTTTCTGGGCAAAAAGGCCGACGCGCTGATTTGTGTGGAGGCGGGCGGATTGAACTCCACCATTCCCTTCATGGTGGCGGCGGTCACTGGCCTGCCCTTGATTGATGGCGACGGCATGGGGCGCGCCTTTCCAGAGCTTCAGATGGTCAGCTTTACCATCCACGGTATCGCGGCCAGCCCGATGGTTGTCGCCGATGACAAGGGCAATTCCGCCCTGATGTCGACGGTGTCGAACCTGTGGACCGAACGCTTGGCGCGAGTGGTTGCGGTTCAGATGGGAGGGGCGGCATTGGTCGCGGCCTTTCCCATGACAGGCGCGCAGATGAAAACCGCACTTCTGCACGGCACGATGACCACGATCCGCGACATCGGCAATACCATCCTGTCGGAACGCAAAGCCTCGCGTCACCCCGGCGCAGCCCTGCGGGCAATGACGGGCGGTATGCATTTATTCACCGGACGCGTGGTCGACGTCGAACGCGCGACCACGGGTGGCTTTGCCCGCGGCAAACTCACGTTGCGCGGTATCGACGCCTTTGCGGGCCAAGACTTTCTCATCCATTTCCAAAACGAGTTTCTGTTGGCGGAAACCGCCACCTGCGAGGCGGTCTGTATGACCCCCGACCTCATTTGCGCGCTCGATGCTGATCTCGGCCTGCCGGTGACGACGGAGCAGATGCGCTACGGCATAACGGTGGAATTTTCCGCGCTACCAGCAGATCCCCAATGGCACACGCCAGCGGGTCTTGCGCTCGCAGGGCCAAGATATTTTGGCTACGAGCACGAATTTCGCCCCTTTGATACCGGGGCAAAACCTGAGGCTGCGGGCATAACGCAGCCCAACTCTCACGCGTCCCACAATAGCAAATCAACAGGGTAAATCATGAAACATCTCCTCTCCACCACGGCCCTTATGGCCGCTTGCGCCCTCGCAGCGCAGGCCCATGCTGAAACTGCCATCACCGTCAATGCAACGCAGGTTTTTGGTACAATCGACCCAGCAAAGATAAATGACTACACAGAATACATGGCGGCGGTGAACCTGTATGACGGGCTCACAACCGTTGATGGCGCAGGCACTGTCATCCCCCAACTTGCGACAAGCTGGGAGGTTTCCGACGACAATTTGACCTACACCTTTCATCTGGCCGAAGGTGCGACCTTTTCCGATGGCACGCCGATTGAGGCCAAAGATGTCGTCTACTCGCTCAAGCGTCTTTTGGCGCTGAACGAAGGCCCCTCTTACCTTTTCACCGACCTCGTAAATCCCGACGCCGTTGAGGCGGTGGATGCCACGACCGTTGAAATCGGTCTGACCAAAGTCTTTGCGCCTTTCATCACCACCACGCCTTTGATCCTTGTCGTCAATGAGGACGCCGTGAACGCGGCCTCGTCCGAGGAATGGGGCGAAGACGTGATCGGCGAGCAAGCCTATGGTGCAGGCCCCTATACAGTCGCAAGCTGGAACCGCGGGTCGGAATTTGTTCTGGCACGGGACGTTGATTATTACGCTGGGTTCGACGGCGGCGACGGTGCCCCCATCGACACTGTGCGGTTCGTGATCACCAATGACGAAGCCACCGTGCGCGCCTTGGCGACCTCCGGCGTGTTGTCCTTTTCCGCCTCCACCCATGCGAATGAGACATATACCGCACTTGATGCGCTTGATGACTATCACGTCGAGGTGATCCCGACCGCCACCAACCTTTACCTCAAACTCAACACCCAACTGGCGCCGACAGATGACATCCATGTGCGCCGCGCCTTGCAATATGCCACCGATTATACGCTGATCCGCGAAGAGATTTTTCCGAACGGGGATTTGAACGGACCTTTGGCCTATGCATTCGTGGATGCCTTGAACACCGACTTGCCAACGCCCGAATACAACCTCGAAAAAGCGGCCGCAGAACTGGCGCAGTCGAAATATGCTGGCCAAGACATCACCCTGTCCATCGCCTATGTCGCGGGACTGTCCTTTGAAGAGGATATCGCGCTTTTGCTCCAAGCCAATCTGGAGTCGATCGGCGTGACATTGGATATTCAACCCGAGCCCTGGAACCGGATCACCGAACGCGCTGCCGATCCGACCACCACGCCAAACGCGACAGAAGTGTTCAACGGACCATCCTACCCATCCCCGGATTCAGTGTTCTACGTCCAATATCACACCAAATCTGCGGGCACCTGGGCCTCTATGGAATGGCTTAACTCCCCGCAAGTCGACGCCATGATCGACGCATCGCGCGCCACCACAGATGTCGCGGAACAAAATGCGATCTACAAAGACCTGCAAGCCACGCTCGTGGATCTGGCCCCTGATGTCTACATCGGCACCCAACAAAAACGCCACGCCATCAATCGTTGCCTGACCGGCTATGAATTTATCCCGATGATGTCTTGGGATTACAATTTCGGCAATATGCGGTGGGCTTGCGAATAGTCCAAGGCGCATCCAACGCTCAAACGAAAAGCGCCCGTCCAGTCGGTCGGGCGCTTTTATGTCCTTTGTCCTGGACATCGCGGGCATCTCGCCACGCGTTAAACGTCTGTTTGTGCCCGGATGGCACCTCGAAAAGCGGCCTCCTCCGCGCTTGCCACCGGCACTGATCCGATCAGTTGCCGCGTAAAGGCGGCTTTTGGTGCCGAAAAAATTTGGTCTGCTGTGCCAGTCTCAACCTTATGTCCATCAACGAAAACGCTGATCCGGTCGGCCAAAGCGCGCACCACGGCAAGATCGTGGGTGATAAAGATACAGGTCAGTCCCCGCTTCCGGCGCAGCCGGTCCCAGAGGTTAAGCGCCTGCACCAGCACATCCAGCGCAAAGGTTGGTTCGTCCAACACGATCAAATCAGGATCGGCGGCGAGCGCGCGGGCAATCGCCACAGGTTGACGTTGCCCATCCGACAGCGACGCAGGTGTGCGACGCGCCATCTCCGGTTCAAGCCCTACTTCGGTCAGCAACGCCGCCACGCGGGCGTCGCGTCCCGATCGCGCTCCGATGCCATGCACATCAAGCGGTAAGCGGATGCTCGCGGCAATCCGGCGGCGGCTGTTAAGGGCGGAAAGTGGGTTCTGCTGAACGAGTTGGATTCTGCGCTTTAACGCTTTGGGGCGGTCCACCAAAAGCAGCTTACCCTCGAAAATTACCTCGTCATAGGTCGCGTTACGCGCCGTCAAGGAACTGGCCATGACGGAGACGGAGACGAAGACGGATGATCTGTTGGAAACGACCATCGCCTTTTCCGTGGGCGGGTTTCTGTCCGCCCAGTGAGAAAGGGTCCGGGTCAGAGTTTCGGTCGCCGCATTTGAAACAATTTGTCGATGGCGGCGAAATCCTGATAGCCGAGCCGGGTCAAAGGCTTGTAACGCAACACGTCAAAGCGGCCTTCCCCGGTCAGGCAATCGTCGCGCAAATAGATCGCCTAGACCCGCGCGAGCACCATCCGATTGCCCTCCCCTTCGAGATCAATCGCCCGCGTCAGACGGCATTCCAGCGCTGCCGGGGCATGGGCCAGACGCGGACAGTCAATGGTCTCGCATTCCGCCGCAACCAGCCCCAGCGCCTCGAACTCGCTCTGATCCGCCGGATAGCCCGCCGAGGAGGCATTGAGCGCTTCGCGATCCTCAAACCCCGCGATGTTGATACAGAAGACGCCGGTCTCGGTGATGGGACTGTAGCTGTCCTTGCCCGTCTTTTGTAAGGTAAAACACGTTACATCTTCTTCAAACAAACCGGCCCATCAGACGACGGGCCGGTCGGAAAACTCTGATTTTCGCCTATCTCAATCGCAGCGCTCAACGATTGATTCTGCCTTTTCTTCCGCCTGGCCAAAGCTCAAAAGCTGATAGACGATCAGAGCGGCGAATGTCGCCAAGCGCGGGCCCGATGTCCGGGTTGGGGCCGGTCCCGGCATAGCCCGTCACCGCGATCACCACGGCAATGAAGGAAAACGAGGAGCCGAGATAGGAAGGGCCCGCCCAGCCGTGCAGATGAAAAAGATCAACGTGCCGATACCTGAAAACAGGATCGCGAGATTCGGATCGAACCCCATCAGCAGCGGCCCCAGAATCGTCGATCCCGACATGACAATGAGATGTTGTATGCCCATCGGCATAATCGAGGCGCTAGTTGCCCTGGGTCAGAACGATGAGACGTTCGTCTTTCTGTACACCCGACATCTTGAGCTGATGCAGGCAGATTTCGGTGAAGCTTGCGTGATCCATATCTGTATTCCCTGTTGTTTGTTCGGCCTTAGACCTTGAAATCCATGATGGCGGCGAGGAAGCCTTCGACATCGTCCCACGGGATCATGTGCCCCGCGCCTTCGACCCTGCGCAGCTCCATCGTCGGCAAAGCGCTTTCAGCTCCGCCTCATCCTCGTCCTGAATGACCGGCGCACCGCCGGCGATCACCGGGTCGGCACAGTGAGTTTCGGCAGATCGGCATGGACGTCATCGGTATGAAACCCGTCATAAGCGGTGCGGATCGCGCCCCAGTGACAGCTGTGCAGCCATTCGGACCGGAGTGCGCGCTGTTCTTCGCTCCATGTCGGGCAATAAGCCTTCATGTCCTCCGCGGAACAGCCTTTGATCGCCATCTTGATCGAATCGCCATACCACGACCAAGGCGACGGGTACGGGCGACAATTCGGACCGGAGACCGGCGGATCGACCAGAATGGCGCCTTTGAACACTTCAGGCTTCTTGGCCACCCCCCGGATCGCCGTGCGTGCGCCCATGGAATGGCCCATCACAATCGGCTGATCCATCGTCTCGGCCAAAGCCACCGTATCGGCGGCCATGGCATCGAGCGTGTAATCCAAATCCCCCGTTTCGCTGAGACCCCGCCCGCGCACGTCCAAAACATGCATGTCGAAAGCCTCCGCCAGACGTTCGGCGACAAAGCCCCATGTGATCGCGGGCGATGTGATGCCCGGGATCAGCAACAGTTGCGGACCTTTGCCATCGTAGCGGATCAGGTGATTGTGATATGCCGCTGGCCGGTATGTTGATCGGTGGATCGGGTCGCAATCCCCCCGCGGGCTCGTTCACCCTGGGCCGTGAACTGGTCTTCCCGTTCCCGATCTTTTCGATCCGTTTTTCCTGTCGTTGTGCTGTAGCTGATCAAGCCGTGCCTGAAATTTCACCCCACTTACCCGCGCCCCTTTAGAGCGGCAGGAATGTGGAACCGGGATTGGAACTCTCTTGCGCGAAATGCCTCCCGAAAACATGGCCTCGAAAACATAGGCGCCAGATCGTGGCCACCCACTCACATTCGGGACAGCCGGTCTTCGTCATCCACGACTTGCAAGGAACCGCTGTTGCCAGTCCAGGCCCACAACACGATGTTGAAGCACAATGCCGTCGCCCCCTTCGCAAAACTCCGGATCAAAAGTCCTGCAAACCCATCCGCGATGAGAGTGCGTGCAAGATCCTGCGTTGGCACCGATTGGCCGTCGAGCATCTTCATGCGCCATGCAGGGTCAGCAAGCATGGCCGTTGTCATGCCGGAACGCGCCAGTTTGTCCTCAATGCGGGTGTCGAGATCGAGCGCCTTGAGCATCTGCCACGGCGGGCAGCGAGGGCATCTGCACACAGGCCGACAGTACCACCGCATCCACGTCATCGGTGTTCAACCCTTTGACGATCTTCGGCAAGTTCATCGGATCATGCGCGGCTACGTCGAGATTGTCCTGTATTTCCAATGCGATATAATCTCTGACCTCAATGCCTTCGTTGCGGATGTACTCAACGACCATCTCGGTCACCGCCGAAAACCGCGCGCAGGAGGCGCTGACGAAAAGGGTCGATCTCGTTGAGCAGAAGCGTGGCACTGGCCCGGGCGGCGAAAGCAGCCAGGGCACCGGTGCCAGCCGAGGGCTCCAGCACGGTCTCGCCCTTGCGAATGGCTGCCGCCCGCACGACCATTGCCGCAAAAGACAACGGCGTGGAAAACTGCTGCAGCCGGATCTGCTGTCCCGCCGTCGCCACAGATCACATGCGCGTTCGGCAATGACGCCGCCTGCTTCAGATAGCCGAGATCGCGGCGAATGGCTTTACGCTCGAGTTGCCGCGCCAGCTCCGTCTCGCCGGTTCGGCGCAGTTCCTTGTGTCGCCACCACGAGGCAGCGGTCGCGCGCAACACGCGCAAGACACCAATTTGCATGAGAATGCACTTCATCAGGAACGGCAGACCGGAACCCGGCCCGGACCCATCTGAGGGACCCCAAAGGCCCTCATCCGTCAGTCACAAAACCCGAAGGACACTTTCACTTCTGAGGATTCATAGGACCGAGGCAACAGCCAAGGGTCCGGCACATCTGCGGACCTCTATGATTTAACGCAGAAAATGCGGGATCCGATCCAAGAGCGGCAAAACTTGCGCCCTCAACCACCTTCAAGGCCCGACCAGCGACATTCACGACGCGCGGCGCGAGGCCCGGACACGAAATCAACGGGAAACCAGATGCCTAGAGCCCTGTCAGCTTGCAATTCAGCGTTATTGTCGCTATATACCGTCAGAATAACCGAAGGATGACAAGACATGCACATTGCAAACTTTGCTGAAGGCGGACAGTTCGAGCCACGAAAGATCGCGGCCGTGCTGCGCACATCGGCAGAAGAGATTGCCTTGACGGTTGGCCTCGGCAAGGATGCCCTGCAACGGCGGGCGCGAATCGGGTCTGACAAGACGCAGCGCCGCTTGCGCGAACTGGTAGAGGTGCTGAACAAGGTCGAACCCCGCTTTGGATCGGAGCTGATGGCTTATGCGTGGTACCGGTCAGAGCCCCTGCCCGGCTTCGATGGCCGGACTGCCATGCAGCTCGTGCAGGACGGCAAGGCGCAGCAAGTTCTGGAATATATCGACGCGGTCGATGCCGGCGTCTTCGCCTGATGCCTCTGAAGGATGGTCGCTACACAGGGCCACTCTATCGCGCCCTGAACCCGGTTTATGCGCGAGAGCCTCTCTCGGGACATGGTGCTGAACTCTATGGAGGACGCTTCAACGCCAAGGGCACCCCTGCTCTCTACACGGCGCTTACCCCAACGACAGCGCTTCGCGAAGCCAGCCAGGTCGGCAGCTTGCAACCCACGATCCTCGTGTCCTACACCGCCGACCTGGGCCCGATTTTCGACACCCGCATTGAGGACAAACTGGCGCGTTCCGGCATGACAACGGCCATGCTTGCTGACCCTGCATGGCGCATGAAGATGCTCGACGGCCAATCGGTGCC
>Ga0209344_10002338_pt1 | contig 21357 bp, 18 predicted proteins | sample Cruoilmetagenom6_FD_187293 | JGI IMG/M metagenome (GOLD analysis project Ga0209344, IMG submission 187293) | Oil polluted marine microbial communities from Coal Oil Point, Santa Barbara, California, USA - Santa Barbara Oil Seep Sample 6 (SPAdes)... | ecosystem: Environmental > Aquatic > Marine... | reverse complement strand
CAAACCGCACGGCATTGAAGCCGTCAAAGGTGCGTTCGACAGCCCCATCGACGTTAAGCTCGACTTCCCGGCAGGCGCCGAAAGCGCCTGCTCGCAATTTGCCGGACGGTATGTGAAGGGCGTCAAAAACGGACCTTCGCCGAAATGGATGCAGGATCGTCTGCTGGCCATCGGTTTGCGCCCAATTTCGGCGCTGGTCGATATCACCAACTATTCGACGTTCGATCTGGGCCGTCCGCTGCACGTGTTCGACGCCGACAAGGTCAGCGGTGACATCACCGCGCGCCTTGGCCGTGCGGGTGAAACGCTGTTGGCGCTGGACGGCAAAGAATACGCCATCGATGAAGAGATGTGCGTGATTGCCGACGACGCCAAGGCCGAAGCGCTGGCGGGCGTGATGGGCGGCGAAAAAAGCGGTTGCACGGACGACACCGTCAACGTGTTTATCGAAAGCGCGCTCTTCGATCCAGTGCGCACAGCAGCCACCGGTCGCAAACTCAACTTGATGTCGGATGCCCGGTATCGGTTTGAGCGTGGTGTCGATAACGACTTTGCCATTGATGGCTGCGAAAACGCCACCCGCTTGGTGATGGAACTGTGCGGCGGTGAGCCGTCCAACACCGTGGTCGCCGGCACCGGCCCGGACTGGCGTCTCAAAATCGATTTCCGTCCGTCGCGAGTCAAAGGCCTGACCGGGGTCGAAGTCGATGAAGCGGAGATGGAAAGGATCCTCACTGTGCTCGGCTTTATCGTTCACAAAGGCCCGAAAAACACAGACACATGGCAGGTCGAAGCCCCCGCGTGGCGTGGCGACATGGTTGGCGAAGCCTGCGTGGTCGAGGAAATCGTTCGTGTGCACGGCTATCACAATATCCCCCATGTCTCATTGGAGCGTACAGAAGCCTTGCCGCGTCCGGCGGTTAACTCAGAAATGCGCCGCCGTCGCGGTGTGCGCCGCACGTTGGCGGGTTGTGGCTTGGTGGAAGCGGTGACCTATTCGTTCTTGCCCAGCGCGCATGCGGCCTTGTTTGCTGGTGAAGACGGTGTGCCCGACAGCCTGCGCCTGACCAATCCGATCTCGGCGGACCTGGACGTCATGCGTCCCAACTTGCTGCCCAACTTGATCGCGGCGATCGCGCGTAACGACGCGCGCGGCACCCACGATGGGGCGTTGTTTGAAGTCGGTCCGCAATTTGCGGGCGATGGCGTCGATGATCAGACTTTGGTCGCGGCGGGTGTGCGTTCCGGCCAAGCGGTCGGTCGCAACTGGACCGGCACCCAGCGCAACGTCGATGCATTCGACGCCAAGGCCGACGCCATTGCGGCGTTGGATGCGGCCGGCGCGCCGGTGGGCAACGTGCAAGTTTTCCCGGCCGAAGACGGTGGACCCGCTTGGTATCATCCAGGTCGTTCGGGCACCTTGCGCCTTGGCCCCAAAACGGTGCTGGCCAATTTTGGCGAATTGCATCCGGGCACGCTCAAAAAGATGGGCGTCAAAGGCCCGGTCGCTGGATTTGAGGTGTTCCTTGATAACCTGCCCAAATCTAAGCCGAAAAAGAGCCAGGCCCGTCCGTTGGTCAAACTGTCGGCTTTTCAGTCGGTGGAGCGCGATTTTGCGTTCTTGGTGGATGCGGATGTTGAAACGGCTAAAGTCGTGCGTGCGGCGTTCGCCGCCGACAAAGGTCTTATCAGCGACGTTCAATTGTTCGATGTCTACAAGGGACAAGGCGTTGCGGACGATAAAAAGTCTGTGGCGATTCAGGTCACTTTGCAGCCGTTTGATAAGACCATGACGGATGAAGAGATTGACGCCGTAGCCGCCAAAGTCGTCGCCAGCGTAGCAAAATCTACCGGTGGTGATTTGCGCGGTTGAACAGACATATTCATAGCCTACATACAAGAGTGACCTTCCGCTTGTGATCGGAGGTCACTCTTTTTTTGGGGTCAGTAGAGAGCAAAATTTTGATGTAATGCTCTGTTTATCTTGCATTAACAAACCCTTCCTATACTTTCGTAGTATGAACGTGGGAAATGGGTCTTGTCAGAAGGACCCGGGGACCCCAAATGCATTTAACAAATGCATTTCTTGCCGTAATAGGGATATGGCTTGAAATGAAGTGGATGTTTTTTGTGCAATTTTAAGGGATTTGGAACAGTTCTATGGCACGAGATGAAACTCTTACAGGTGTGGAGCGTTTTTTTGACGATGACGAAATCATCGTCAGCAAAACCGATCCTACCGGTCGACTTATGTATACCAACGATGTGTTTTTGCGTCTTGCGGACATGACCGAAGCGGAAGCCGTTGGCCAACCGCACTCGGTGATTCGCCATCCGGAAATGCCACGCGCGGTGTTTAAGCTGCTTTGGGATACGATTTCATCGGGGAAAGAGCTGTTTGCCTATGTGGTCAATCGCTCCAAGAACGGTGACCATTACTGGGTTCTGGCCCACGTTACGCCAAGTTTCGATGCCAGCGGTAAAATCGTCGGCTATCACTCCAATCGTCGTACGGCGGATCGCAAGGTTCTCGAAACCGTAATTCAGCCGCTCTACAAAAAGCTTCTCGACATCGAAAATAGCCATGCCAACCGTAAAGACGGCATGAACGAAGCTTACGGTGTGTTGATGAAAATCCTTGAGGAAAAGGGGCTTGCGTACGATGAGTTTATCTTCTCTCTCCAAAGCTAAAATTGCAATCATCTCCACCGCGTCGAGTACGGTTATTGCAGAAGCTGCCGTACTGCTCGGCGCATCTGCTATTGTAAGCGAAATAATGATCGGTATCGTGCTTATCAGCGCCGGTATCGGGCTGTTTTTACTGGCCAAAGCAAATAAGGAATTTCGCCGCACCATCGATGTGTGTAAACGCATCGATGATGGCGATTTTGAAGCGCGCATCATCGGCATCGTCGAGGGCGGCGATTTGGGTGTATTGCAAAACACCATCAACTCAATGATTGACCGTTGCGATGCCTATGTGCGTGAATCCATGGCGTGTCAGGAATATGTGTCTCAGAATAAATATTTCCGCTGCATCCTTCCCGGCGGCATGAAGGGCACGTTCTTGAACGCCGCCAACGTCTTTAATGGCGCTACCGATGCCATTTCTCAAAAAGTGACGAAGTTCTCAGCTGTGGCCGATGATTTCGAAATCAACATGAAGCATGTGGTCGACACCGTTGCGTCCGCCGCGACCGAACTGCAATCCACCGCACAAGGTATGGAAAGCACGGCGCAAGCGACAAGTCAGCAAGCGACGACGGTTGCGTCCGCTGCTGAAGAAGCGTCGACCAACGTACAGACGGTGGCGTCCGCAGCAGAAGAGCTGTCCAGTTCGATCAGCGAGATCTCTCGCCAAGTGGCGCAATCGACGCAGATTGCCGGCGCAGCCGTGGTCGAAGTCGATGGCGCGAACGAAAAGGTTCAGGGCTTGGCGACAGCCGCACAAAAAATCGGTGAAGTGGTCGCGTTGATCACCGACATCGCCGATCAAACCAACTTGTTGGCGTTGAACGCAACCATCGAAGCGGCACGCGCCGGTGAAGCCGGTAAGGGCTTTGCTGTTGTGGCCTCTGAGGTCAAAAACCTCGCCAACCAAACAGCCAAGGCGACCGAGGAAATCTCCGCGCAGATCGGCGGCATCCAAAGCGCCACCCAGGATGCGGTCACGGTGATCGGTTCCATTGGCGGCACCATCAATAAGATGAACGAGATCACCTCGACCATTGCGGCGGCGGTTGAAGAACAGGGCGCGGCGACGCAAGAAATTGCACGTAACGTCGAACAGGCTTCTTCTGGAACCACCGAAGTGACCACGAACATCGTTCAAGTCACCCAGGCGGCCAACGAAACCGGCCACAGCGCGCACGACGTTTTGGGCGCTGCAGGCGAATTGTCCAAACAGGCCGAAGTTCTCGGCACTGAGATGGATAAATTTGTCGTCGAAATGCGCAAGGTCATCTAAACGCACCTTCGCACATATGAATGAAGCCGGGCCGCTATGTGGTCCGGCTTTTTTCGTGATTGTTTTGGGCCTGATGTTTGCGCCCGTAAATCGCCTTATTCACGCCGTGGCTTCGACGCAAAACACCTTTTAAATGCAGTGTGACTTAGCGCTCAATAGAGCATAGGGGTGAAGGCGATGCGTGTACTTTTTCTATTGGCGATAGGTGGGCTATTGACGTTGATTGCGTGGCCAGCGGTCGATACGCCCGATGAACCGGCGTTGTCTTTCATTGCGGCGGGTCAATCCAATTTCCCCAGCCAACACGCCGCTTGGGTTGGCGACGATGATAAGCGAAACGCGATTATTATGAGTGCGGTGTGGGCGCCAGTTGGATTTAACCGGCGCTAGAACATTCACACTCAACGTCACCGTTCGCGCCTCGTCTTTGCGGGTGAGGGGTGAAACACGCAGATACTCGGCGGGAGATGAAGGCAGATGTCGTGATGAACGTATGAGTTCCTCAGTTTGAATTTGCCCGTTCCTGAATAATTTCCATGTACTCTTCATAGCGAATTGTGGGCACTTTTTTTAACGCCCGATAAATGCTGCGATAGAACATGCAGTGATTGCAGGCCTCGGGAAATTTCCCCTGCTGTTGGTTGGTAATGAGGTCCATGAAACGCTTGTTGTTTGGCTCGGGCTCCCATACGAAGGACGCCGATGTGCGGATGCCAATATCAATTGGGCAGGGTGATTTTTCTACAACGCCCGCCAGATGATTGAGGTTTTCCAACAAACGTTTGTATTGCTTGATGGGGCGATCCGTAATGGGCGCAAACATTTCCTCATCGCGGCCATACAAGTTGATGTAAATGGTCGACCCCAGCTTGGGTATGCGCCCATACGTAATAGTCACAAGCGCGCTTAATTAGGGTGTGGACTCAATTGGCCCATAACCTGATGGCAAATATGTGAACCATTGCGAGGAAGTTCGCACTGAGTTATTTATATCTTGTCGTCAACCTTCTCATGTCTTTCATAGTGCAGAAGAACCGCTCGACGATTTTGTGCATACGATAGAGACCTTTGTTATGCGGGATCGGTTTTCTGGCGTTTGACTTGGTTGGAATGACCGCGAGTGAGCCTTGGTCGGCAATGCGTTGGCGGATTGTACCCGAATTGTAAGCCTTGTATGCAACCACCGCAGCGGACTCCCCGGCACCGTCCAAAAGGTCAATCATCACCGTGCTGTCATGAACCTGACCTCCCGTAACAATCAAGCAACGCGGGCGTCCACTTTCATCGACGGCAGCGTGAACCTTACTTGTGCGGCCTCCGCGTGAGTGGCCGATATCCTGCGCCAGTTACCCCCTTTTGCGCCACTTGCTGCACGGTGGGCCTTCACGATAGAGCTGTCGATAAAGATCAAGCTGTCCTCGTTTTGGCTGGCGAGCGCAGCGAAGAGGGATCTCCACAGCCGCTCGATAAAGATGTTGTCGAGGAACCTGCCCTTGCCATCCATGGAGATACGCACCCCGGCTTGCTTCAGGCGGTGCGTCCATGCTCACGATGTGAACTGGCTGCCCTGGTAGGTGTTGAAGATTTCTGGGCTGCCATACCGGTTCACGGCGTCATCCAGCGCATCGACGCAGAACTGCACATCCATGGTGTTTGACAGTCGCCACGCCAGAACCTTGCGGCTGTGCCAGTCCATGATTGCCACCAGATAAATGAAGCCCTTGGCCAGCGGAATATAGGTGATGTAGGCACTCCAAACTTGGTTTGGTCGATCGATCTTCATGCCTTGCAAGAGGTAGGGATATTTCTTGTGGCCCTTGGCCGGGATGGAGGTGTGGGGCTTTTGATAAATGGGCATCAGGCCCATCAGCTGCATCAACCGCCGGACCCGTTTGACGTTCACCATCCGGCCCCGAGCCCGCAGGTGCCAAGTCATCTGCTGGACGCCATAAAACGGCGTATTCAGAAACTGGCGGTCGATCTCGAACATGAGGTTAAGGTTTTCGGTGCTTTCGCCTTTCGGCTCATGGTAATAGATCGACCGACTGAACGACAGCAAATGACACTGTTTGATAATCGCCAGCTTTGGGTGATCCCACTCAATCATGGCCCGCCTCAGCTTTTCGGCTAAAAAATACCGTTCCACCGTCAGTTTGCCAATTTTAGCGTGGAGGTTTTTCAGGGCTTCCTTATCTGGCGGCGGAGCCTTGGACGTACCGCCACACTCAAAGACGTCCGATGCCCCATCAACAAGGGCCTTCTTCCATTGGTGGATCATCGTAGGATGAATGTCAAATCGGCTGGCCAGCTCCGTAACCGTCCGCTCACCTTTCAGCGCCTCTAACGCGACCTTCGCCTTAAAAACAGGATTGTGTTGCTTGCGTTTTGACATGTCTGATCTGCCTTTCGCGAAGACCAGAAAACACCAAAACAATAGCTTACGTCATTGTCCGGTTTGCGGGGAGTAGCTCAGTTGGCAAGAAAATAGCAAGCCGTGGGGGAGGAGCAACCTAAAGGTTCTGAGTTTTAGGTGTTCTCAGTTCTGAGGTTAAAATGTGAATCTTGCCACTTTACAAAAGCTTCAGTCGTTACGGCTTACTGCGTCAATAAAGGCATCAATGTCACCGTATAGGTGTGCTTCGTAATCGCGGATTTTTGTATCTGTCCAGTTCCACCACGCAATGTGTTGCAGGGCTTCGATTTGATGTTCGGTAAAACGATATCTGACCAATTGGGCAGGGTTCCCTGCAACGATAGCATAAGGCGGAACGTTTTTTGTAACTAAGGCGCCGGCGCCAATAACTGCGCCGTTGCCAATGGTGACGCCGCTTAGGATCATAGCCCGCGCGCCGACCCACACGTCATGGCCGATGCTCACAGCGCCCTTCGTCACGGCGTCCTGATCCCCCCGTTTTGGGTGAAGGAGCAAGGTGCGCAGAGGGAAAGTGGAGGGTAGGTTGAGCGCATGGTCAGCCTTAGAAAAGATCAACGTCTCTTGCCCAAATGAACAGAAATTACCAATGGTTACGGGCGCATCAGGGGACAGGCCCTGGATGGTGTTGCGATTGACACCATAAGTGCCCCTGCCGATGGTGACGTAGTCAGGTAAGATGTTACGGCTTTTTTTGCCGCTAAAGAATCGCGCTGCTTTTTTCAAAAATTTAGACATTTACCCGTCCCATATAAACACCCCGTGATCTTATGGTTTAATTTTTTAAATGTGAAAATTCAACCGGACACTATATCCACTATTCCTCAACTATTGTACTTGAAGTCCCTCTGCAGCCTTAGATAAAACCGCTGCCCCCATCTCTGGACCACCGAGAATGAGAAAATCCCGTGGTCAAGCTTCAGCAAGGCACAAAAACCAAGATGTATTCAAGCGCTCTGCACGGAACATACCGTACTGACGCATGACAAGTCTCCTGATTAGCCCTCTTTTGTTATGATTGTTGCGCCACCAGTGCGCCACAGCCCCATTATGAGCAATGCTGGATAAGCCACGTGATTGAAAGAAATGGTGCGCCCGGCGAGATTCGAACTCACGACCCCCAGATTAGGAATCTGGTGCTCTATCCTGCTGAGCTACGGGCGCCCCGTGATGTAGCGTGTGTGAGTTGGCTTATAACACGAATTTGGGCTGGGAAAACACCGTTGCGTGGGTCTGAAAGCTAGAAGCTTTTTTTGATTTCAACGAACAAACGGTCGTTGTCGCCAAGGCCCTTGAACGGGGTGCGGGTGCCGTTGTGATAAATCGTCACCCCGCCGGTCACGCTGAGCGCATCTTGCAGATCGTATTCGACCGAGGCGCGTGAAAAGCCGCCGCCGCGCGTCAACGGCGACAGGCGCGAGGTCAGCGCGGTGACGTGCAGGCGTTCGTGCAGGAAGTCGGCGGAATAGCGCAGGGCGTATTCTTGAGAGTCTTTACGCAAACCTTCGCCACGCAGTTCATCGGTCCAGCCGTGCAGGTGACGGTTGACCATCTCGAAACTGATGCTGCCCTCAGACAGACCTGAAAACTCAACGCCCAGCAATATGTCGCTGCGACGAAAGTCTTTGCCCGGTTCGCCCAAAGTTTGCAAACCCGATGTGTGTGCTAGTTCACCCTTGAGCAACCAGTTGCCCAACGCCACGTCGCTGGTCACGCCCAGCATGTTGACGCGAGCGTGACGGATGCGCGTGGCGCCGCCCACGGCTTCTTTGTGACCGGCGTCGTCATACAGGTTGGCGGCGTGCAGCGATAAATCCCAGCCGGAAAAATTGCCGCGCAGGCTGGCGGCCAACTCCGCGTTGTTCAACTCATCGGCGGGCAAGTCGTTTTGCGGTTGGGCCCCATTTGACGGATCGTAAGCGCTGTAAGCGGGGGCGGTCTTGTTAAAACGAATATGCGGGATCACCATGGCGGTGGCAACCCACGGTCCGGTGACATAATCGCCGCGCACCATCGCCAGCGGCAGACGCACGTCTTCGATATCGACCATGCCCAGTTCACGTCGGTCCAGCGGGTTGACGATATCGACAACGCGCAAATTTTCCGATGTGCCCCACACGACAATTTGCCGCCCAGCGGTGAGTTCAAATCCATTACCCAGGCGGGCATTGACGTAAGCCTCGCCCAGGTTGATGTCGTGTTCATATGCATTTTTGACGGTGTCGTTGTAATCGCCGCGTCCGCGCACAGTGTAAGCGAACTCGTGCGCCGCAGATGCTTCCGCCAAAATGCGCAGGGGTATCGAAAACTGGTCGGGCAAATTGCCTTTCAGTTTCACCGTCGCTTTGGGTCGCGTTCGACTGAGACCGCGCTTGTCAGATTCCCCGACCGCCGGGGCATTCTGAGTATAATCGTAAGCTGCCGAAAACGACACGCTGCCCGAAAGCGACCATGGTGAGGGGGGCTGTATTTCATTGGCGCTTTGGGGCGGCGGTGTGCTGTCGGCATCGAACCCTTGCAAAGCGTCATCGACATTCTCGGTGGGGGTGGTGGTGTCGAAGCCACCCAGAATATCATCAAGGCTGTCTTGTGCATGCGTCGGCAAACTTGCCGTGATGGCAAGGCTGAGCAGCACAGGCAGGGGAAAGCGAGCGATCATATCCGATTACAGACCTTTTTCCAGGCGACGCAAAGTGAACAAATTGTCGTCGAGGCTTTGGCCATAGCGCACGTTGGCGAATGTCATGTCGGTTTTGTGGTCGGTCACCTTGTTTTTCTTGGTGGTCATGGACATTGCGGTGACCGTCCATACGCCGTCTATTTTTTCCAGTCCTGTGACGTCGAGGTATTTGAGCTTATCGCCGGTGTCGGTCCAATGCACGGCGCGCACCACGATGAAGTTATCTTGACGCACGAACACCACGGATTTCTTGTAGCCGGTCTGCTCCATTTCCTCGCGTGTCTTGGGCAGGGCTTCGATCACCCATGTTTTTGCGCCGCGCACGTCGGCTTCTTTTAAGATTTTAAAATCGTAAGCATCCAAGTTTTTACGCGTCATGTCGGAATAATTGAAATCCGACCCCATGAAGCTGCCCGACTTATCGGTTGATGCAATCCGTTTGGTTTTCTTCAACGCCGGTAAAAACAGCCACTGATCATCGTCTTTTTCATACGCGTCGAAATCATACGTCAGGAAGCCAGTGTCTTTGACATCGGCGGGGGCCTGGAAGAACATGATACGGCGGCGGTCCTCAGCCCCAGCATCGGTGATCAGATCTTTGTCGAACGATTTCATTTTGCGGATGCGCTTGTCGCCGTTTTTATCGATCAGCACCATCTGCATTTCGGCGACGCGGTTGTCGCCGTCATCGCGGTCATCGACTTTGACCATGATCTCGCGTGCGCTCAAATCTTGGGCGAGCAGTGGTGAAGCGCTCAAGGATATAAACGTCGCGGCGATCAGTGTGATTGCGGTTTTCATGATCTGGATCCTCATTAATAATCTGAATCGTCAGGCAGCAGGTGGGCTTTGTGCAAAATCGACATCAGCGCGGGGGCGAGGAAGAAATCTGCGATCAGCGCCAACACAATGGTCAAGCCCGTCAGCCAGCCGAAGTTGACCAAGTTGCTCATGGTCGATTGGGTGAAGATGAAAAAGCCCAACGTCAAAACCACGGTGGTCACCAACATCGCGCGCCCAGCGCTGAGCAGCGTTTCGCGCACCGCTGTGTGCACGTTGCCGGTTTCGTGGTGATAGCGGCGATAATTGTGCATGAAGTGAATAGTGTCATCGACCGCCAAGCCGATGGCGATGGACCCGATCAGCATGGTGAACAAATCGATTTTTATGCCGAGCCACCCCATCAAGCCCAACACCAAAATGATCGGCGTTAGGTTGGGGATCATGGCGAGCAAGCCGATGCGCACGTTGCCGATGAATAAGATCATCATGATGGTGATGACGCCCGCCGCGATCAAGTAGCTGTTGGCCATGGAATAGATCGTCGCTTCCATGGTGCGGCCCAAAAGTGCGTTCATGCCGGTGACGGTGATGTCGACCCCATCGCCCAAAACGGCCCGGAACTTATGCGTCAATTCTTCATCGAGCGTTTGCAGGTAGACGGAATCGACCCACGGCATCTTGGCCGTGAAGCGGGCCTTTTGGAATTGGCTGTCGACGAAATCTTCAAGATCGTCGGAACCGGTGTTTTCAAACAAAAACAGTTCCTGTGCGATCAGATCGCGATCATCGGGGATGGCGTAATGTGCAGCGTCGTTGGCATGCAGTGCGCGGTTGGATTCTTTGAGAATGTCCGCCAGTGACAACGTCTTGCCGACGTCGTAATGCTCGGTCGATAGGGCTTCGATCTCGCGGTTGAGTTGTTCCAGGCCTTGCATGATTTTCGGATCGTACAGCCCGTTTTCATGTTTGGTGTCGACCACGACCTCAACCGCGCTGGCACCTTTCATGCGCAGATCGATGAAGTCGGTGGCCGCACGCGCGGGCTCGTCCTTGGGCAGCCAGGTGAACGGCTGGTGAGAAAATTGCAGTTGTGTGGCACCCGCCAGCGCGGCGACCAGGGCGATGACGGTGATGCTCACCACCAGCGGCGCACGGTTTACGGAAAACCGTGCGACCCCGGTCAGCAAGGCATCCATACGAGCATGGCGCTTGTGCGCGCGACCGCTGGATTTCGCTTTGAGCGGTAAGATCGTTAACAGCGCCGACAACATCACCAAGGTCAGAAACAGTGACAATAAAATGCCCAGCGCGGCGATGACGCCCAGATCGGCAATAGGTGCGATCTCTGCCCCGGCAAATGACGCCAGACCCGCAGCGGTGGTCAGCGAGGTCATGACGATGGGCAAGCCCGAATGGCTCAGCGCATAAGCCACACTATCGCGTCGCCCATGGCCGTGTTGAACATGGCGGAAAAAGACCGACAACAGGTGAACCGATGCGCCGACGCCGACGGCCAAAAGGAACGACGGCAAAATTTGCATTGGCAATGTCAGCGCACGACCAGTGATGGGCAGAAGTCCCATGGTGCCGAGCACCGATGCGATGACCACCAACAAAGGCAACACGACGCCTGAGGCGCGTCGAAACATGACGAACAAGATCGCCCCGATGATGCCGATGGCCAACAGCAAAAAGCGTTTGAGGTTGGTCTGCATGGATTTTTTCAACATATCGACAATCACTGGTGAGCCGCCGACATGAACCTTGAAGCCGGGTGCGTCATAGGCCATGGCGATGGCGGTCACGGTGTCGACCAGTTCTGTGTTTTCCGCGTCGGTGAGGTAAACGCGTTCCACCGGCTCACCGGTGGGGGCGTCTAAATCGTCGAACCCGCCCAGGGCATCGTCTTGGGTGACGCCTTGCGATGAAAAGGCGTTGGTGCGGATCACGATGGTGGTGATTTTTTGGTCTTCGGACAGTAACAGGTTTTCAAGTAGTGGGTTGGCCTGGGCGCGCTTGCGTTTTTCTTCATAGCCCGCCGCATCTGTCGGCCACGTTTCGAACAGATCTTCGACAATCAGTTCGTCTTCCAGGCCATACGTATGACGCGAATTGATCAGGCTGTTGATGTCGTCCAGGTGCGGTGTGTTGTCTTGCAGTTCAAGGTGCAGCTTTTCAAGCTTCTTGAGAAAGTCTGGTGCGAACACGTCCGGTGCTTCGATGGCGATCATCACCAATTCATCGCGACCGAACTGATCGCGAAAGGTGTTGTAGGCCAAAAGCGCAGGGTCTTCGTCGTGCAAGAAGCTTTCCGTCGCCGTATCCATGACGATTTTCGGCAGCTGACTGGCCAGACCGCCCACCAAGGCGAGACTTAAGATCAGCGCGATCCGCGCGCGCCGGGCGACCAAGTGGCCAAAGGCTTCAAAGCCGTTTTCAATGCGTTGGCGGAGTGTCTCGGCCATAATTGGATCTCTCTTTAGGGTTAGGCAGCTTTGCGCATACCGTTCAGCAGCATGTCGGCGATGGCGGCGGCGGCGTCTGTTAAGGACAGTTCCGTGTTGAGCGGTGAATTTTTGGGTGCCATGGCCGCGACCCGCCGCCGGATCGGTCCATTGGTGACGTAAAGCGAGCACGCGCCCATCAACATCATGTGCACCAAAAATGGATTGACCGGATTGAAGCGTCCTTGTTCGACGCCGTCGGCCAGGGTTTGTTTCAGCGCCCCGACCACGCGGCCCATCAAGGGCAAAACGTTGTCGGGTAGGTTCCGCCCGCCGTTGGCGATTTCGCGCAGCATGATGGCGCTGAACTGTTCGGGGTGATCGCCATCGACCAAAATGCGCGCAAAGGTGCGCACCCGTTCTTCGGGATCGTCAACGGTTTCCAGCATCTTTTGCAAACGCGTGCCCTTGGCGGAAAAGATCCGTTCCAAGACGGCGGCGTAGAGCGCGTCTTTATCGCCGATGCGATAATACAGCGTCGCCTTGTTGACATTCGCCGCTTTAGCAATCTCGTCCACGCGAGCGCCTTCGAAGCCTTTTTCGGCAAACGCAGCGGCAGCAATGTCGAGGATGTCGTCGTTGGACGGCATCGCCCGAGAGGATGAACCGGATGGAGCAGATATCGATGTCATATTTCAACCGTTTGGTTTAACCAATTGGTTGGAATGTGAGTAAAGCGAGCATGGCTGTCAAGCCACAAATCTTAGATTAAAGCTAATGCGTTGAAAATAGAACGTTAATTGAAGAAATCGACAGGGATTGAGTAGTAGAGGATCGCCGATTCCGTACCCGGGTTGGTTTTGCCGAGTGAAGCATTGGAATAGTGCGACACCGCAAGCCCGAGGCGCGAACGATCATCGAAACGATACGCAGCTTCTACCTGAGAGCGGAATTCCAACGCATAATCGAGGTCCAGCTTGGTGTTGCCGCCGCTGTAGAAATGCGGCGCGAAGCTTGGCGTGATGACAAAGCGATTGCCCAAGTAGATGTCCATCAAAATGCCCGCGCCGAGAAACACCTGGGTGGAATCGTTTTTCGACACTGCGGCTGCGACAAACGGCTTAACCAGATCGAAGATTTTTTTGTCATGGCGGTATTCCATGCGCACTTCGATGCCTTCGTCTTTTTGACGATTCCAGTCATAGGTGCCGCCGCCGATGGACAGAAAAGCAGGGTCGTCGGCGTGCGCGTTGGTCGCGAAAGCTGAGCCAGCAAGCACGAAGCCCATCATGACGGTTTTGGCGACAATAGATTTTACGGTGCGCATGTGCAGACGTTCCCTTCCTCTTCGGTGGGGGCATTTAAAGGGAAAAAGGCTCTAAAATCAATGCGTATGAATCGTCTTGGTAGCATTGTCGGCGCTGGTGTGGCGATTAAGACACGAGCAAATCTAGAGGAGGTCCCGGGCCATGGTGTCCGCCGCCCGTGACAAAGCCCGCGATATACCCGGCTCCATCCCTGAATGGCCAGCGTCAGACACCACCACCAGTTCGGAATTGGGCCACGCCAAATGCAGCGTATGGGCGGTTTTGATTGGGCAAATGACGTCATAGCGCCCTTGCACGATGATGGCGGGTAAGGGGCGCACGGCGTCGAGCCGGTTCAGCAGCTCACCCTCTTGCAAAAACAGGTCGTGCTTGAAGTAATGCGCTTCTATTCGCGCCAGAGTCAGGGCGTAATGATCGAACGCCCGCCCGCCTGAGGGCAGGGTGTGGGGCATCAATGTGGAACATAGGCTTTCATAGCGCGCCCAGGCCCGTGCGGCGGGCAGGTGCCGTTTGGTGTCGGGGCTGAACAGGCGTTCGCAATAGGCTTCAAGCAAGTCGTTGCCTTTAAGACCGCCGACATGGTCCGAAAACGCGCTGTGATGTTCGGGAAAAAAGCCCGCCATGCCATCCAAAAACCAATCCACTTCGGGTTTGGTGCCCAAAAACACGCCGCGCAAGATAAACCCCAAACAATGATTGGCGTGGCGGGTGCCATAGGCCAGCGCCAGCGTCGCCCCCCAGGAGCCTCCGGCCACCAGCCATTTATCGAAGTCCAAGTGGATGCGCAGTTTTTCCATGTCTGCAATCAGATGGTCGGTGGTGTTGTCGTGTAAGCTGGCGTAAGGGGTCGAGCGTCCCGCCCCGCGCTGGTCGAACAGCACAATGCAATGTTTGTCGGGATCGAAATAACGACGTTGCGTTGACACCGTTCCCGCGCCGGGCCCACCATGGACAAAGATCACCGGAATACCGTCGGGGTGGCCGGAAAGCTCATAATACAGGCTGTGACCATCGCCGACATCGAGCATGGCAGTGGTATAAGGTTCGATCGAAGGATAAAGACCGGTATCGCGCGCGCTGTCCATGGACGGAACTTCCATATGGTTAATGGCTATATGGTTTGGTTAGGCCGCTGTGGCTTTCGCCTTGCTTGAGCGGGCTTATTATACGGAATATAGACACGAGTTGGATATCAAAGAAGGATCCGTTATGGCTATCGCCCGCTTTTTTTTCGTCATCGTACTGAGCTTGCTGTGCAGCCCCGCTTGGGCTGGGGGGCCAGCGTCTTTGGTCGATGGCGGCCAAGCACGGGTGACGGCGGTGGTCGATGGCGACACCGTGGTTCTGGACGACGGCCGCCAAGTGCGCTTGGTGGGCATACAAGCGCCAAAACTGCCCTTGGGCCGCCCTAACTTCGCCGCATGGCCGCTGGGCGAAGAGGCCAAAGCCGCGTTAGCGGACATGATATTGAACCGCGATGTTCATGTACATCTGGCGGCGACGGCTCAAGATCGTCATGGCCGCGTTTTGGCGCATTTGACGCGTGTTGAGGACGGTCTGTGGCTGCAAGGCGAAATGCTCACGCGCGGCCTGGCACGCGTTTACACCTTTCCCGACAACCGGGCGTTGGCGGCTGAGCTGCTGAGTTTTGAGCGTCAGGCGCGAGGCGACGCCCGGGGCATGTGGTCGCTGCCCTATTATGCGTTGCGCAATGTCGATAACGTACGCTTCGATGAGGGTACATTTCAAATCATTGAAGGTCGGGTGCAAGATACCGCCAAGATCAAAAAACGCATTTATCTGAATTTCGGCGCGGATTGGCGAAGCGATTTCACCATCAAGGTGAATGTCCGAAATGAGCGTTTGTTTGAAGACGCGGGCATTGATCTGGTGGCGTTAAAGGGACAGCGCGTCCGGGTGCGCGGGTGGCTAAAATCGCAAAATGGACCGATGATCGAACTGGATCACCCCGAACGTTTGGAACTTCTCGACGTGAACGCAATGCGGTGATGAGGTGACAGACGTGATATCCGTGCTTATATTTTCGGTTATGAAAAACATGCACCAAACTGGCGTCTATCGCCTGATGGCCCTGCTGCCAGCGTTATTGCTGGTGGCGGCGTGCTCCGCCAATCCCGCAACCGGCAAGCAGAGCTTCACCGCTTTCATGTCGCCTGAAAAAGAGCTGCAGGTCGGGGCCGAAGAACACCCCAAGATGGTGAAGCAGTTCGGCGGCGCATTTACGGACAAAGCGTGGAACACCTATGTGCGAGACATCGGCCTGGAATTGGCCAGTTATTCTGAAATGCCGGACCTGCCGTGGACCTTTACGGTCTTGAACGACACCCAAATCAACGCGTTCGCATTGCCGGGCGGTTACGTATACATCACCCGTGGACTGTTGGCGCTGGCCAGCGACGAAGCGGAAATGGCTGGCGTGCTGAGCCACGAAATTGGCCACGTCACCGCGCGCCACACCGCCCAGCGTTACAGTTCGACCGTCGCCACCAACTTGGGCATTCAAGTGCTTGGCGTACTGACCAACGCTGCGGGAGTGTCCGGCATCGAAAACATTGCCGCGGTGGGTGCGGAACTGGCGCTCAAAAGCTATTCGCGCGAGCAGGAACTGGAAAGCGATATGCTGGGTGTGCGCTACCTGTCGCGTGCCGGATACGATCCGCAAGCGATGGCCAGTTTCTTTGTTAAGCTGAGCGCCCATCAGCGCATCGAAGGTTTGATCGCGGGCGATCCCAATGCGGCGGAAAAACATAACATGCTCGCCACACACCCGCGCACCGCTGACCGCATCGTGCAAGCGATCGACCTAGCTGACAAGAATGGCAAAGGCGGTGTGCGCCGCGAAGCTGACCGCTATCTGGCGAAAATCGACGGTATGGTGTTCGGCGACGATACCGATCAGGGCATGGTGCGCGGCGCCGTCTTTGTCCATCCCGAGCTGCGCTTTCGTTTTGAAGTGCCGCAAGATTTCACCATTCGCAATATGCCCGACATGGTTTTGGCCACCGACAAAGATGGCAATTCGATCAAATTCGCCGATGCTTCAGCCAAAGAGGTGCGCGACGCGGGCAGCATGGAAAAATACCTCACCCAGAAATGGAGCGGCGACGCCAACATGGAAAATGTCGAATGGATCGACATCAACGGCATGAAAGCGGTCACCGGCGGCGCTACGGTGTGGACCGGCAAGCGCAACGTGCAGGTGCGACGCATTGTAGTCGAGCAAGATAAAGACCACTACTGGCGTTTCCAATTCGTTGCCGGGACCCAGGACGCAAAGCGTCTCAATGAACCGTTTCGCCGCACCACTTACAGCTTTAGCACCATCTCACGCGCGGAGGCCAATGCGGTACAGCCGTGGCGGGTGCGCGTGGTGACGGTGGGCCGTGGTGTGTCATTTGACGATCTGGTCGGGTCTATGGCGATTGATGAGTATAAAAAAGAGTGGTTCGAAGCGCTGAACGGCATCGGTCCCGACGACCCCTTGATCCCCGGCGCGCGAGTCAAAGTGGTGAAGTGAACTTTTCAAGGCGCACAACGCAAAAAGGCCGGTGCTGAAGCACCGGCCTTTTTGATGAGGATTGAATACTCAATTAAGCTGCGGTGAGCAGCTTTTCAAGTTTCTGCTGAGCTTTTTCCATGTCGATTTTTTCGACCGCAGCCACTTCACTGGCCAGACGTTCGATCGCTTGCTCATAAATTTGACGCTCAGAAAACGATTGGTCCGGCTGGTCGGCGCGGCGGTGCAAGTCGCGCACCACTTCGGCGATGGACACCGGATCTCCAGAGTTGATCTTGGCTTCGTATTCCTGGGCGCGGCGGCTCCACATGGTGCGTTTGACGCGTGCGCGGCCTTTAAGCGTGGTCAGTGCGCCATCCATGATTTTTTTGGAGCTCAGCTTGCGCAGGCCCGCATCGTTCACTTTGCCAACCGGCACGCGCAAGGTCATGCGCTCGCTTTCGAACGAGATCACGAACAGTTTCAGCGGGTGACCCGCGATTTCCTGTTTTTCCACGCCGATAACTTTACCAACGCCGTGGGTCGGGTACACCACGAAGTCGCCGGTGCTAAACATCAGTTTATCTGCCATTTGTCGCCTTCTAGATCGATCGTGATTAAGCGCTTCAGCGCATTTTTTTTGCTCAGTGCGCCGTAAAGCGCGTTTGTGAACACAGGGTCCAAAACCTCTGGACAAAGCCGTAAAATATACCGCCCACAGCTGCTGCCGTGCGTCAGATTGAGCTTTGCATGATGTGCGGCGATTCGTCGCGCCTTAAGTCCTGAAAGTCCTGAGTTCGGTCCTACAACCGTGGTTGACGCACCCTTGAGCCTTACGAACCTCGAACCGGCGCAAGGGCCACGGAATCTAAACAAAGGAAAGCTGGCCCAAGGGACCAGCTTCACAAAAGTGTATCACAAATGAACAAAAAATACACCCCTTTCGGTTTGTTTCCACCGCAAGGAGCGTATGATAAGGCCAAAATGCAGCCTTTTTGATTGGTCGTGGGCCAGAAAATTTGATCGTGGATCAGATTCCCTGGCCCATAAATTGTCAGTCGCCTGCGCCAGGCTTTTCGCTGAGTTCAGCTTCTTTGCCGGGCTTGCCGTTCCAGTCATCAGCGTCGGCGGGGCTGGCGCCTTTACGCGTGATGTTGGGCCACAGGGCCGAGAATTTTGTGTTGATATCAAGCCATTTATCAAGGTTCGGCTCGGTGTCGGGCAGGATTGCCTCCGCGGGGCATTCCGGTTCGCACACACCGCAATCGATGCATTCATCGGGATTGATGACGAGGAAGTTTTCGCCCTCGTAAAAGCAATCAACGGGGCATACTTCGACGCAATCTTGGTATTTGCACTTGATGCAATTCTCGACGACGATGTAGGTCATTGTTAGGCTCCGACTTAGACAATTGGGTCAATCTTTGGCGTTTTGTTTACGCGATTTGTTGCAGGTGCTCAAGTGGCATAAAGCCACTATCGTGATGTGGGTACTTTTGCCAATACGCGCTTGCGCGCTTCACCGCTTTCACGATCGGAAACATATAACAATCCCGCGAGCCTACGCACCAGATTGGATTCATAATCATGTAACTCACCATCGGCGTAAGCAACTTCCCAAAGCATCTCAATCAGCTCGATACGTTCTGCGTGCTCAAAATTTTCTTTGACGGTGCGGGTCAAGGTGTACAGCTCGTTGGACTCGGCAATGGCGGCTTCGGCCTCGCTCAGCAGCGTTTTGGCGTCGTCAGCGGCCAATTCGAAGCGTTCTTTCAGCAAGCGCAGCACCACGGTACGTTCGTCGTCGGCGAACGTGCCATCCATGACGGCGGCCTCAACCAATAGCGCGGCGGCGGCAAGCTGTAGATTGTCCTGCTTCAATTGTTGTGGGGTCTCGGCAATGGCGAACAGTTTCTTCAGACGGTTGAGCATTATAGAGTTTCCTTTGCGCGTTTGCGCCGTTTCGAGACAGTGAGATTAAGCGCCTCCACCAACACTGAGAAGCCCATGGCGAAATAGAGATAGCCTTTGGGGATGTGCTGGCCAAGGCCGTCGGCGACCAAGGTCATGCCGACCAACAGCAAGAAGCTCATCGCCAGCATCTTCACCGTTGGGTGTTCAGACACGAACGCCGACAACGGCCCCGACGCCCACAACATGATCAATACCGCGATGATGATGGCGGTGGTCATGATCCTCAGATCGTCGACCATGCCGACGGCGGTGATAACGCTATCGAGCGAAAAGATCAGGTCGATCACGGCAACCTGCGCGACAACGGAAATCAGCGTGCTGAGCGGTTTGGTCTTGGGGGTGGGGTCGTCGGCTTCTTCGATGTTGTGGTGAATTTCGCGGGTCGCCTTGGTCAGCAAAAAAAGCCCGCCACCGATTAAGATGACGTCGCGCCACGAAATTTCTTCGCCCAGCACCGTGATCAGCGGCGCGGTCAGGCCCGCAATCCACGCCAGCGTGAACAGCAGCATCAGGCGTGTGATCAACGCCATTCCGATGCCGAGGCGTCGCGCTAAGGCGCGTTTGCTTTGTTCAACCCGGTCGGTGAGGATGGCGATAAACACCAAATTATCGATGCCGAGAACAGCCTCCAAGGCCACCAACGTCAACAGGCTGATCCAGGCTTCGGGGTTGGCTAACAAATCCATACGCAAGCTCCTTTGGCGCGATGGTCGGCGCTGAAAGGATTGTTAGGGTACTTGCACAAAAAAAGAAACCCCGGATTTCCGGGGTTTCACGCTGAGGTAGTCATGATTTGGTTTAAGCCGCATAGATCAGACGTTGATTGTCCATCGCGCTGAGATCACCCCGTGTCGCCATGGCGAAACGGTCGCGTAGCGATCCGATTTGTCCGCCCAGTACACGCCCAACGCCCGGCACCAAGTCCAGCGCCGGCAGGGGTTCCAAGGCGCGGGGGCTCAGTCGGGTTTTGTTGAGGGCTTTTGCGACCACCTTGTCCATGGCGTGGACGGCGGCGTATGCGCCAGCCATAAATGGCGACATGGGCATGTTGGCCTGTGCGACGCGCGCTAGTTCGCTGCGGGTCTGTTCGACAGTTATGGCTTCAGAGCCATAGGTCGGAATGTCTTCGTTGTCGATGTGCTTGATCAGTATGTTGTAAAACGACGACAGGTTTTCGGTGGTCTGTTCGGCTTGTTCTGTTTGGGTTTTATAGGGCAGCAAGACGTTGTCCCGCCAGTAATCGAGAAAGCGGACATGCTGCTCTGAGTGCTCTTGCAGCTTGTCGCGGCTCATAAGCCCCTCTGTCGATTTGTACACCAGGCCTTCTTCTTCGTTGAGGAAGTGGATGTAGAGATACAGAGAAATGTTGTCGATAACGTTGCCGGCGATGCGGTCCTGGCCGCGTTGTAGCGCGGTCAGCCCATGGCGAAACAAGATCACCAGCATGGCGTGTTGCATATCATTGTAGCAATGCTCGGTGCGCAAAAAATCCGGAAGATCTTGAATCGCCGTAAGCTCGGCGGTCGAATATGTCATTGTGGGCCCCCTGTTGTGGTATGCGGCCAGTTCCCCACGTTTTAAGTGCGCTTTTTCCCCACTGGCCATTTATGTGTCCAGGAGTGTGGCGAGGTCCGCTGTCGGAGGCCAACGTGCATTCGAGGTAATGAAAGGGGCAAAGGTAGGCGTATCTTACGCCGAAGGTATAACACTTATAGCTGTTCTAAGATGGGGACTTAGTCTTGTTCACGCAGCTTGTCGGTGGCGCGGACCTTACCTGCTTGGCAGAACTTGCCAGCTAGGGTGCGGCTTTTCACAAAACGCGCATGCCACAGCCATTTATCAATGCGAATGCGGTCAGCTCCGGTCATGACGATAGCTTCATCACTTCAGCTTAAGGTCTTTCAGCTTGGCGAACGGGCTGTCGGGATCGAACTGCGGTTCGCGCGGCTTGGCGTTGCCCGTCTTGGCATGGCCATGTTTGGCGTCAGGGTGGGGCGCTTTGCCAGAACCTTGAGGACGACGGCCTTTATGCTTTTGTGGCTGACGTTTGGTGTGCGGCTGGTCTGGCTTGGGCGCGCCTTGGACTGCGGACGCATCTGTCGAAGCGCCGCCTGCAGCGGCCTTTTTCGGCTTGGGCTTGTGCGGCGTGCGCTTGCGCCACGATTTGGGTGTCCATTTACCGTCTTTATCGGCGTTAAAGCCCAGGCTGACCATGATGCCCGGCAAGTCGTCA
>Ga0209344_10002337_pt1 | contig 21362 bp, 11 predicted proteins | sample Cruoilmetagenom6_FD_187293 | JGI IMG/M metagenome (GOLD analysis project Ga0209344, IMG submission 187293) | Oil polluted marine microbial communities from Coal Oil Point, Santa Barbara, California, USA - Santa Barbara Oil Seep Sample 6 (SPAdes)... | ecosystem: Environmental > Aquatic > Marine... | reverse complement strand
GGGCTGACGGATGTGGACACTACCCTCAAGAGTCGGAAACCCGAGCTCCGAGTTGTCGTGGACCGGGAGCGGGCGAGTGATCTCGGAGTGCAGATTCAGGACATTGCCACCGCTCTACGCACGCTCGTAGGTGGCGAGATCGTCTCTGATTTCAAGGATGAATCCAATGGTGAGCAATACGATGTCTGGCTCCGTGCTATCGGGACTGACCGTGACAATACCGATGCGGTCGCCAACCTTACCCTCAGATCACCAACCAAGGGGATCGTTCGTTTGAGCAGCGTTGCGACGCTTGTCGAAACACTCGGCCCCTCCCAGATCGACCGTGCCCAACGGCAACGGAAAATATCAATCATCGCCAACCTCGCGGGCATCCCCACTGGTACAGCATCGCAACGATTCATGGAGACTTTCGACAGTCTTGATGCCCCGCCCGTTTATCAACTCAGTCCTGTCGGTCGAGCGAAGGATCAGGCCGAATCTGTCGGGGCATTCTTTGTCGCCTTCATGCTCTCTCTTGTCTTTATGTATATGGTGCTGGCCGCCCAGTTCGAGAGCTTTGTCCATCCGGTCACCATTCTGCTTGCTGTCCCGCTGACCCTACCCTTTGCGTTGCTATCGCTCTACATGATGGGCTCGCCGCTGACCCTCTTCTCCGTGCTCGGACTTTTCCTGCTCTTTGGCGTGGTGAAGAAGAACGGCATCCTTCAGGTGGACTACACCAATGTCTTGCTTCATCGCGCAAAGGAAGATCCCTCCATTGTGCCCGAGGAGTTCCGACTGCCTGAACAAGCATCGAATAAGAGAGGTCATGCACGCTGGATCGCTCGCCAATCCGGCCAGAAACGAACCCGATCATGGGCTGTTCTCCAGGCAAACCGAACCCGCCTGCGTCCGATTCTGATGACGACCATTATGCTCATCGCAGCCATGATCCCGATTGCGATGGGCAATGGGCCAGGCGCGGCCAACCGTGCAGAGATGGCCAAAGTGATTGTTGGCGGCCAAGCGATGAGCCTCCTGCTCTCGCTACTCGTCACCCCAGTCGCCTACACCCTGTTTGACGATCTCGGAATCTTTTTTGGAAGGCGATTTGGATCGAATAATCATCGTTCTGAATCCACAAACGATAACTGATTTGAATATGAATTGCCTGATATAGCCTCTGGAATAGACAGGTGAATGCTGTGATGTATCGGAGTGAACAAAGCCCAGACTACAGAAGATATGTAGTTCTAAATATGCCGCAAATATTCGTAACGCCACCGATGAGATTAGTGTACTCATTCGGTCTGACTTTGATTGTGTTTTTCAAGAAACAGGAATGGGCAAGGTTGTTCTTCTAACCTGCCTCCATCGTTTGTACTGCTTCCTGTGTTATGGAAGCGGCGTTTCTTTAGTCATCATCGCATCTTGGACGCGAACACCCACAACGATGACTGAATCTCAAGAGCACGAACAATATCTTCAATGGACAAACCGCTACTCGTCAGAAGGTAGATGAATGGAACTCCGAAGTATCCTGCGACAAATGCGACTCGGCTGTCTATTGATTGTTCATACTTCAAAATAGCACCGGCTCAATCCCAAAACCAGCCCTGATCTGTACTCAATCGAATCCATCGACTCAGCCGGGTGTCTCTATAGATGGATACGGCGAGTTATCCTTCGCCCCTACTTCATCCTCAGTTGCCCAACAAATACCACTACCCAAATGTTCGGGCACCCGAACGACGCAATGCGGCTGCACCGAATAAATCACGAACCAAATCTTGAGAGAAGATGGTATCTGATTGAAAACGGCTCTCAGCCTTGCTGACAGCTATCTATTTTCAATTCACCGATAACAAATCATGCCTGATGAATGGCATGACTGATTTCAAAGATAACAAAAAGAGTCCAAAGCCGCTAACAGAAACCGCAAAGAATGAAATGGAGGAAACGAAAAAACCGCAAAGCACCCTGAGCAATGAAGATACGACTGATCAATCGCAAAATGTTGGAGGCACTCAAATCAACGTGCCCGAGAATATCCTCGAAACTCAATCTGAAACATCGAGTCAAGATGGTATAGTTCTGGGCCCCGAACATGCTGCCCTTCCTCCTTCAGAGGATACAGAGCCTATTGATCGGGGTGCCGAACCTGATACCGAGATCATTGTAGCAGAAAACGCAGATGATCTGAACCATGAAGAGCCAGATTTGATTGAAACTCTTATCCAAGAACTCAGAAGTTTGTCGGGCACGTCAGATAGCTCTGCATGGAGAGCTGCTGAAATCGTCTACCAGCTCGAATCGGTTCATCAGATTCCCCGCAAAGAAATCATGAAGCGGGTAGGTCGCAAGAAGGCATGCATTTCAGAATGGATATCAGCAAGGAAAGTCGGCATTGAACTTGAAGAAGAAATGCCCGACTACCAAGAGCAAATCGGAGTTCATAAAGCGAAGCAGATTAGTACCAACTGGAGGCAACTCCCCAAACGACTTCGCAATACAAGAACCATAGTCGAGTTTGCTCAAGACTCTATCAATAAGCCTCCTCGACAAGTGCGTCGAGCATGGGCAATAGAGGTCGCGCAACCCTCTTCGAAAAACAAACAGAGACACTTTTCTGAGAGTGCTTCAAAATCTGGAACGGGTTACGAACGTTGACCCGCTGGTTATGTGCTTTTTAGGCTCCTATGTGGGGGGCCAGCACTTTGTGTTGTCCCCAAATCATCGATTCTTTCTGAAAAACAGCCATAGCATTGCCCATGTACAGTCTCCGAACACGAAGCGTGTGGCACCTAGTTGACTCTGTTGCGACGGCCATGTCCCAATCTTACGGCATCTCTCGCGCTCGTGCATTGAACAATCCGCTGGAGTTTGTCCGGATGAGGGCCCAGCGGGATCACCTGTACACCCAATCCGCCCTGCTCGAAAGAGAGCTAGACATCTTCCGGTCGAGCAGATTGGCCAAACCACCCCGTGAGCGCCCCCACTTCACGCCCGAGCAGCGGGCACAGATCATGCAGTTGGCTGCCCTCAGACAATGGAGCACCAAGCAAACGGCCGATCGATTCGGGCTGCATACAAACACCATCAACTCGTGGAAGAAGGCTTTGCTTGATAAGAATCGAACAGATCGGCTGCTGGGATCACCGCCCTGGAATCGGCTGCATGAAGGTGTCCGCCAGACCGTCCACGAGATCCGAAGGCTCTGCCCAGAGAATGACTTTGGCACACGATCCATCGCGAGGCAGATGGTTCGCGCCGGAATCCAGATCAGCAGGGCCTCGGTCCGCCGGATACTCGAAGAAGTGTTTGTCGAGCCGGGGCAGGGGAATATGCCTTCACCCACCCCAGCATCGCACCGGGCAGAGCATCTCCTCAAGCCCAAACACCCCCACCATGTCTGGCACACCGACATCACCGAGATCCGTGTGCTCTGGAAAAGATTCGAGATTGCGGCGGTCTTGGATGGGTATTCTCGTAAGCTGCTGACGATCAGGGCCTTTGCTCGTAGACCCAATACAAACGACATGAATCTGCTCATCAAGGAAGCGGTGAGAAGATCGGATGCATCTCCCATGTTTCTCATCAGCGACCACGGCTCGCAGTTTCGCAGGCGTTTCAAGGAGGCCTGCGAACACCAAGGGATCATCCATGTACGGGGCAAGGTACGTGTCTGGCAGCTCAACGCCAAGATCGAACGGTTCTTCCGCACCTTGAAATCATGGATGCGATCGACCTGGATGATCCCGTCAACCGACGGAATGCAGAGAAGGCTCAACGAGTACCGGATCTGGTACAATGAACACCGGGTGCATGCGGCTCACGAAGCCCACACTCCGGAGGACAGAATCAGAGGCGTAGATCCAAACCCCATCCTTTATACAGTGAACGGAGGCATCGAACCAGAAATCAGAGTAACCAGACAATCCGCACGTGGTGATCCGAAACTCTTTCAGCTTCAAATCAAAGTCAGAGAGCGAAAGAGGGCCGCATGAACAACCGCCCAAAAACCAAAAACAGAAGCACACAAAGTCGCTGGACCGCTGCTTAGCCACCTGTTTAGACACACAGATCCAATACTATAGCCAATTAGAGCCATTCACTTGACAATCGGCTCTAATTGGGCCAATATATGGCTATGCCATGTACACACTCACTAATCATCACTCCCGAAATGCTCTCGCTCATTGCTGAAATCGATGAGTTTAAGGGCGCATGGCGAGCACTTGGAAAGCTCGCCCCGGAACGGCTCCAGCAACTCCGCAAGGTTGCGACGATCGAAAGCGTAGGGTCATCAACCCGTATCGAAGGAGCCAAGCTCTCTGACAAGGAAATTGAAGCCCTCCTTGGTCGTGTCAAGATGGAATCCTTTACAACCCGCGATGAGCAGGAAGTTGCGGGCTATGCCGAAGTGATGGAAACCGTCTTTGAAAACTATGAAGCCATCCCGATCACAGAAAACTATCTCAAGCAACTGCACACAACACTCCTTCGTTTTTCGGATAAAGACGACTGGCATCGTGGCAACTACAAAGCCCATTCGAATCGCGTAGAAGCATTCGATCAAGAGGGCAAATCGGTTGGCGTGATCTTTGAAACCACATCTCCATTCGACACACCTAGAGAGATGACTGAGTTGCTCGCTTGGTACAGCGATACTCAGAATGAAAGCACACCACATCCGCTTATTGTTGCAGGGATGTTTATCGTTGTCTTCCTTGCCATCCACCCCTTTCAGGATGGGAATGGGCGGCTATCTCGTGTGCTAACCACCCTGCTGCTGCTTCAATCGGGATACGCATATGTCCCCTACAGCTCTTTAGAAAGCGTCATCGAAGAGAGCAAAGAAGGCTACTACCTTGCTCTCAGACGCACGCAGGGTACATTCAAAGAAGAGGCACCTGGTTGGACTCCTTGGCTCACCTTTTTCTTGAAGGCACTTCTGAAACAAAAAATGCGACTTGAAGCAAAGGTTGAGCGGGAAAACCTCATGCGGGCATCTATGCCTGAACTTTCAGTCACCATTCTTGAACTCGCTATTGAACACGGTGGAATCTCGGTCGGGGAAGTCGTGAACATAACTGGGGCTGCCCGAGGCACTGTTAAAAAGCGGCTCTCCGATCTGGTCAACAGGGGGCATTTGAGACTGGTAGGGCAGGGACGAGCAGCAAGATATGTGATCGTCTAGACCGTGTCTGAAGATGTCAAATATGCAGCAAGCACACTGAGAAGCGAATGTCCCAGCCATATCCTACTCAATGCAACCCAAACTTCACCCCTGGCAACTCCTCAGCGTAATCGTTGCTGGTATCCTCAACGATCAACAGCAACGAGTGATCGACTATCTCAAGGAGGAGAATCGGGTTCTTCGAGAACAACTCGGCAGTAAGCAAATCCGGCTTACCGACAGCCAACGCCGACGATTAGCGGTACTTGGCAAGGCACTTGGCCGAAAGGTACTTACTGAAGTCTGCTCAATCGTCACGCCAGATACGATGATACGGTGGCATCGCAAGCTGATCGCCAACAAGTATGATGGAAGCAAAGCACGAAAGCCCGGTCGCCCGAGGGTGATGCAAGAGATCCGTCAGCTCGTTGTACGCTTTGCAACTGAGAATCAACTATGGGGATACGAGCGGATCGAGGGCGAACTGAGCAAACTTGGCCACCGAGTCGCGAGAACCACCGTCGCTAACATCCTTCGAGAGAATGGGCTTGAGCCAGCTCCGAATCGAAGCAAACGAACCACTTGGGCAGAGTTCTTGAAGATGCATTGGGAATCGATCGCGGCGATGGACTTCTTCACAGTTGAAGTCTGGACAGCCAAGGGACTGACTCGCTTTCATGTCTTGTTTGTGATTGATCTTTCGACTCGAAGAGTGGAGATTGCCGGGATCAGTGATCGGCCTCACGGTGCATGGGTCGAGCAAGTGCTCCGACGACAGCTTGACGACTTCGATGGATTTCTCTCAAATCACAAGTACCTGATTCATGACCGGGATCCTCTGTTCACCAAGTCGATGATCGGCATGCTTGCTTCGGCAGGTGTCAAGTCAATCAAGCTCCCGCCAAAGAGTCCGAATCTCAATGCCTATGCGGAGAGGTTTGTACGGTCAATCAAGCATGAGTGTCTCGATCGGATCATCCCGATTGGTGAGAAGCACCTCTGGCGAGCGGTTGATGCATATGTGCAGCATTACAACCATGATCGGCCCCATCAGGGAGTTGGGAATGTGGTGCTTAATCCATCATTTGAACCAGCTGAGCCAGTTGGCAAAGTCAGCTGTAATGAACAACTCGGCGGGCTCATCCGCTCATACCGTCGCGATGCTGCTTGAGTTGATCCATTACACAATCAAGTTTGGGAATCAAGAGACATTCTCGTGCGCAGATCGTGTTTCAGAATCACTGATTCATCTGCAAATCCCGGCAAATCCATCGCAGTTGAGTTTTTGGACCCTACGCCAGAGACTCTTGCCAAAACTCCCAAATCCCGCAATACACGCCAAACAGGGCAAAAAATGACAACGCCACCGAGGTCTCTCGGTGGCGTTTATCGTAAACCGTGAAGCCGATTGTCTTTGCAACCGACATTTCAATAGCGGGGGCTGGATTTGAACCAACGACCTCCGGGTTATGAGCCCGACGAGCTACCAGACTGCTCTACCCCGCAATCAGGACCAGTATCATTGCAGCTTGATCCCTAAAGTCAAGAATCCATACCAGCCAGTCCTAGAAAACTGTCATTTCTCACTCTGAGGCTGAAACCGGTATGATAAAAATCCATACAACTGGTAATCGAGGCGTGTCGCCTCGGATCTGAAGAATTCCTAACTCCAAACAATGGGGCAACATGAAAAAGACCACGATACTCGCATTGGCGAGCGGGCTGCCGTTGATGATCTCAGCGGGGGCTCTTGCTCAGGACTCCGAACCAAACTCCGGGATGTTCCGATTCCCGGATGTTTCGAAAACAGAGGTCGTATTTGTCTACGCCAATGACCTCTGGATCGTAGATAAAAAGGGTGGCACCGCCCGCCCGCTCGCGAGCCCTCCCGGGCAGGAATCCTTCCCGAAGTTCAATGCCGATGGTTCAGCCGTCGCGTTCATTGGGAATTACGAGGGTGACCGAGACCTCTACACCGTCAAAACAAATGGCGGCATCCCTTTCCGCGTCACTCACCACCCCAGCAACGAACGGCTCAACGATTGGACCAACACAGGCGATCTGTTGTTCTCGTATAACGCGATGGCCGGAAACCCGTCCCAGCAGAACCTATTCACTGTGAGTCCAGATGGCGGCATGCCAAGCAAACTACCGATCCCGTACGGAGCAGTTGGTTCGATCAATGACTCGGGCGAATGGGTCGCATATACAACCGACTCCCGCGATTTCCGATCATGGAAGCGATACCGTGGCGGCCTCGCCACCGACATCTGGCTCTACAACCTGAATACCAACGAGGCTCAAAAGGTCACAGACTGGGAAGGTACCGATACTACCCCGATGTGGAATGGCGACAAGGTATACTTCCTCTCTGATAAAGGTGATGAAGCACGCCTGAATGTCTGGAGCTACGACACCAAGAATAATCGCACAGAGCAGGTCACGGATTTCGCCGATGACGATGTCAAGTTTGCCTCAATGGGCCCCGGGTCATCAGGCAAGGGCGAAATCGTGTTCCAGCTCGGATCACAGATTCATCTGCTCGATCTTCGCAACTCTAAGACCAAAGAAATAGAGATTGAAATCCCAGGTGCTCGCGAATCATTGAGGCCGAAGCGTATCAACGCATTCGCTCAACTCGCTGACGGCGGGATTTCTTCGACCGGTAAGCGTGCCGTCGTTGAAGCCCGAGGCGACATCTTCACCGTCCCAGAGGAGAGCGGCCCGGTCCGCCAAATCACCAACTCCTCCGGAGCTGCTGATCGAAATCCAGACTGGAGCCCCGATGGCCGGTGGATCTCGTACTTCTCAGACCAGGATGGCGAGTACGAACTCTACATCACCCAGTCTGATGGCAAAGGCGAAACCCGCCAGCTCACAGACGGCAACAAAACATTCTGGATGAACTCATCCTGGTCACCTGATTCTGAGTCGATCATTGTCATCGACAAAGCCGGCGTTATGAGCCTGGTTAGTCTCGAAACCGGTGACATGAGTGAAATCGACACCGACCCGTGGGCAAACCAGCCCAATGTGTCATGGTCGAACGATTCCAAGTGGATCGCCTACGAGAAGGGTTCCGATGAATCACTCATGACTTCCATCTGGATCTTCGATACCGAAACCGGCGAGAAGCACCAAGCCACCTCCGGTTTCTTTGCAGACGCCAACCCAGCTTTCTCGTCAAAAGGCGATTACCTGTACTATACCTCAAACCGCAACTTCACTTCTCCCCAGTACGAAGATGTCGGATCAACCTTCATCTACGCCGAGACTGGACGGATCATCGCCGTCCCGCTCAACGACGAAGTAGAAAACAAGCACCTGCTTGAATCCGATGAAGAAACCTGGGAAGACGAAGAAGACACCGAAAACTCAGCTGATGAGGGCGATGATGCCGAAGCCGACGAGGATGCTGATGCCGATTCGGATGACGAAGCGCCAGCCTACCTTGAGGGCTACAACACCGAGCATCCCTTGTGGGGCAAGTGGGAAGGCAGCGTCACGGGAATGGCCGCACTTGGGGCACCGATGGACGAAGTCGAGTTTAAGCTCCTCTTCATCATTGACGATGACGGCAACATCATGGGCCAGTCCGAATCGATGGGAGAAACCGACGACCTCGGCGACCTCGTTACCTTTGACGAGAACACCATGGAGTTCTATTCAGAATCCACCGAAAGCGGCATGAAGATGGTCCAGAAAGCGACCCTTAGTGGCGACACCATGACTGGTACCCTCGAAATTCCAACAATGGGCTTTACCGCCAACTGGACTGCCGAGCGTGTTTCTAGCGAGATCACAAAAGAAGAGATCGAAGAAATTGCTGATGCTGATACAGAGGCCGCCGAGGTGGTCGAAATCAACTTTGATGATTTCGAACGTCGGGGCATTGAACTCCCGATCGAAGCGGGTAACTTCGGAAGCCTCTCGTCAAATGACAAGGGCAACCTAATTTACCTCAGAACCTCCGGTGGAGCCCCATCGCTGAAGCTCTACGACATCAACGCCGACGAACCGTCAGAGAAGACTGTTCTTCCCGTGTGTATGGGCTATGCGGTTTCCGGCGACGGCAAGAAGATCATCGCCATGACACCCTCTGGATTCGGCTTTGCCGATGCATCAGCGGGCCAGTCAATCAGTGCCATGAATGCCAAGTTGATGAAAACTGTCAATCTTAAAGAGGAATGGAGCCAGCTCGTCACCGATGCATGGCGCCGTCATCGCGATTTCTTCTATGTCGAAAACATGCACGGCGTAGATTGGGACGCGGTCCTAGCACATTATCTTCCAATGGTTGACGACGCCGTCTCCCGCGAGGATGTCAGCTACATCATCGGCGAACTCATCGGCGAGCTCAATGTCGGCCACTCGTACTACTACGGCGGTGACACCGAAGGCCAACCCTTCACCAATGTCGGCATGCTCGGTGTCGATTTCTCAGTAGCCACCGAAACCATCGCGGACTCTGAGTACACAGGATTCCGTATCGACACCATCTACGAAGGTGCCGCATGGGATTCCGATGCACGCAACCCACTCAACGCCCACGGGCTAGATGTCAACGAAGGGGACATCATCACCCATGTCAACGGCGCAGAAGTAGATACCACGCAGGACCCCTGGGCCGCATTCATCGGAACAGCTGGAGCAGAAACGAACATCACGGTTGTTTCTGCCGACACCAATGACGAAGATGAAGTCATCGCCAACGAGCGAACGGTCACGATCAAGCCGATGGGATCCGAAACCAACCTCCGCTACCGCGACTGGATCGAAGACAACCGCCGCTATGTCGAAGAAGCATCGGATGGCAAAGTCGGGTACATCTATGTACCCAACACCGGCGTTCAAGGCCAGAACGAGCTGTTCCGCCAGTTCTACGGCCAAGCCGGCAAAGAAGCCCTGCTCATCGACGAACGCTGGAACGGCGGCGGGCAGATCCCCAACCGCTTTATCGAACTCCTCAACCGCCCACGCACCAACTACTGGTACCGCCGTGACGGCAAGGACTGGCCATGGCCATACGACTCCCATCAAGGCCCCAAGGCGATGCTTATCAACGGCAACGCCGGTTCGGGCGGTGACATGTTCCCGTGGCTCTTCAAGAATGCCAACCTCGGCGCTCTGATCGGCACCCGGACATGGGGCGGACTCGTCGGAATCTCCGGCGTCCCCGCACTCATCGACGGCGGAGTCACCACGGTCCCCAACTTCGGTTTCTACGAACTCGATGGCACCTGGGGAATCGAAGGCCACGGCGTCAATCCTGATATCGAAGTCATTGCAGACCCTTCAAAGATGCAAGACGGTTCCGATCCTCAACTCGATGTCGCAGTCGAACATCTCCTCAGCGAGATCAAGACCAATGGATACCATCCTCCCAAGCGGCCGGCTGAGCCAATCCGCACTGGAGTTGGCATCGAGAAGGCCGACGAATAAACTGATACAGTCACTTCATAAACAAGGCCCCGCGATTCACATCGCGGGGCCTTTTCATTTGTCCACTCTGAACATGATCACTTGATTGTCTTGAGCAAGTCCTTCACAGCGGCCTCAAGCTGCGGGTCTTCACCTGCGGCCTCGTCAGCCGGAGTCTGCTTGACATACACATCCGGCTTGGCCCCATTGCTCTCCATGTCGGTCCCGTCCGGTAGATACCACCCACGGAACGGACGGCGAACGGTCGTCCCGTCGATCAACGAGAATGAACCAGTCGAGATCACGCCGCCAAAGGTCGGTACGCCGATCAACCGCCCACGCTCCGCATGCCTGATAGCGTGTGCAAAGATCTCCGCGTTCGAGAACGAGTTCTCATTAATCAGCACCACGATCGGGCGGGAGTACCCATAGATCAAACGCCGATCTCTTGGGTACGAATCCGACCGCACATCATCGGGATTGGCACCACGAGGAATGGTGTACGCATGCGTTGGTGCCGTCAGCGATGCGAGCAGCACATCAGTCGTCCAGCCCCCACCGTTGTCCCGAACATCAATAATCAGCCCGTCCTTGCCATCCGCGGCCGCAAACAGATCACGCTCAAAGTCACGAACCGATGCCGCCCCCATCGAACGGATATGCAGATACCCGAGCTTGCCCTCCGACATCGCATCAACCTCGCCCTGTCGATCCAGCACCTCTTGGCGGTACCGAACAACCGAGTTTGATCCATAGCTAAGCGGAGAAACCATCCCGAACTTAGTCTCCATCTCACCGCTTTCATCGTTCACATGAAGGTACTCAACAAGCACCTCCGACCCGCTCATACCCGCCATGGACATATGCAGATCCCGCAATCCCGAGCCAATAAGATCAGCATCGCCAATCGCGACAATTACATCGCCAACATCGATCCCGTCATCCATCTTCTCCACAGCACCACGCACATACACACGATCAACACGGTGCCCATCAGCAACCGGCGTAGAATCGATCCCCAGATACCCGTTGCGTGCAGAGCTTGCGCTGAACCCGTCACCGCCCCAGATCCCGGTGTGCGAACCATTAACCTCGCCGAACATCAGGTTCATGATTCGTTGGAATGCGGCGTTGGTCCGCGTCTGCATAACCAGTTCCCCGTACCGCTCAGTCATCCCGTCCCAATCAAGCCCTTTGAGTGTCGGGTGATAAAACGCCATCCCGAACCGCCCCGCCGCCTCCTGAAATTTTTGCGAGAGTTCTGCACCTGAATCGACCATCAACTTGGCACTGACCGGATAGGCCGTGGTTTCACCACCTGCAATTCCAGAGCTCTGGGCTTGCCCTCCGCTCACAAACGAGACAGATTTGCCATCAAGCGAGACGCGTGGGTTTGATACTGAACTCTTGTGGATCGTTTTCATCTCCTTGCCGTACTGATCTACCGACACGAATGCCCCATCAACCGTAAAGGCAATCCGGTTACCCGCAGGCGACATTACGAGATTGTCCTCGGTCTCGGGTGTTGAAGTGATCCGCCGAACCCGCAGGTACGCGTCATCAACATCAAACTCTAACGGCTCAATCTCCGGCGGATCATTCATATCCAATGGTTCACTCTTCTTGTCTGCTGCAACAGCATCCTCATAGTACGAATCAAGCTCGTATCCACGCATCCCATCAAGATCGCTGTCTAGATTGATCGCGTACACATCCCATTCCCAGTTGTTACCTCCACGATCTGAGAGGAAAGTCAAAACCTTCCCATCTGCAGAAAGCTGAGGCGTGTGATCCAGATCCGGATGTCGCGTCAGGTTCCGAGGCTTCCGAGCTTCCCCGTTCTCTTCGAGCCGAGTATCGAGCAGATAGATATCAACATTGAAGTTCAGGTCATAGCTTGAGTACACCACATGAACCGAGTCACTCGCCCACAGGATCTCAGGGTCAGACCATGCTTCGAGAATAACCCGCTCATCGCCGGATTCCAGATCACGGATCACCACATCACCGCGGTCCCGCTTGTACATCAGTTTCTTGCCGTCAGGTGACGGCGTCGGGCCATAAGCCAATCCGTCATCAACTACAACCGGTGAAACCTCAAATCGCAGAGCCCCCGCCCAGCGAGCGGCATGACCAACTGTTTCTTCTTCGGTTTCATCTTCCTCGGCATCTTCAATATCCGAAGTCTCTTCATCATCAGAATCTTCGACCGCTTCGGTCTCAGCTTCGGCTTCCGCCCCTTCAGTTTCATCGGCCGTTTCTTCTTCGGCCGCCTCATCTTTAGGCTCTTCAACCTCCTCTGGCTTGAGATCTTCGCTACTCAGCGTAACCCGAGCCGCGAATATCGAACCCAGCGAGTCCTCATCATCTGCAACAAAGTACAGCACTTCCCCATCTGGCGACCAAGAAAGATCCCGTTCGCGAACAGGAGTATCGGTAATCCGTCTCGACGGGTAATCTTCTGCAGTTGAACGGACAAACAACTCGTTTCGCGCAACAACCGCGATCGCATCCCCAGACGGATGCATCGCACCTTCAGTAACCTTCTTCGATGCATCAATCGAACGCACAAGATCCCGATCCGAGTCCGTTCCCATGGAGAACTCCACAGCTACCGGCGATGCCTTGCTGTCGGACAAATCAAGCGTGTACAGTGTATTGACCACCACAAACACCGCCGTGGATCCATCACGCGAAACACTCAGATCGCGAACACCGCCCATGATGGTGTGCTCGCCCTCGCTCGGAGCAAAGCTCGTAAGCTGCTTCCCGGGCTTACGACCCTTTGCATCCGTTTTTCCAGCATCCATCCGGTACAAGTTGTACTGCCCGTCCTTCGAAGATACATACAGCAAAGATCCATCGGGAAGCGGGCACGGGTCCATGTCGTTCCCGTCAAACCCGGTCACCTGCTCGAACTCTCCGTTAGCTGAATACTTCCAGATATCTAAATTTCCCGACCCCTGATAGATCACACGATGAGGGTAGTAGTATCCACGAATAAAATACACTGACTCCCCGTCAATCGTCTGATACGGTGCCCGTCCAAATGACCCTGTCAGATCCGACAACGGCCCACCATCAATCGGGGCCGAGTACATTCTGGGCTGTCGATAAATCTCAGGATACAAATACGCAGAGAACAATACCGAATCCCCGTCAGCACTGAACCCACCGAGCCATTGCGTCCGATCAGAAGTCGTCACCCGATCAATCCCGCTCAGCACCGTTGATGCACCCGCCCCGGCAACATCGGCCATAAAGATATTGGCAACACCGCCCCGGTTCGATTCAAAAGCCAGCCGGGATCCCACAGCATCAAATTTTGCTCGCCCCTCAATCGCTGGGTGCGCGGTCAACCGATTAGCGGTCCCACCCGTAACATCCATCCCCCATAAATCCCCAGCTGCTGAAAACACTACCGTGTTCCCATCCGGCGATAACGCAGGATACTGAATCAATCCTGGATGCCCGTCACTCTGCCCAGCTCCCGCGAATCCCGCAGCAAGCCCCGCAAACATACCTATCAAAATCGTTCGTGTCTTCACGCTGATCTCCTTCTGAAATCCTGCGAATGGTTGTTGTACAAGAAAGGCCCATCCGAGAATCGGATAGGCCCTTGAATATACCAGATCTATTGCACAAATGGTTCAGATAATCACTCAGATTCGATGGGTTTCAAAGATTCTGGATCTCGCTCCGGGAGCACGGTGGATTGGCCACCAAAGAACTCAGCCATCGTCGAAATCCGATTTGCATCGGCCTCCGATTCGGCGTTGCCAGCCTTGATCTCGCCAACCGGACCAACGACCATGATGACCGCCTGCTCCGGATTTAGATACTCAAGGGCAGCCTCCTGAACATCTGAAGCGGAAACCGCACGGACCTTGTCGCGGTATGTCTGCCAGTAATCATCAGGACGACCGGTCCGCTCGTCATTCATAAACAACCCCATCATCGCACCCTTGGATTCAAAGTTGCGTGGGAATGTTTCGACGAGCGAGTTCTGGATAATCTCGATCTCTTCAGTCGTCGCTTCTTCGGTCTGGATCTTGTCGATCTCACCAAAGACCAGACGCGTCGCCAGAGCGGTCGTCGCTGTCTTGGTAAAGAAGTAGGACATAAACATCCCCGGATAATCAACACGGTTTGAGAACACCGAGCCCGCTGTATACGCAAGCCCTTCCTGAGTACGGACCGTATTGGTAATCCGGCTGGTAAAGCCAGAGCCACCAAGGATCTGATTCATCACCTCAACATCAAGCGCATCGGCGTCATCCCGCTCGATCCCTCGATGAGCAATCAGAACCTGCACCTGCGGCTGTTCTTTTTCGTAGTAGTAGACGCCAGGCTCATACGCCTGGACAGGCTGAGGGATCTCAGGTGAAATCTTACCAACCGCCCAGCTATTCATGGATTTTTCAAGGAACGACAGAATCTCGCCCTGATCAACATCACCGGTCACCGCGATCATCAGATTCCCGGGATGGAAAATCTGTGCGTGCAGCGCCTTCATGTCATCAATGGTGATCGATTCGATCGACTCTCGTGTTGGCTGGCGGCCTTCGAAGTGCTCATCGCCCCACATCAGGTACCCGAGTTCACGGATCGCGATCTGAACCCCCGCATCATTGCGGGATTCGAACGACTCAAGAATCTGTCCACGACGGATCTCAAAGCGTTCCTCGTCAAAGCGGGGACTCTGAATCATCTCCATGAACAACCCGAACGCCTGATCCAGATTACTCGTCAAACAGTTCAGAGATGCCCCAGCGGTTGTATCGCCAATATTAGCCGACACATTGGCTGCAAGGAAATCAAACTCTTCATCAAGCCTATCAGGGCTCATAGAATCAGTACCGCCGGATCGCATCAATCCACCGGTCAGCCCGCTCATCCCTGTTTTTTCAACAGGAACCATGTACTCGCCGCCCCGGAAACTAAACCGGATGGTGACCAGCGGGAACTCGTGCGATTCCGCGATAAACACAGGCACGCCATTGGAAAGCTCGTGTCGGTAATCCGAGGCTACTGGCGGGGTGAAGTTGAGTTCAGCAAACTGAATCTCCGACGGGTGCGATGGACGATCAGCCGCCATCGACATTGAAGTCGCCGAGACTGCCGCTGCGATCAATGTTGTTGTCATTAATGGTTTCATTCGTCACCACCTTCCGAGGCGTCAGCCCCATTGCTCTCGATGGCATCCAAACGGATACGCATTTCTTGTTGAATAAACTCCATCAGCTTTTGCATCGGTGGAGGGATCATCTCTTTCTGTGAATCAATCTCTGCAATCGCTTCGTTGATCTGATCGACACTCATCGAGCCAATTTCTGCGATCTGCGCTTCAAGCTGAGGCATGATCATCCCCGCCATCTCCTCAGGGAGTGACGCTTGCACATCTTCGATTGTGATAAGCACAACCTCGCCACCCGCTTTGCGGGTATACATTGAAACCGCACGGGTATCGCTCGCAAAGTAGTCATTGGCCACACGCATGATGTCCTCGGCAGTCACAGCCTGGATCGCCCGCGGCATCTCGTTGAGATACTCATAGCTTCCATACGCCTGCGTGATCGCAAGCTGAAAGAACAATGAAGAGTTGTCTTCGAGCCCACGGAAAACAATGAAGAGTTGTCTTCGAGCCCACGGAATGTATCAGCCGCGGCCTGGTTCTTAATCTTCTGAAGCTCACGCTCCGAAACCAGCTCGCTCTTGAGCAAATCAATCTGCTCGAGCCACGCGATTTCGAGTTCTTCAAGTGAAGCACTGCCCTTCGGTGTCGCTGTAAAGGAGAACGATCCCGCGTACTTCTGGGCGCGATGAGATGCACGCGCCGATGCCGCGATATCCTGCTCTTCGACTAGCGCCTTGTACAAACGACCGGTCCGACCGTTGAGAAGATCAGAGATCACATCAAGCACCGCCTCGTCCGGGTGCCCGAAAGCCACCGAACGGTACCGAGCCTCAACCTGGTCTTGGCAATCACATTCGCCTGTAAATCGCAACTGACCGAGCAATGGGACTGAATGGGTCACCATCGGAGCAGCCGCGGCACGCTTATTCTCAAGCGGGCCAAAGTACGAATCAATCAACTGCTTCGCTTCATCCACATCAAAGTCACCAACGATCACGCCGGTAAGATTTGCTGGCTGGTAGTAGGTCTCAAAGTATTCGCGGATCTCATCTTCCGTGTACGCCATCAGATCGCTCATCCAACCAATGACCGGGAAGTTGTAAGGCGAGGCCACCCAGAACATCGAGTCAAACTGCTCGTCGAGTTTGCCCGTCGCTGTCGCTTCGAGCCGCTGACGGCGCTCTTCAATAACCACAAACCGCTCGGCATCAAGCTCGCGGAGTGATGGGTTGTCAAGACGATCAGACTCCATCCAAGCCCAAAGCTCAAGCTTGTTGGACGGAACATTGATGTAGAACACCGTAAAGTCGTTGGAGGTTCCGGCATTCATGCCAGAGCCACCATTGCCGGTGTATACCTTATCGAACTCGTTCTTAATCGTAATCGCGCCCTGCTGATCTTGCAGAGCCGTCATCTGAGCACGGAGATCGCGGAGCTCATCGGTGTCATGGACGGGATCCCAAGGATTGTCGATCTCCCCTTCATAGAATCGCTTGTACTGAGTATCGAGCGTGTAGGCCCGCATCTGCTCGCGGATGACGGTCAGGTCATCGCGGAACTGCTTGTCTGCAACCGCGTCAGAAGTCCCGAGGTTGTCGGTGCCTTTGAACAGCAAGTGCTCAAGCAGGTGCGACACCCCGGTGATGCCTGGTCGTTCGTTGACCGAACCGACCGGGCTGATCCACCCCGCGGTGATGATGTTGGGCTGCTCGTCGCGAGGCATAAGCAAGAAGTGCATGCCGTTGTCGAGGGTGTATTCGATGGGTTCAACCTGCTGAGCGATCGCCATCGACGATGTCGCCAGTATGGCACCCGCTGTTAAAAATGCTGTCCGCATGTTTCCTCCTGGAAATTGAAGCATGTCTTGAAATAGTCCACACAACCAGAGCTGAACGCCCTAGGGAACAATGATACCGGCCAACCACCAAAATGATGCACTTAAATACCCGAATCTCACCCTCTCCCAAGCTCGGCAATCATGCACCGAACACTCCCCCCGCCCACATCCTCAATAGTCGGGATCGGCACATGAACCACAGCCCCCGCATCGCGCAGCGTCTGTTGCTGTTGAGCCGTAAATGCCCCCCATGCACGCGAGGACATCGCAAACACCGCCTCCCCATCCTCGTTAGCCAGTTCAAGAATATTTCCACAGAACGATCCCATCTGTTCAATGCTAATTTCAATGACACGCCGCCCCCCTGATTTCAAAGCAGCCACGGCCCCCTCACGATCCTCAGCATCCGCAATACACCCGCTGCATACCACCGCGACCCGCTCCCCCACACTCAGTAGAACATTCGTGTGGTAGATCCGTCCACCATCACTGTCCAAAGCCTCAAATGCAATCGGCTCATACCCAGTCTCATCACACCACGCCTCAAAGGCCGCCAGAGTCGTTCGGGGAGAAACACATCCAAATGCCAATCCATTCAACCGATCCAACACCAAGGACCCCGTCCCTTCCAGAATCTCCCCATCCTCTTCCATCCCACTCAAATCCAGATGGCTGACTTCCCCTAAACTCGATGCCAGTAAATCAAGCACCTCATTCGACCGCTCTGCCCGCCTGAGTTCATCGCACATCGGATAAGTCACCACCACCTGCTCACCCTGCTGCGGCGTATGCCAACTCATCCAGTTATTCGGAAACACACAATCTGGAAGGCCTTGTGTGTCCTGATACACCAGCACCTCAACCCCGGCTGTCCGCAATCCCGTTACCAATCCATCAAACTCTTTCAGAGCCTGCGAAGCAATCGCAGCCTCATCTTCGCTTGGCTTGTTCATAAACGCATTACTGGCCGCCGCTTGTGGGTGATAGCCAAATGCACTGGGCCGAATCATGAGAACACGATTGGCCGTCTGATACCGTTCTGGTGAAATCTGGAACTCCATAGCCCATCTTAGAGTGATCAGACTGGACGAACCGTCATCCGCTGCCCACAATCACCCATGGAAACCATCATCATCACCCCCAATCTGAATCTCACTCCCGCAATGGTCGCTGCAGTCGCCCGGTATGGTGCCCAAGTCCAGCTTTCAGACGAATCAGCCGCCCAGATTACCCATTGCCGAGCCGGGCTCGAATCCGTCCTCAATGACGGCCTCCCCCATTACGGCATCAACACCGGATTCGGTTCACTCGCCAACAAGAGCATCGCTGCCGATGACCTTGAAAATCTCCAGCGCAACCTCATCCGCTCACACGCCGCAGGGATCGGCGACCCGCTCGAAACCGAAGTCGTCCGAGGGATGATGCTCGTCCTCGCCTGCTCCCTCAGTCGTGCAAAGTCCGGCGTCCGAGTGAAAGTCGTCCAGCAAATCCTCTCCATGCTTAATGCCGACATTGTCCCCGTAGTCCCTGAACTCGGTTCAGTCGGTGCCTCAGGAGACCTATGCTCAATGCTGACATTGTCCCCGTAGTCCCTGAACTCGGGTCAGTCGGTGCCTCTGGAGACCTTGCCCCACTCGCCCATATCGCGCAGGTCATGATCGGTGAAGGCGAAGCAATCCATAACAACAAAGCAATCACCGGCTCAGATGCACTCGCCGCCGCAAACCTTAAGCCCATCACGCTCCAAGCCAAAGAAGGCCTCGCCCTCATCAACGGCACCCATCTAATGACCGCCCGCTTCGCCCTCATCGAGCAAGACCTCACCCAACTCGTCGACGCCGCCCTCCTCGCAAATGCCATGTCTATCGACGCCGCCCGCGCCTCGCATGGGTACCTCGATGAGCGAATCTACCAAGCCCGCAATCAACCCGGCGCAGCCGAAGTCGCATCAATCATGCGTTCGCTCTTGTTGGGCAGCACGATCGTCACTTCCCACGCCGAGGATGATCCCAGAGTCCAAGACCCCTATTCCTTCCGCTGTGCCCCACTCGTCATGGGAGCGGTCCTCGATTCCCTCCGATCCTGCCACGCAAGCCTCCAGAACGAACTCGGAGCCGTCACCGACAACCCCCTCATATTCGAAACCGAATCAGGCACCCCCGACATCGTCTCCGCCGGCTGTTTCCACGGCATGCCGGTCGCCATCCCACTCGACACCCTCGCCATCGGCATCGCCCATCTTGCTGGAATCGCAGAACGACGCATGTATCACATTCTGTCAGTTTTCGATCCCGAATCCAATCTCCGCGCCTTCATGAGCCCCAAACCAGGCGTCATGTCGGGATTCATGATCGTCCAGTACAGCGCCGCCGCGGTGTGCAACGAGCTCATCGGGCTCGCCAACCCCGCCAGCGTCGTCAACCTCTCGACCTGCGCCGGCATGGAAGACTACAACTCCTTCGGCCCACGCTCCGCCGCCAAAGCCGCAAGAGCCCTCAAACTCGCCCGCTCCGTCGTCGCCGCTGAACTCTTGTGCAGTGCCGAGGGCATCGAGGCCCATCGACCACACCGCTCCGGCGACCGCGTCGAAGCCGCGATCGAAACGATCCGCACCATTGTCCCCCCACTCACCGAAGACCGATCCCCATCCCCAGATATCGCCGCCATCGAGCAACTGATCCAAGATAATCGTTTCGCATTCACCCTCTGATCCCCTACCATCCCTAACCAACCAAGAGGGCATCCATGAGCACCATTCAAGCATCATCTTTAATCCCTAAACCCCAAGACCGCACTATCCGCGCCCCACGCGGATCCGAGCGAATCTGCTCCACATGGCAGACCGAAGCTGCGATGCGCATGCTCATGAACAACCTCGATCCAGAGGTCGCTGAACACCCAGAATCCCTCATCGTCTATGGCGGACGTGGCCAAGCCGCCCGATCATGGGAAGCCTACGACGCAATCATCGAAACCCTCCATAGACTCAAACCAGACGAAACACTCCTCGTCCAGTCCGGAAAACCAGTGGGTGTGATCCAGACCACCGAAGACGCCCCACGCGTCATGATCGCCAACTCCAATCTAGTCCCACACTGGGGCACCCAAGATCACTTCGACGAACTCGCCTCCAAAGGACTCATGATGTACGGCCAGATGACCGCCGGCTCGTGGATCTACATCGGCACCCAAGGAATCTTGCAGGGCACTTTCGAGACTTATGCGGAATGCGCCCGAATGAACTTCAACGGCACCCTCGCCGGCACCCTTAATGTCACAGCCGGGTGCGGCGGCATGGGCGGTGCCCAACCCTTATCAATCACGCTCAATGGCGGCACCTGCCTGATTGCCGATGTCGATCATTCCCGCCTCAAACGCCGACTCGACGATAACTACCTCGATGAGCTCGTCGAAGACCTCGACGCCGCAATCGACCGATCCCTCGAACTCAAAGCCAGCAAGTCCGCCACCTCCGTCGGCTGGCACGGCAACGCCATTACCCTCCTTCATCGCCTCATCGAACGCAACATCATCCCAGACACACTCACCGACCAGACCAGCGCCCACGATCCGCTCCAAGGATATTGCCCCGCCGAGTACACCTTCGAGCAAGCAGAGGACGCACGCCAAGCCGATGCCGCGGACTTCCAGAAACGAGCCCTTGCTTCCATGCGCCAGCATGTAGAAGCCATGGTCAAACTCCAAGCCCTCGGAGCCATCACCTTCGACTACGGGAATAACATCCGCCAACGCGCCTTCGATGAGGGTTTCAAAGACGCCTTCGCATTCCCAGGATTTGTCCCCGC
>Ga0209344_10002336_pt1 | contig 21366 bp, 10 predicted proteins | sample Cruoilmetagenom6_FD_187293 | JGI IMG/M metagenome (GOLD analysis project Ga0209344, IMG submission 187293) | Oil polluted marine microbial communities from Coal Oil Point, Santa Barbara, California, USA - Santa Barbara Oil Seep Sample 6 (SPAdes)... | ecosystem: Environmental > Aquatic > Marine... | reverse complement strand
GATCCCGAGATCCAAGCCGATGAAGCGACCCCCGAGTCGGTGGCCACCGAATTGGTCTCCCCGTCGCTCTTCGCTTCCGAAAGGGTCCTGGTGGTTCCGGACGTCCGGATCTGGCTCGGCGCCCTCGCCCCCGCGGGCCTCAAGGCCGGCAAGGTCGCAGTACCCGACCTCAAGCCCCTGCTCCAGGTCCTCTCCGAAGGTGTGCCCGAGGGAATGGCTCTGGTGATGGGCGCGAGGTGTGGACGCAAACCCACCGGTGAGCTGGTCGAGGCCGTAGAGGAGGCGGGAACCTTCCGGTGGATTCCACTGCCGCCACCACCCAAACCCTGGGAAGACGCAGTGCTTTCGAGCGAGCAAAGGCAGGTACTCGAAACCGTCGTTCATCGCGCTGCCGACGGGGCGACCTTCAGCCGAGAAGCCATGCAGATGCTGCTCGAGCGTCTCGGGTTCGCGCCTCGCCTCCTGGTCCAGGAGGTTCGCAAGCTCATCGGTGCGGCGGGTGAATCGGAGGTTAACGAAGCCCTCGTCCGCCGGCTGACCTTCCCGCGAGAGCGATCCCTCGAGGTGGTCCGGGACGCGGTGCTCGCTCGTGAACTCGAACCCCTGCTCGATCTGGTCGCCGCTGCATCATCCGGGTCGCCGGTCAACAACTGGCAGGGCCAGCGTCTCGACGCCGGTGGTCTGGGTCCGGTCCTCTTCGGTCAGGTGACCAATCTCCAGCACCAGATGCTCTATCTCAGACAGGTGGCCGCCGCCGCCGGTCTCGACAAAGACCTGGCGCCGGATCAGACCTCGAGGCGTGGCTGGTACGCCCGACGATTCAAAAACGATCTCGCACCCGACCTCGTCGCCAGGCTCAAAGAAGATGCGCCATCGCCCATGATCCGCCCGGGTGGAAAACCACCGACGCCATTTTCCCTCGGTGCGGTCTTCGCGGGTGCCGGACGCTATTCCGACGACGAGTTGGTCGCGTCCATCGCCGGTGCCGCCTCGGTCGAGTCCGGCATCCGGCAGCAGACATTCGGTCTCGAGACCTTGACGGCGTGGCTCGCGGGCTTTGTCGGAAGATCGAGGTAGACTGGAATCGTCATGGGAGAAACCAAAAAGATTTGGATCGTCGACGACGAGCCGGCGATCCGCGAGTTGCTCACGGTGATCGTCACGACTTCCGGCTATGATGTCGAGACCTTTGCCGGCGGCGCCGAAGTGCTCTCCTGCGCCGATCCCCCGCCCGGCGCCGTCCTGCTCGATCTTATGATGCCCGAGGTCGATGGCGTGGCGGTCCTCAAGGAGCTCAAACGCCGCCACCCGAACCTGCCGGTGATCATCCTGACCGCGGTCAACGAGGTCAGCCGGGCAGTCGAGGTGACCAAGCTCGGCGCTTATGATTATCTCGTCAAACCCATCGACCAGGAACGCCTCAAGACCACCCTCAACCGGGCCGTGTCCCACGGCAGTCTCAGCGACGAGGTCGTGCGACTCAAGACCCAGCTCGGCGATCGCTACGACATCAAGAATATTGTCGGGTCGTCGGCGGCGATGCGCAGTGTCTACTCCCAGATCGAGAAGGTCCTGAGCTCCGACATCTCCATCTTCATCTCGGGTGAGAGCGGAACCGGAAAGGAGTTGGCGGCCAAGGCGATCCACTTCGGCTCGCTGAGATCCGACGAACCCTTCATCGATGTCAACTGCGCAGCCATCCCCGAGGGGCTCCAGGAGTCCGAACTCTTCGGTCACGAAAAGGGCGCCTTCACCGGGGCGCTGGCGACCCACCCAGGCAAGTTCGAGCAGGCGGCGGGCGGCACCATCTTCCTCGACGAGATCGGTGAAATGTCGCCATCGGCTCAGGCCCGATTGCTTCGGGTCCTCCAGGAGCGCTGTCTCCAGCGGGTCGGCGGCACCAAGACCATCAATCTCGATGTCAGGGTGATCTCCGCCTCAAACCGAGATCTCGAACAGATGGTCGCGGATGCCGGCTTCCGCCAGGATCTCTTCTACCGTCTCGTGGTCTTCCCCATCGAGTTGCCGCCCCTGCGCGATCGCCGTGATGACATCCCGTTGCTTGCCGAACATTTCATCGAGAAGTATGGGCGCGATACCGGTAAGCGGGTGAGCGGCATCGAGCCAACGGCAATCGCGGCGCTCAAGAACCATGATTGGCCCGGCAACGTCCGCGAGCTCGAGAACGTCATCCACCGCTCGCTGCTGATCGCCGACGGACCGGACATCACCGCTGCCGACCTGCCGGTGGGTCTCGGTTCACGGTCCGGAGACGGGGTCGGAGGCTCGTCAGCGCCAATCTCGGTCGCCATGAGCCTCGACGAACTCGAGAAGGCGGCGATCGAAAAGGCCCTTCGACGCCACGGAGGCAATCTCTCGGATGTGGCGCGCCAGCTCGGCATCGGTCGTTCGACCCTGTATCGCAAGCTCGAGCAGTACGGGCTCCGAGAAAAGAAGGACGAGTAAGTCGGCAGTTGACAGTCGACAGTTAACAGTTCCATCGCAGGACAATGGCAACTGTTGCGGACGTGGCCCCGACCGGACGTGCCGCTTCAAATCATTGTTTGGATCGAGCACCTCGCGGTCCTCTCGACCCTCGGGGCCAAACAATGTTTGGGGGGGCACTCTCGGGGAGCGCGTCGGGAGCATCGGGTCCGGAGGCGCGAATCAATGGGAGAGGGTAAGATCCCCCCATGCTGCATGCCGTCATCATGGCCGGGGGATCCGGCACTCGTTTCTGGCCCGCCTCCCGAGGGGATCGTCCAAAACAACTGCTCTCGTTGGCCTCCGACGAGCCGCTGCTCAGGGTCACGGTCGATCGGATCCTGCCATTGGTTCCGGCCGAACGTGTCTGGGTGGTGACAACTGCGGCGACGGCCGAGGCGACACGGTCCCTGCTTCACGATTTACCGGGCGATCACGTCCTCGCTGAACCAACCGGACGCGACACGGCGGCCTGCGTCGCCTACGCCGCCAGAGTGCTTCTCCACCACGACCCCGACGCTCATTGCCTGGTCTTCCCGGCTGACCACGTCATCCCCGACGAGGACCGCTTCCGGTCGGCCATGGCCGCCGGAGCCCGGATGGTGGCGGAGCAGGGTGGTCTGCTCACGTTTGGTGTCACTCCGACCCACCCGGAGACGGGCTATGGCTATCTTGAGCTCGGTGAGGAGATCCGCGCCGATGGCGAGTGGCGGGTCCACAATCTCAACCGCTTTGTCGAGAAACCCGATCGTGAGACGGCCGAGGGCTATCTCGCCGATGGCGGTTATCTTTGGAACTCGGGAATGTTTGCCTGGCGCGCGACGGATCTCCTGGCCGAAGTTCGCCGTCAACTCCCGCTCCTCTTCGATGGAGTCGGCGCCATCGGTGACGCCATCGGCACCCCCGATGAAGTTGCGGCCCTGAACGAAATCTACCCCCATCTCCCGAGAACATCGGTGGATTTCGGAATTATGGAGTCCGCCCGTCAGTGCTGGTGCGTTCCGGTGGACTTCGGTTGGTCCGACGTGGGGTCCTGGCCGGCCCTTGCCGAAGTTCTGCCAGCCGACGAGAGCGGAAACGTGGCCCGCGGTCGAACATTGGATTTTGGCGCCGAAGGGAACATCCTGGTTGGCGAAGGTGTCCTCATCGCCGCGGTTGGAGTACGCGATCTGGTGGTGGTGGCAACTCCTGATGCGGTTCTCGTCGTGCCCAAAAACGACGCCCAAAGGGTCAAGGAGGTCGTTGAGACCATCCGCGAACGTGGATGGAACGATCTCCTGTAGCGCGCCTCCAAGCCCGATGCTCCCGACGCGCTCCCCGAGAGCGCCCCCTCAACCCCTCAATCAATCATCTCGAATACCTCACCGAGCGAGCTGACCCTCCGATAGCCATTCCCGACAAAGGCGCCTGGCCGGTCGATGAGGACGGGAATCATCCCCGCCGCCTGTGCTCCTTCGTAGTCCTCGAGCGGTGAGTCTCCGATGTGGAGGACTTCTTCTGGACGAACTCCCAACCGTTCGATGATCCGCTCAAAGATCTCGGCGGCGGGTTTCTCGACCCCTTCGATGGACGAGACCGCAACCGTCTCGAAGTACCCCGTCAGATCAAGCCCGTCGAGGATCTCCGGCAACCGCCGGTCCCAATTCGAGATCACCGCCAGTCGAAGACCACGGTCTCGAGCGGTCTCCAGGGTGATGCGGGTCTCGGGATAGACCCTCCAGACCTCGGGCCGTGAGAAGGCCGCATAGAGGTCTTCGAGCAGGGGCTCCCACTCGGCATCGTGGTCGAGACGCGCCAGCACCTCACGGAGAAAGGCCCCCCACCACTGCTTCTCACCACCGGGCTGGGAACCATAGCGATCAATCCCGGGTGGGGTCCGTTCCTGGAGCTCGGCCCAGGCGCCGGCAAAGACCGGTTCGACCTCTTCGGGGGTGACCGCACGGCCGTGGCGGGCCAGCTCGACGGCGTAGATTTCGGCGGGGCTCGGATTGCAGTAGAGCAAGGTGTTGCCTGCGTCGAAGGTGATGGTGGTGATCGTCGTTGAGGGCATTCGGGGATGGTAGCGCACCCACTCGATGCCGGATGCTGGATAGGAGCATCGCATCATCGCGGCAGCCGACAGATCACACAGATGAACACAGATTCCATCGCATCCATCGCAAACGGAGAAACCGCAGATAGCGCAGATAGACGCAGATTCCGTCGCACCATCTCATCGCAGCCCACGGATCACACGGATGGACACAGATTTCATCGCACATCGCAATCATCGCAAGGTTGAAACACAAAGAACACGAAGATCGTCCATCGCAACGGGCACAAAGGCATCGCATTCGAAAGTGGGCGCCGCGTCACGGGAAGAGCGTTCAACTTCGTGGTAACGCGATAACTACCGGCAGGAGACTGAAGGTGGGGTGAACCCCACCCTACGGGCGGCCGGGACGGCCGCCCCAACCAGGACACGCGAGATACAACGCTCACCGGGGCGTGCCGGGCAACCCTCGCGGTAGAGCGTTCCGGTGCGGCTGTGCCGGTTCGGAGGGAGGCCGCCGGCGCACCATCGGCGTGGTCGCAATCCTCCAATCATCCACCGCGCGACCACGCCGAAGGCGGACCAGAAGGCCGGTGCCCCGGGAAGCCAAGATCGCTGATCCTGTCGACTGCTTTGCCGACGTGGAAATCCTCAGGTCCCTCGACGCCAGGCTTTGCCGGTCGGCTCGACGTGCCTTGAATGAGTTGGCCGCAGGGCTAAATGCCCTGCCTACAGCTCTGAAAGATCAACGATTGTGGTCCGCCCTGCTTGCTGTCCCTGCCTGCTGTTTCTGATCCTGACGCTGATGGCTGCCGCTGTTCGCTGTCCCTGACTCTGCCACTGAGCGGCACGACTCTGCGATACTGTCGCGGTGCGCAGAATGAACCAACACCGTTGTATCCCCGGCCCGTCCCCCGGCACATCCAATGCCATGGCTGGGCGCCTGCTCCTCATGCTCGTGATCGTCCTCACCGGTGGAGTCGCCGCCGCGGACGAGATCGACGACCGGATTCTCGACCACGTGGATCGAGCGGCGGTGGGCGGACTCCAACCCGCTGATTTCCACCACCTCGTCTTCACCTTTTTCTGGCGGGACACCGCACCGGATCGTGCCGTCGTCGAGAACTCCCTCGATCGACTCGGCGCCCTGGGCAAGATCGATCCGTTGATGGCTGACGAGTTGCGCTCCATGCGAGCTCGACTGGCCGCCGAGTTTGGAAGACCGGCGGCGGCTCGTGAATTCTTTCGAAGCATGGGTGGTCTGTCGCAGTGGTGGGTCTCCGATCCGGTGACCATCGGCGAACTCGCCGATTTCGACGAACTCGCGGATCTGCCCGTCGGTGGAGAATGGCGGGCCGCTCCCGGCACCGACCCCATGGGCTGGGTCCGGCTGTCGGGTCTCGCCTGGCCGGCGCAGAGGCAGCTCGTCTTCCTGGCAACCACCGTCGTCGCCAAGCGGGAACAGCCCGTCGCCATCCGTCTCGGCGCCGCTCAGGCAGCCCGGGTATGGCTCAACGGCCAAGAGGTGATGACGACGCCTCGCCCCCTCGAGCGGGCCGAAGACCAGGTCTCCGCCGGGGCATGGCTGCGCAAGGGAACCAACACCGTTGTCGCCGCGGTCGCCAGCGAGACCGATGACTGGTGGCTCCGAGCTCGGTTGACGGCGCCCGATGGAGACCCCCTTGACGGCGTCACCGAAAGCTCATCGGCGCCGGTTGAAACGACCGCCGTGGATCGACAGCCGCCTGAGGTCAGGAACCTGGAAAGTGAGATCCGCAAGGCTGTCGAGGCCGGCCGAGAAGAGGCCACGGTGGCTCTGGCGGCATATCTGGTCCTGCGTCGACCCCAGGCGGTTGGGGCCAGCGAGGCGCGGACGGCCTGTCGGACCGCCCGGGCCGAGGCCCCCGGCGAGGCGCGGCTGCTCGAGTGGTTGCTGACCACCGATGGGGCCGCGATTCACGAGCTCCTGCGCGACGCCATTGCTGCCGAGCCGGACCTCGGATGGGCACGGTTGGAGCTCACGGCTTGGTATGCCGAACGGGGTCTCTACGACGAGGCTGCAGGGGTGCTCGAACCCATGATCGGCGAACCGGCCGCGCAGGCGGTTGGTCTCGACATCGATTCGGAGCTCTGGGGCATCGTCCTCTTACCCGAAATGATCGACCTGGCGCGCCGTTTTCCGGCCTGCGGGGCAGTCGGCCTCGCGGCCACCCATCGCGCCCTGGATGCTCGGCGCACGAATCTTGCTCGCGAGGTGCTGTTCCCTCTCGAAGATGCGACGCCCGGCGCGGCATCGGTGGTGGAACTTCGCCAACGGCTCGCCGAGGCCTGCAACGACGGAGAGACCCTGCTCGAGATCTTCAACCAGGGTCTGAACATCGACCCCAACGATTCTCGGTTGCGCCTTCGCCTGGTCCGACTCCTGTCCGGCGTCGGTGATGCGGAGGGCGCCCGCCAACGGCTGGTGGAGGGTCTGAAACGTTCACCCTCGGATGTCGATCTGATGATGGAGCTGGCGCGTGTCGAGCACACTGCGGGCACCGATGAGCGAGCGCTCGAACTCAGTCGCCGGGTTCTCGAGTTGAGGCCGCAGGACCGACGAGCGCGTCGGCTCGTGGAGCTGATCAGCGGCGAGGCCGAGGATCTCGGTTGGATTCGCCCAACCGACGAGCTCTGGCGGATGGCGTCCTCGGCGCCCGCTTACGATCCGGCGATCACCCTGCTCGAACACATCGAAGTCCATTTCCTGCCGTCGGCGCTCATCGAAGAGAAGGTCCAGCAGGTCTTTCTCATCACCTCGGCCGAACGGGCGGATGTCTTCAAACGCCACACCCTCCCCTATGTCTCCGAGAGCGAACGCCTGCGGGTCCTCAAGGCGCGCATCCTCAGACGGGACGGGTCGGAGGTGAGCGCCAGACAGGGCGACACGCCGCGGTTGTCGGAACCTGAGTTCAATCTCTACTACGACACCCGGTTGCGGGTCCTCGACTTCCCCGACCTCGAGGACGGCGATCTCATCGAGATCGCCTATGTCCGGACCGAAACCATCGAGAGCAACGAGACGGGACCATACAACGGCGATCTGCTGTCCCTCAGCCGATCAGTGCCGACGGTCCTCACCGAGATCGATTTTGTCGGACCGCCCGAGAACCTGCCGGCGTGGGAGCTCGTCAATCTCGAGGGTGAGCCTGAGAGCACGGATCAGGACGACGGGCAACGGCGGCTCAGTTGGACGTGGCGGGATCTCGACGACGTACCGCACGATGTGCCTCCGGCGCCACCGTTCACCACCGGTCGCTTTCTTCTCTATTCGAGTCACCCCGAGTGGGGAGAGCTCGCGAGCTGGTACCAGCGCCACGTGGCGCCCAGGGTGCGGATCTCCCGCCAGATCGAAGAGCTCGCCGAAAGCCTGACCGAAGGGGTCGACGACCGGCTCAAGCGGATCGCACGGATCTACACCCACGTCACCAACGAGATCCGCTATGTCGGGCTCGAGTTCGGCGAACATCGTTTCCGGCCCTTCTCCGCCGACTGGGTCCTCAACCACGGCATCGGTGACTGCAAAGACAAGGCGGCGCTGTTGGTGGCGCTGTTTGAGGCGGTGGACATTCCGGCGAGGATGGTGATGGTGCGGACCGCCGATCTCGGGCCCGTGACCGGCGAACTGGCCCTCCTCGAGGTCTTCAACCACGCCATCGCCTATCTGCCGGAGGATGATCTCTGGCTCGATGGCACGGCCGGCGGCCATGCCATGCTGCCGCCGCCCGGGATGGATCAGGGGGCCTTCGTGCTCGTAGTCTCCGGTCAGGACTCCCGACCCGAGACAACCCCGCTGGTCGGCGGCGGCCTCCAGCGGATCTCCTACCACCTCGATGTGGTGGATGCGGGTCTCGTGCCCCTCAAGGTCCGGGTGGAGGACACCGGTGGCGCGGCCGACCGGCGACGCGGCCGGTTCGCCGGCAGCAAGGACCCGCGACAGTTCGCGACCTGGTTGCAGCGCTCGTTCCCTGGCGCCGAGTTGACGGCGGATCCCGTCTATCGTCTGATTCCCTCGAGCGACCCGGCGGTTGTCGAGCTCGAGGCGACGGTGCCGAAGACCGCGCTGGAGAGCCGGGGTGGAATCGCCACCTATCCCGGCGTCTTTGACTGGTCGACCAGGGTGGTCCCCACCGGTGAACGATCGAGCCCACTTTTGGTGGCGGTTCGTCCTGACCTCGAGTGGACCCTCGAGGTCTCCCTCGGCCGGCCACCGTCTCAGGTCCCCGAGGCCATCAACTTGACGAGCGATTTCGGTTTTCTCAAGCTCGACCCCGAGGCACTGGAAACCGGATACCGAATCCAGGGCTATATCCATCTGGAGCCCGGTCTGATCGATGCGCATCTCGCCCCCGAGTTACGCAACTTCCTCCTCGAGATCGAAACCATCCTCCGACGTCCTTTGGAGACCCCATGAACGCATGCCGCGCAATCGTCTTGGCGGTGGTGGCGCTGTGCCTCGCGCCGGCCCCGGTGTGGACCGCCGAAGAGGCCGACTGGTGGGCGGTGCACCGCGCCGATGCGTCCTTCGATCTGGTCACCGCTCGACAGGCGGCGTTGGACACCGTGGCCAACGACCCCTCCGGAGCCGACGCGGTGGCCGCGGCGGGATGGTGGCTTCGCCTGATCTCAAATCTGCCGTACCCGGAGGAAATCCTTGGCGTGGCGGGAGATCGTCGGGACCCCGAACTCGGGTTTCTCCTGGCGAGGATCGAGGCGGCGCTCGATGGCCGTCCGCCATCGGGGACCATCGTCACCGCCGAGGTGGCGGGACCGTATGGCATCTTCGACAGTCTCGACCTCGAGCGGGGTGTGAGCCCTGCCGATGACACTCTGCCGGCCCCCGGAACGGTTTTCACCAACCCTTGGGATCCCGTCCGCTACAGCCTCACCACCCTTGATGGAGTCATGGCTCCACCTGAGGTTCTGACGCCACGAGGGGTCTTTGTCATTCTGTGGACCATCGACATCGATGAAGCAATTGACGGCTGGATGGCGGTGGAGGCCCAGGGGAGCTTTGATTTCCAGCTTGATGGACGAGAGGTCGACAGCCGCCGCGGCTGCGGTCTGCGAGAGGCCAGGGTCGCGTGGTACCGGATTCGGATGGATCCGGGTGTCCACCGGCTGCGGGCGGATCTGTCGGCTCGAGGACGGCCGGAACTCAGGATCAGCCTCTTCGATCTCGATGGTGTTGCCCTCACCGCGCCATCGATCGACAAAAAGGTGGACGCATCCTGGGCCGATTCCGAACTGCGAGCCGAGGAACCGCCGGCGATGCAGGCGCTCATCTCCCGGCTCTCAGACGACGCCTCCACCGACAACCTCCTCCTCGCGGCATCGATCTACGATCAGCGACGCGACTCGTCGAACTGGCGTCGCCTCGTCGAAAAGGCCATCGAAATCGACCCCGAGGACCCATGGGCGCGTCTGGCCATGACCTGGTACTGGCTGACCGCACCCATCGAGGACGATGCCGAGGTCGTCGGACGTCGGGCACGCGAGAACCTCCGGCTCGCCCCGGGGATTCCGTTGTCCCTCTTCTTTGAACGTGGTCTCGCCCTCAGGGAGCGGCGGGACGAGGACGATGAGCGGATCCTCGACACCCTGGTGGAGAACTACGGCGACGACATCAGGATCATCCGGATGTGGATCCGAGAGGCGCTCGGCCGCGGCTGGGTGCGCGAGGCCGAGGACAGCCTCGTGAAGCTCCACGCCGCCCTGCCGGGTTCGAGGGAGGCCTCGGAGGTGGAGATCGAGGTCCTCGAGGCCCTCGATCGATGGCAGGAGCGTCAGCGCCTGCTCAGGGCTCTCGCGGCCACCGAGCCCCACGATCTCCGATTGGTGGACGAGCTCGCAGAGGGTTGTCTGGTACCGGATGCCGTCGAGATCATCCAACGGTTGCAGGCTCGGGTCTCCGATCCAGATGTCGATGTCGAACTCATCCGTCTGCTCTACACGGCGGGTATGCTGGAGGAAGCGGCCGTTGAACTCGAAGGACTGCGGCGGCGTTGGGGATCGTTGCGTGTGGCGGATGAGCTGGCCCTGGCGATCTCCGCCGGAGACGCCGTGGCAAATGAGCAGTTCCTCGCCGAAGCCATTGACCGGTCGCCATCCTCCCTCGAGCTGTTGACCCTCGCCTGGCGTCGGGGAAAGACTCCGTTTTTCGAGCCGCATCGGATCTCGCTCGCCGAGATCGTGGCCCGTGACGAGGGGAACGCCGATGGGGTGGATGCGATTCTGCTGCTCGACCAGGCGGTCGAGAAGGTCTTCGACGACGGATCGAGCCTCTACTACTACCACGGGGTCACCCGGGCCCTGACCCCGGTGGGCGCCCGGCAGGCGTCCCGGCTGCAGCAGCTGCCCAATTCACACCGACTCAAGATCCGGATCCACAAACCCGATGGTTCGGTCGTGGTTCCGGCTTCCCTCGGCAACGGCGGGGGTGCGGTCCAGCTCGACGATGTCGAGTCCCGTGATCTGGTGGAGGAGGAGTACGTGGCCAGGGTCGCACCCGCGGGCGCATCGCAGCGCGGCCATCTGCCACCCTATATCTACCGGTTTGCGGACTCCGAAAGGGCCTTCGGGCTTTCGGAGTACCTCCTCCTGGTGCCCAAGGACATCGAACTCCTCGTCGAGGGCAATTTCGAAGGCCTCGAGCGGACCGAGTGGGAGGTCGATGGGCATCGGGCGATCAAGTGGCGCGCCGAAAGCGTCCCACCGGTTCCCGAGGAACGTTTCGCCCCACCGACCAGTGAGCTCCTGCCATGGGTGAGCTATGGCTTCGGGGTGACCTGGCAGGACATCGGTGACGCCATGCGCGACCGGCTCCTTCCCATTCTCAGCACCTCTCCCGAACTCCGCGAGTGGAGCGCTCCCCTCCTCGACGGATCCGACGGCGATCCCATCGAGGCACTGATGACCGGTGTCGTCGACGAGGTCGAGCTGGATCGGGGGGTGCTTGATTTCTCGGCCAGCGCCGGGGCAAGTTTCTCCCGACGACGCGGGAACCGCCTCGGAATCGTGGCGGCGGTCCTGCTCGATGCGGGGTGGAAGGTTGATCTGGTCATGGCGCGGACCCGCCCCTTCGCAGGGACCCACCTGGTGGTGCCGACCTTTGACTCGTTCTTCCTGCCGCTGCTCCGTGTCTCGAATGATGGCGAGGAGGTGTGGCTCGATGTCGAGCAGGAACGGCAGGGAATCGGCCACATCGATCCGATCCTCCAGGGCAGCGACGGGTTGCTGATCCCTCTCAACCGACCCATCGAACCGGTGACGATCCTCGACGAACTTCCGACCTTCGCCAACCCGGAACTCGAGGAGGAGATGATGGTCTCGGCCGAGGTGGACGGCACCGGTGACGCGAGGCTCAGCGTCACCCTGCCCATCACCGGCCCCCAGGCCGAACGGGTGATGGAACAGATCCGAAGTGTTCCCACCGAACGAATCCCCATGGTCTATCAGCAGATGGCGTCGAATTTCGTACCGTCGGCATCGGAGGTCACAGGGAGAATTGACCGAATCTCCAACGGCATCGAACTCTCGCTCGCCATGCACGCCCCGGGGGTCTGTCGGCCCGAGGGCGGGTCCATGGTGTGTCGTGCCCTAGTGTTCGGCAAACCCCTGGCGCCGGTTCTGGCCGCGTTGCCGACCCGGCAGTTCCCGCTGATCATGCCGGTGCCCGTTCTCCAGCGAAACGAAATCGTCATCGACATCCCCGAAGGGTGGACCATCGATCCCCCGCCACGCAGAATCGAAAGCCGCTGGGGCTCGCTGATCGAAACCCTCGAGCGCGAGGGACAGCGTTTGAAATCGGTGGTGCGCCTCGCGCTTCCGGCCCAGACGGTGTCCCCCGAGGAGTACCCGGAATTCGCCCGCTTCTGCCACGCGGTGGACGAACTCAACTCTCGGCCCCCCGTCATGACCTATACTCCAAATCCGTGAAGTTGGTCGAAGGGACAGTCATCGCCATGCACGGCCCGCTGGTGCGGGTCCAGATCGGTGATCGCACCGTGGTCATGGCGTCGCGCCGTCGTCTCAACTGGGAGGGTGGAACCCCGCGTTCGCCGCGGCTGGTGGTCGGCGATCGGGTGACCGCAGAATTTCAGGGTGAGGACGGGGTCGTCGTGGCGGTCCAGTCTCGGGAGAACTCCCTCTGTCGGGCCGCACCCCACAGCGGCCGCCAACAGCTGCTCGCGGCAAATGTCGATCAGGCACTCGTGGTCTTCGCCACCAGCCACCCCGAACCCAAACGTGGCCTCCTCGACCGTTTTCTCGTCGCCTGCCACATGTCCGGAATCGACGCGGTCATCACCATCAACAAGATCGACCTCGGCTCGGACGAGGTCGATTCCTGGCTCGGTGTCTACCAAGATCTGGGCTATCAGGTTCTGCGAGTTTCGGCACGGACCGGGTGGGGACTTGGTCGGGTCCGCCGTCGTCTCATCGACCGAACGACCCTCTTCTGCGGACCGTCCGGAGCTGGAAAATCCTCCCTGCTCAACTCGGTCTACCCGGGATTCCGCCTCAAAGTGGGCTCCATCTCAGACGCCACCGGCAAAGGTCGACACACGACCACTCGAGCCGAGCTCATGCCCTTGCCCTACGGCGGCTTTGTTGTGGACACCCCTGGACTCAAGGAGTTCGGTCTCTTCGATGCCGAGAGCACCGACCTCGTCGCAGCCTTCCCGGAAATTCTGGGACACACCCAGGGCTGTCGATTCTCGGACTGCAGCCACTCGCACGAGCCGGACTGTTCCGTTCGAACCGCCGTCGAGGACGGAACCATCGACGCCGAACGCTACGCCAGCTTCCTCAGGCTCCGCGAAGACAGCGAGTAGTTCTTAGTTTTAAGTTCTTAATTTTTGATTACATCGCACATGGAACTCGATCGTCGAACAGTCCGTGCGATGGAAACTAAAAACTAAAAATTGAAAACTGAGAATTGATTTATGGTGCTTTGTGGGGTGCGGCGAGGAAGCAGCCGACATAGCCGGGACGCTGACGGAGCGGGCGAACCGGGATGGTGGTTCCACCATCGGTGCGGTGGATGCCTTGATACAGTCGTTCGAGTTCGTACCGATTGCGGAACAGCCAGGTTTCCAGCGGTTCGTCATCGGTCAGACCCGGGATCTGCATGGGCATCTGGATGGCCTGGAGAAGCACATCGTCACTCGGGCGGTGGCGCCCGAACACCCACCGTCGGCTTCCGTCGGTCTCGTTGTAGGCCAGGACGACGAGATCCTCGTCGATGGGGTCTGTCTCTTCGGTGATCGCCTCGGCGGAGGACCCGCCGTGGTACTGACCGAGCCGTCGCAACAACGCCACGAGGGACGTTCCATCCGCAATGACCTGGGCTTCGGCCGGGATCTCGGTCCAGACCGCGGCCTCGACCAGTTCGATGGGGGGAAGACCCTTGAGCCGCGCCACCCCGAGATAACGCAACCCAACCTGGAACGGGCCCGGTCGGTCGGGGTCGAGGGGGAAGAGCAGCCAACGCACCCCCTGCTCGGAAACCTCGGTGAAGGACGGCAGATCAAGTTCGGATTCCAGGTCTTCGACAAAATCCAGCGTCGCCACGATGCCCTCGTTGACGAGCTCGCCGTGAAAATCGAGCGCCGCCGTGTAGGCACGGGTTGCCGACGACCTCGTGGCACTGCGTGCCTCGGAGATCGGGGCGAGGAAGTTTTCGACCTCGGTGGAGTCGTAACCCGAGTAGATGAGAAACTCGGCGATCTCGGAGACCTCGCGCGAACTCTTACCGGTGGTCAGACGCGAGAGCTCGACGATGCCGCGACCAAAGAACTCGAAACGGCGAATCTCACGATCACTGTCGATCATGGGCAGCAATCGATAGACGCCGAAGTTGAGGGCCAGACGGATCCCCTGATCAAAGGGGAAACCACTCTGCCGCAGGCGATCGTAGGCCTGTTGGATCTCGCAGGCGGCGGACAGGGTCCTCAGCGCCCGCCTGGACGAGTAGAATCCGCCGTCTCCGAGGAACTTCTCGAAGATCATCCGATGGTCATGGCGGATCTCTTCGAGCCGGTTCTGGAAGACATACATGAACTGGAGGGCCTTCTCCTCGGCGAGGCGGCCTTTTTTGCGAACCTCCTCGAGGATCGCGGTGAAGTTTGTCAGATCGTAGACCAGGCCGAACCGACGCACAGAGTTGTCGACGACTCCGGGGGTTGTGAAATCGAACGGTCGGGTCGTCGGGGCGATGGCGCCCCTGACCGAGGGTTCGCTGAGAACCAGCTGATGACCGTGTTTGGACATCATCACGATGCGTCGGCGCAGGGCCGCCAGCAGTTCGAACCGTTTCAAACTGAGACCGAGTTCGCTGAAAGACCGGGCCTGAGACTTTGACAGACCGATGGAATCCAGGAGTTCGGAGCGGCTGAGAGCGTCAAGAAGCCGCGGTTCGAGCAGGGTCCAGGGTTTGGTGAGATCGATGTTGATCCCGGTCGCCAACGCCAGGAGCTCACCAAGAGCCGAGCGTCGGGCCATGAGCTGGCTGAGTCGGACGATGGCGCTGCCGAGGACCGAGTTCAAAGTGGTCGCGTCGGTCTGGAAGCGAGCTCTCAGATAGCTGTCCAGTGATTCCATGTCCACACTCAGTCGTTCTTCGGTCAGAAGCAACGGATCGGAGCAGATCATCCCGAGGAGTGGTGAGATCTTGGGGGCGAGACGGACCTGGGCGAGCTGACGCAGCCGATCCGAGGCGCCGTGCGCCGCCCGTTGGATGAGCCCTCCCAGGACACCCGCGATGGCTTGCCGGTGTCGATTCGCGGTTTCGTTCTCCGACAACCGGTCGGCTCTGCGAACCAGTCGGGGAACCCGCGCCACCGATCGAACAACCTCGGACGAGAGAAAGAGCAGGAAGACCTCCGCCATCCCTCGCCCATAGTCGTTCATGAAGACGTTTTCGAGGATCGCGAGCAGGGATCGGTGGAGGCGATCGCGTTCGGCCATGACACCGCGCTTGGCCGCGTTCGGTTCGAATTCCACGGCCAGGCGGTACTCGACCTCCGCCCTGACCAGATTGTCGAGATTGCGTTGGAGCTGACGGATCCCATCGGAGTGCATGACCGGATATCCGTAGGTCACGATCTTCTCTTCATCCAGACCGAAGATCGGGTAGGGCGTGGGCAGACAGGAGGCGAGGTTCGGGAAGAGAGTGCGCCAACCACCCACCACCTCATCCGAGGTAAGGATGACGGGCCGCCGCAACTCGTCGGTCAGGACGCGTTGAAAGGTCATGGCTTCAGGAGTCGGTTCCACCGATCAATTCTACCCCCACCTAAATTGAGCGGTTCTCATCCGGCAGAATCGCTCAGTTTAGGCCCCAGACGATTGCAGCTGTCTGCCCGATCCCGAATTGAGGTCAAGACAGACCCGAGATTTACGTGGTGAGTGATTGTATTGTGTGGCGGTAGTGGGATAATGACACCTATCATGCGGCAAGAAGAACTCGTCCGGGCCATTGCAGACAGCCCGTTTTTCAAGGCAATGGTGCCCGATGTCCGGGCTTCGTTGGCGGGTCACGGCCGGGTGGTGGTCCACGGCCACGGTGAGATGCTCTTCAAGCCCAAGAATCCGGCGACCGCGCTCTATCTGATCCTCGAAGGTGTCGTCGAAATCAGCCGAGAGGTCAATCAGGGCCAGGGCATCAAACCCGTGGCGTATCTCGGACCGGGGGCCGTTCTCGGCGAAAGCAAGGTCATCACCGGGACTGCACTCAAGAGCCAAGCCCGTTTCCCCGAGGGCGGCTGCACGATCCAATGGTCGCGGCCGTTGATTCTCCGTATGGTCTATGAATCAAGTGATTTTGCCCTGCACTATCTGCAGAATATCGCACGTCGGCTCGAGGGGACGTTTGCAAGTCTCGATTCAAAGGGGAGCTCCAACCTCGGCGGGATGCTCGACCACTTCGACCTGCCCACCATCTTGCAGACTGTGGTGGAATCGGGGTCCAACGGTGTGGTGGAGATCCGGGACAAGGAGGGCGACACCTTCGGCGCCATCTACACCCACAACCGAAGGGTGGGCCCGATTCTCTGCGGCACCTTGTCCGGAGAGGAGGCCTTTGTCGAGATCATGGTCTCACCACCAGCCGGTGGGACCTTCCGGTTTTCCACCACGGGAAACCGGCAGGAGACCGAAGAGTCCTACCATCTCCAATCCCTGCTTTTCGAAGCGGTCCGTATTCAAGACGAGTTCAAGCGTTTTGCGGCTGAAGTCCCCCGAGCGGCGATCCTTCACCACACGGGACGAGTCCCCGAGAACGGCAACAAATTCACCGAGCAGATCCTCCAGCAGGTCAATACCCGACCATCGGGTTGGGGAACGATCGCCGAGAGAGTTCCGTACAGCAAGGGTCGAGTCGCACTTCTGGTGCGTGATTTCATTCTCGCCGAGATCCTCGAGACGGATGTGGATTACAAGGTCAGCGGAACCGGTTCCGAAGCCCTGTGACGACCCGCTGAAGACGCTACGCCTATACTGAAGTCGTGCTCGTCCGACGTCTGATCCTCACCCTCGTCGCGCTGGCCACCATCGTGGTGGCTGGCTCGTCCCTGCTCCGGACGGTGCAGAGCTTCTATCGACTGGATTTCACGATTCGTTTGGCGGAAGAGGGCATCGTCATCGAACAGGTGCCTCCCGGTTCCTCGGCAGCGGTGACAAACCTGAGCCCAGGCGATGTCATCGAAACGGTGGACGGTCTCGAAGTCGCCCTGCTCGAAGACCCCAGATTCTTCCTCGCGGGCGGTGAGCAGCACCTGCTCGCGGTCAGAGACACCGATGGCGAACGACGCGAGGTCACGTTCTTTCCCCCGCCGCCGGCCATCGACAAGGTCTATCTGGCGCGGACCTCGGTGGGTCTGCTGGGTCTGCTATGCGCCGTTTTCGTGGTCTGGAAGACATCTCGGCGCGAAGCCGCAGTGCTGCTCCTGATCGCATCGGCGTCGCTGATCCTCGGTGCGGTGCCGAACAGAATCGCCGCCACCAAAGAGGAGCTCCAGATCCTCCATCGGATGGCCGGAGCGGCGCTGCCCTTCCTCATCGCTCGGTTCTTCATCATCTTCCCCGAACGTCGGACCTCGCTGTGGATCCTCGATCTGGTGATGATCGTGACCGCCACCGGCGCGGCGATCACGGCCATGGCGCCCAACGCCGGGGGATGGTGGCCGGTCCTGACACCTCTGCTGCGGGCGGCTTTCACCCTGGCCCTGGTGGGCGGCATCGTCCTCCACGTCGTTCGGTGGTGGCAGGCATCGCGCCACGCCAGGATTCGCCGCCAGATCGAGTGGGCGGCCCTCGGGCTCTTTGTCGGGCTCGTTCCATGGACCGTAGTCATGTGGATTCCACGTCAGCTCGGAATCGGTGTAGAGCCTTTTTCCTGGATGATGGTGCTGCCCATGGTGGCCCTTCCCATGGCCCTGGTGGCGGCGTTGATCGAGTACCGGTTGTGGGACCTCGAACCCATCGCCCGCGACGCCCTCTCCGCAACCTTGGTGCTCGTCATCGGCGGATTCGCCTTTGCCATCACCAATCACGTGTTGGTGAACTATGCCGGAGGCTTCGAGTCGCTTCGCAACCTCTTCGCCTTTGTCACGGGTGTGATGCTGGTCGTGCTGCTGCAACCCATTCGAACCCGCGTCGGAAGCTTTCTCGAACACTGGCTCTACCATGGTCGTCGTCCGCCACAGTGGCTGCTGACCCACGCCTCTCGCGAACTCGCCCAGGTCACCGACCCACGTGAGATGCTGAGCCGTCTCGCCGACACCCTGCGGGACGGTCTCGACTTCGATGTGGTTGCCACCTACATCAGGGTCGGCGGAGGGGCGTTCTCGCGGGTCAGCAAATCCGAGAACTTCCTGCCCGACTACCTCCCGGAAACCGTGCTCGACCGACACTTTCCGGGCCCCGAGGAAGAACCCATTGCCGTCGCCGGCCACACGCTGCGTATGACCCTCGACCGGGTGGACACGGTGCACGGCCTACTCTACCTCGGTCTACGCCGGGGACTCTTTCCCCTCGGCAGCGAGTCGCAGGAAGTGGTCGAGGCCTTCACGTCGCAGGTTGCCGTGGCGCTCGAGAGCGCGCGCTACCTCGACGACCTTCGCCAGCAGGCGGAGGAATACCGGATCCTCCACGCAAACACGCAACGGATCATCGAGTCCTCCGCCGCAGCCATCCTGGTCTGTGATGCCGGAGGCCGGATCCTGTCGGCCAACAGCGAAGCCGCCGGAGTCTTCGAGGTCAACGCTTCGGATCTCGTGTCGGTTTCCTTGGACACCCTGGTCGAGCTTCCCGATGAATGGCGGGACACCCTGCCCCTTCAGGCGGCCAATGCCGAGGGACGGACGCTCGGCGCACCCGGACGACGGGTCATCATGGCGGTGTCGGTCCTCGAACTCGAAAGCGGCAGCTTCAACGGTCGAGTCGTGGTCCTTCAGGATGTCACCGAACTGCGCGAGCTCCAGGACCGGATGAAGGACCAGGAGCGACTCGCGGCACTCGGTCGTTTAGCGTCGGGTCTTGCCCACGAGATCAACACCCCTTTGACCGGAATCTCCTCGTTCGCGCAGATGCTCGGTGAGATGACCCCCGAGGAGGACCCCCGGGCATCGCTCGTGAACAAGCTGGTCAACCAGAGCTTCAGGGTCTCCCGCATCGTGTCGAATCTTCGGGAGGCCATCCAGGGGGGAAGCGAGGAGACGACCGTCATCGACCTCGCCGCGGTTGCACACAACGCGGCCATGGAAGTGGCCCGTTCCTTGGGCTCGGAGCAACGCCTCGAGATCGCCGACGAGGGACCGATCATGGCCGCGGGCGCCACAGGTCCCGTCGAACTGGCCGTGAGCAACATGGTTCGCAACGCCATCGAGGCCTCAGGCCCCGACCAGGCGGTCCGCCTGGTCGTCCAGACCCGGGATGAGTGGGCCGAGGTCCGGGTTGAAGACCGTGGTTCGGGCATCGCTCCGGACGACCTCACACGGGTCTTCGAACCGTTCTTTTCCACCAAGACAGAGCGCGGCGGAACCGGTCTGGGACTGGCCATCACGCGTGATATGATCGCCAGTCTCGGAGGTGAAGTCAGTCTCGAGAACCTCGCCGGGGGCGGCGCGAGAGCCACCGTGAGGCTGCGTTTATGGAAGGAGTCGGAAGCGTCCTTGTGATCGATGACGAGCCCGTCCTACAGGACGTGCTCGGGACGCTGTTGCGCGGCGCCGGCTTCGAGGTCCATGGCGCGACCTCGGCTGCGGCGGGATTGAAGCAACTCCACGACGAAGAGTTCGATGTTGTGCTACTCGACCTCATGCTCCCCGATCAGTCGGGGCTCGATCTTCTGCCGGAGATCAAGACCTACGATCCTCATCTCCCGGTGGTCGTCATCACCGCCTACTCGTCAGTCGAATCGGCCATTGAGGCCATGCGACTCGGCGCTTTCCACTATGTACCGAAACCATTCAAAAACGAAGAGGTCCTCCACCTGGTGCGACGTGCGGCCGAACGCCGCCGGCTGCAAGCAGAAAATCTGCTGCTGCGAAGTCGGCTCGAGGGCATGGGCGAGATCGTTGGGACCAGCCGCCGGATGCAGGAGGTTTTCGAACTCATCCGCCGGGCAGCACCTGCGCGGTCCAATATCATGATCACTGGCGAGAGCGGCACTGGAAAGGAGCTCGTGGCGCGAGCGATTCACCGCCTGAGTCCACGAGACAGCAAACCTTTTGTCCCGGTCCACACCAGCGCCATCCCGTCCGAACTTCTCGAGTCGACCCTCTTCGGCCACGTCAAGGGCGCCTTCACCGGCGCCGTTTCGTCTCGGAAAGGACTCTTCGAGGCTGCACATCATGGAACCCTCTTTCTCGACGAGGTGGGGACCGTCAATGCGGAGACGCAGACCAAGCTGCTGCGGGTGATCCAGGAACGGGAGATTCGGCGTGTTGGTGGGGTCGAGGCGCGAGGAGTCGACGTCCGGCTTCTGGCGGCGTCCAACGTCGATCTCTGGGCCGAGGTCCAGGCCGGACGCTTTCGGGAAGACCTCTACTATCGCCTGAACGTCATCACCATCGAGCTGCCGCCATTGAGGGACCGCCGCGAAGACATTCCGTTGTTGGTAGCCCACTTCCTGAGAACCTACTCCGAGGAGAACGAACGGGACGTCATCGGGTTCTCGGCGGAGGCCATCGACGCGCTCACCGAGTACTCATGGCCCGGAAACGTCCGGGAGCTTGAGAATGCCGTCGAACGATCGGTCGTCATGAGCCGCGGTGAGACCGTCGAACTCGAAGAGCTGCCGCTCGCGTTGCGGACCGCCCCCATGGACGAACTGACCATCAGCGAACTCCCCGCAGATGGTCTGGATTTTCGTTTTGCCGTTGATGCCTTCAAGGCGCAACTCATCGCCCAGGCCCTCAAACAGACCGGGGGGGTCCAGCGACAGGCGGCCAGGTTGCTTCAGGTGAGTCCGACCACGTTCAACGAGATGGTCCACCGGTTTGGGCTCACCGACAAACCCAAGAACTGAAGATCAGGACGAATCTTTTTTGAGGCCGATGTAACCTTTTCTGCGATTGCGACGTATTCTTAATTGCATCGCAACCTCCTCCAGTTGGCGGCTCCGCACCCCCCGCGGAGCCGTCAGCGTGTCTGGGCTTGAGGTCTTGAGGTCCTGAGGTCTTGGGGTCCTGGGGTCTTGGGGTCTTGGGGTCTTGGGGTCTTGAGGTCCTGAGTCTTGAGGTCCTGGGGTCTTGGGGTCTTGAGGTCCTGAGTCTTGAGGTCCTGGGGTCTTGGGGTCTTGAGGTCCT
>Ga0209344_10002334_pt1 | contig 21373 bp, 18 predicted proteins | sample Cruoilmetagenom6_FD_187293 | JGI IMG/M metagenome (GOLD analysis project Ga0209344, IMG submission 187293) | Oil polluted marine microbial communities from Coal Oil Point, Santa Barbara, California, USA - Santa Barbara Oil Seep Sample 6 (SPAdes)... | ecosystem: Environmental > Aquatic > Marine... | reverse complement strand
TCAACATGAGTAAGAGTGTTTATTATTATAGGCCCTTGCCCAAGGATGACAGCGAGATAGAACAAGCCTTGCAACAAAAGGCAAAGGAACATTCAGAGGAAGGTTTTTGGAAGGCCTATGACCGGTTACGCGAAGAGGGAAAACCCTGGAACCACAAGCGTATGCACAGGGTCTATGTGGCACTGGGGCTCCCCTTGCGCAGAAAGGTGAAGAAACGCTTGCCCGCAAGGGTAAAGGAGCCCCTGGAGGTTCCAAATGAACTCAACCATACCTGGAGTATGGATTTTGTAACGGACGTCCTAGAGAACAAAAGACGCTTTAGGGCATTTAATATAATCGACGATTTTAACAGAGAGGCACTCCATATTGAGGTCGACTTCTCCCTGACGAGCAACCGCGTGGTCTGGGTGCTCAACCACCTTATCAACAAAAAGGGCAAGCCAAAAAAGATTCGGATGGATAACGGCCCTGAATTTATAGCCAAGATCGCCTCGGAATGGAGCATGATGCACGATATCGAGTTCAAGTATATACAGCCGGGGAAACCCACGCAAAATGCGTTCGTGGAAAGGTTCAATGGGAGTTACAGAAGAGGGGTACTAAACAAATACATCTTTGAGGACATAGACCAAGTAAGAGAACAGACGCATATCTGGATGCACGATTACAACCATCACCGCCACCACGATGGGCTGGGTAAAATACCGCCGGTAAAATATGCGGAACTTAATTCTCTTGGGGCTAGCCCCAAGAGAATTAAAAACAATAAGTTTGTAGAAGTATTGGAAGAATGAACAGTTCTAATTAGGGGAAGCTTACAATTTCTGAAAATGTAAGATCAAAGCGACTGTACCACTTATCAACTCGCGGACTTATAAAATCTTCCAAGGCATCTTCCGCATACCTGCTTTTATTTTGATCATAGTTTTTCGTTCTGGAAATAAGAACATAATCAGTGGCTTTAAACAATTCATCTTCAACAAACTTTTCGAATAGGTCTCCTTTTTTAAATGAATTGGGTTGCATTTATTGTCTAGGGGTTAAATATTCGCGAGCATTTATTTTATTATTGAACTGATGGTTTCAATGCGCTCTAATAGGGTGTTTACAAATTCTTCTTTGCTAACAAAGTAGTCTTTGTATTTCCCTGTGGTTTTACCGCCTGCCATTGATACTGTAATACGCCAATTACCATCTGCTAATTGCACTCCTAAGTTTCCTATTTCCTGCGATGGTAGCAAGAGTATTTTATCGCTCATTTTCATTTTGCTTTGATCAAAGCTAAACGCTACAATGTAGTATGAGTGATGTGGTTTGAAAGTATTACCGTTAATAGTTAAGATTAAACGGTTACGTTTGTGGACATTAAAGCGTGTTTTTACCTGTAGATATATTGGTGTATAGAGTTTTTCTTTTAATACGATTAGATCTATACCTCTATCGTCTATCACAGGTTTGTAGACATTGAGTAAACCTTGACTGTAGAGTAGAATGATTTCTTTGGCCCAATCTTCTCCGATATTGCCTTTCATTTGAGAGGATAAGCCCGACATATCGATAAAGTTTTCATCGTCCTCTTCTTCCTCGTTTTCTAATACCGCTTCAATATTGTTTAGCTTGATTTTTATTTGTTCTTGAGATACCTCAACTTCTATAATACTACCTGCTGCAAGATTATTATCTCTGTAGAAACTGGTTAAGCCAAAAATGCGGTTATAATCTGAATTGTAGCTGTGTTTATTGGTGCTTTTTGCATTAGGTAATAGTACATTTAATTCTGCGTTTTCGTTAGGTAATTCTGCGCGTGCTTCGGCAGGTACATATAAAAAGCCTAATTCTACTTCTTTGCCTATTAGTTTACGTTGGTATGTTATAGTGTTAGTCATAAATTGTTTGTATTAAAGGCTACCAGATATTATATCATTTATCATTAAAAGTAAATGAGACGCACCATAATCTTTTATCGTAACCGTAGGGATTGAGCTGTCTCTGACTTCATATGGACTCGTCCAGATTAGCCTATAGCCGTTAGCTCCTGCGAAAGCTCCAATAGCATTTACCAAAGCACCATAGACCTTTGATGCAATTACGATAATATCACAATTATGATTTAAAAGTGCATCTAAACCACTTTGTACTAGACCTTCTGTATCTCCATAGGTTTGTACTCCAATTATTTTACTTAAATACTTTGTAATTGCTCTGTAATCATTTGTTGTGACATCATCAAGTGTGGTACCTCCAGTTGCTACTATTTGACGACCTAGACTTGAAATAGTCATTGATTTGCCAATATTAGCTGTTCCTGATACCGCTATAATTGTTTTTTGTTTCATATCCTATTTGTTTTCACAATCCAAAATATCTCTTAATTCGGTTAAAATTTTGAATTATGTCTTGTTTATCAATCAGATCGTAATCTGTTTTTATTTTTTGAATAGCTCTGCTTGGGTGTACAATATCATTTCTTAAACTGTTTAAGGTAGTAAATGGTACTAAATCAAACTCTTGACCCTCTATTTCATTAAACCTACCTAATTTTACATCTCTGATTAAACCACCAAGCCCTCTATTTTCTAGTAAAGATGCTTCTACGCCAGAATCTATAATTACTTGATATAAAATCGCTTCCGATATTGCCCCTGCCAACATCGTTGCAGCAACTAATTGATTTTCTCTTAAAGCATTGCTATATTCTTGATAATATTGAGAAATAAACATTTTAAACTCGTTGACAACAGGTGTTAACTTACCTGATGAAAGGTTAACATCTTGTGCCGCTAACTTGATTTTTGGCAGTGGAATTTGTAATTTTTCTATTCCCTCAATTGGCAGTCTTTGTATTACTGAACCTCTAAGTTGAATACTTAAATAATCTTTTACTTCCTTATGGTCTATAAAATGCATTAAATCAAAAACTGATATTTCATCACCTTTTGATATTATAGTAATATCGTAACGCCTTTTTTTAGTGTTATTCGTTATGACTTTAAATGAAATATTACCTCTTGATGATGACTCTACAACAAATGCAGGTAAGAGCTCGGGTATATCTTCTCTATAAACATCAAAGTGCTTTTTAACTATACCTATTTTTTGACCTTTGTAAACTTTCGAAAATAAAGCTTTGAACTTTTTAATTATAGATTTAGCCACTACATAATATTCAGCATCCAACCTTAAAGGCTCTGCTAATTCTTTATATTGATGTGTTGTATACTGCATTACTGATTATTTCTAATAAACTCCAACCCTTTATCTTCTCCTTCTTCAATAGCTATCTCTACCGCTCTTTTAGCTACTTCTAATAAATGCTCACTTTGTTTTTTTAGAGCAAAGCTTTCTTCTACTAAAACCGCAATTTCTTGTTGTTTTGTATAGTCTATTACTGGAACAAGTACATTTTCAATTTCGCTTACACGCCAATGCAAAATGATAGAACCACCTGCATCACGTTCTGCTTGCATTTGAACCACTTGAGAATTTAAAGCTAGTGTTAAATATTCTGGAATAATTTTAGACTCATCTTTTACTTTTAAATGCAATATTGCTCCGGATGTAATACCATTGAAATCTTCTCTTAGATGGTAAGCAGTACCTACGCTACCATCTTTTGAAAATAAAATAGTTCCTTTTTTTGGTTTTAGTTTTTTGATTTTATCCTTGTTTTCGGAAACAAAATCTGACGTTAAATACTTTTGTGGTTCTGTTAAGCCGAACTTAGAATAATCTGCTACTCGCATAAAAGGTAGTCCTTCTTCACTATAGTTTTTAGAACCTGGCTCAATAGACTTTTTTATGCTTACAATATTTATTAAACTATCGTATGGTTGCGACTTTATTTTATTTACAATTTCATCATATTTAGGTTGGTAATACTCTGCATCTAATCTACCAGTTATATTAAAACTATTAGAAAGTGTTTTAATGTTTATACCTTCTGGACTTGGTGTAAAGTTTTCTAAACCTATTTCTTCTAATAAAAGGTTCTCAGCGTCTGTACATCTTTTTTTAGAATAATCTAAAGAGTTAATTGATAATGTAATTATTTCCCTTATTCTTTCTTGAAATATAATTGAAGGTTTAAATACTAGAATTGTATTTATATAATCTAAACTTACTAAAGGCTGAGCATTACCTGTATTCATTCTGTAATACAAACTTTTGCCATATTTAGATAAAAAGTAGGCGTGTAAATATTCATTAATGTAAGTAGATGTTGAACGAATTAATGCTACATTCCTAACAATATTTCCAATTCCAATATTATCTGGTACAATTGCAGAATAACCGATATTTGCACCAACACAACTTATTAAAACGTCTCGTGGTTTTAAAGCTGTCTTTTTTAATTTTTGGTGATGCTCTTTCGTAATGAAATCTACATTGTTATCGTTTAGAATGCCTGATAAAACATTTCTAGCTCCATAGTATTTTGAGTAACCTATTTCAAAGGTCTCTGCTGTCCCATGTTCACCATCTGTTACAAAAGCAATGTCTCCGAGAATATCATACTCAGATTTTGATATTAATTTTTCGTAAGCAACATACTTTTTTTGAAAAAACTCAGGGTCAATTCTTGACTTGTAAACTAAATCAAAAGCTTGTGATTTTAAACGTATATTAATTTCCAGCCCTTCTAACAGTTCCCTATAACGGGTTTCGTTAAAAGGGCTTAATGCTTTCCCACAAAAGACAGTTTTTCTTTTTTGGCAAACTCTATAAAGGCTTCGGCAATACCGTCTTTAGTTAATCCTTCGTGGTTGTATAAGTCGTGTTTAACAATGAGGTGACCGTGGGTATCTAATAAATATTCATCAAGATTTATAGGGGTTTCATCATAATGAGCTACAGGCTCTGCTACACCATCATCAGTTGCATCTTTATAAGATGTTTTAGCTTTTGGGAATTCACTTTTCTTGACAAAGATTTTTTCACCACTATTATCTTTACTCGGTTCTTGCATTGTAGCAAAGAAAATAGGATAATCGTCTACCTTAGGGCATAATTTATCATCCCACTTTTGCACAAATAACACGGATGTTTTTGTACCTGTATGGGGTTTAAAAACGTTACCGTGTAAACCTACTACAGCTAATATGCGGCAATGCTCTGCAATGTAATCGCGTATGTTTTTATCACTACTGTTATTAAATCTACCTTGTGGCAATACTACTGCCATACGCCCTCCAGGTTTTAAGAAATCGAGATTGCGCTCTATAAACAGAATATCTCTACCTACTTTAGTTTGGTATTTGCCGTTTGGTTTTTTCCCTAACTCATACTTAGCTAAAATTCTACTTTCTTTAATATCTCCAGCAAATGGTGGGTTTGCCATTAATACATCAAAAGTAAAGTCTCTATTAGAGCTATTATTTGCACGTTGCTTTCTTAAGTTTTTCCAGCCTGTGTAATAGGTGTCTTGCCAATTTTCATCATCTGTTTTCTCATCCCAACGCTCATAATCTAAAGTATTTAAATGCAATACATTGGTTTGACCATCACCAGCAATTAAATTTAATGTTCTAGCTACACGTACTGCTTTTTCATCAAAATCTATAGCAAACACATTGTTTTGTACATAATCGGTACACTCGATAGGTTTTTCTTCTGTTGTAAATAAGTGGCTTTTCGGAATGCCTTTTTCTTTGAGAATTTGCTCCCAAACGTGAAAAATTGAATGTACTGGAAACCCACAACTACCAGCAGCTGTATCTATAACAGTTTCATCTGCTTGCGGGTTCATCATTTTTACACACATATCAATAACATAGCGCGGTGTAAAGTATTGTCCTTTTTCCCCTTTACTACTTTTATTAATTAAGTATTCAAACGCTTCATCTACCACATCTAAGTTTGAATTGAATAGCTTCACATCCTGTATGGATGACACACAAACCGATAAATGCGAAGGTGTAAGCATTAATTTAGCATCTTCTGAAAATACACCTTCCCATTTTTGGTTGGCTTTTTCAAAGAGTTTTTGGATTTTTTCTTTTAGTTCTGTTTCAGTATCCCCATAATTACGAAATAACAAATGACGTGTTTTGTTACGTCCGCTTTCCATTTCATCATACAGCTTGGTAAAAATGAGCTTAAAGAGTTCCTCAAATACATCTACACCTGCATTTGCTAATACCTCATCTTCCATTTCGAGAATCAAATCTTTTAAAGATTTTTTCTCTGTAACGAGTTTATCTTTTTTTATAAGATCGTCTATCGTCCAACGCTCAGAAAGTATGTCAGATAATTTTTCATTGGCGTTTGGTATTCCTGAAATATCTTCGAAATAATTAGGGTCTTTTCTGTGATAGTATGAAATAGAATCTCCGTTACTCCACACTCCAATCGGTGCGCCAGTAGCATTACAATAGGATTTTAATTGCTCTTTACCATCTTTTAACTTTGGTTTTTTAAGCTCCACCATTAAGTAAATTGCTCTTGTATCCCTTTTGTCGAAAACAACTATATCAGCACGCTTTTTTTCCCGTCCGAAACTTACTGCATATTCTAACTCCATCCGATCAAATGGATAATCGTATACTTCATTAAGCACCATTAGATACAATTGTCTAACCGCTTCTTCTGGAGTTAGTTTTATTTCCCTTTTTCTTACGAAACAATCAATGTATGGAGTATTATTACCCCGTATATCCTTTGTTATAATTTTTGATTCTAATCGTTCTATTTGTTCGGGTTGGAATTGAGTTAGTTTGTAATTAGAGTCTTTGAGAAGTTCGGTTAATTTCATGGTACGGCTTTAGGTATTTTTTAAGTATTCTTCAAATATAAAACAATAGAAATTTATCCAATTACAGCAATCCGCAACTGGAACAATTTAAAAGGGGAGAGCAGTAAATATATTAAATATTCGAAAAATCCATGCCTATAAAATAGTTTTCTCGTTAAAATGTTAAGCGAAGTTGGAAGTACGATGGAAGAAGTACGAATGAGGAGTTACGAACAACAATCGTTAACCAACAAATCTCCTACAAATCACAATTATCGCAACTATATTTTAAAAAAACTTGCATCCCACCCCTCAAATGTTGTATATTTAACGTTGCACTTAGCTCAAACTGCATTCAAGCTATTACAGCTCAATCACTTCTTGAATGTAAACTCCATGCCGACTATAAGCCGATTCCATGCCGTCCACAAGCCGACCTCATGCCGACTACATGCCGACTAAAAGTCATAACTACTCCATACTAACCCCCAGTCATCCTTAATACCACAGCCTTTTGGTGTACCGGTATAAGACCTTTTATATTAAAAGTTCCATATCATCCAAAACAAGATACCTTCTAAAAAGTAGGATAAAAGAATAGGATTATAGAAAAAAAAAAAGGACGGGAAGATAGATGATGCTGCAGAATGAAAAGATAAGGTCATAATTGGAGAAACTAAAACTCCCTTCCCACAATGGGCTCTAAAAAGGCATACAGGCGTTTGCTATATGGAGTCTTTCTATTTTTTTTTTAGAAATAAAGAAATCGTCTGCAGCGCCCCCACTTTGTGCAAATATGTCGAGGTAGAAAAAGATGAAAAGGATACCTTAGAAAATAGCGAAATGCCAAAGCCTAATAATAAATAAAGGTGCCGTAAAGAATACCAATGAATAACCTATTCATTTTCCATAATTTCCATAAGCTGTTGCGCAGTAGGACCCGCAGATAGCGGATTCTGTCCTGTAATTAAAAGACCAGCCGTTTCGGTATGCGAAAGAAAAGGTATTAATGCTTTGGAATAATCGGCTCCCAACTCTTTTAAACGATCCTCCAAACGATATGGAATATTGGCATAACGCATTGCTAATTTTTCTTCAGCATTGGAAAAGCCTGTTACCTTCCTGCCCTTTAAAATAAGGGGATCCAATTCCGCGGCTTTTATAAGAGCCGCCGGACCGTGGCAAACTGCCGCAACTGGCTTATGGCTATTTAAAAAATCTGCTATCAGTTCTCCACTCTTTTTATTGGATGCAAGATCGAACATAGGCCCGTGACCTCCTGGGTAAAAGAGCGCATCAAAGTCTTCTCCATTAATATCGTCGAGTCGTTCGGTATTGGCCAAAGCCTTTTTAGCGGTCTCATCATCTTGAAATCTCCTATTGGAAGCAGTAATGTTTTCTGTTAGCTCGCTCATAGGATCAATGGGTGGTTTTCCCCCTAATGGAGATGCTAATGTAACTTGGTATCCCTTATCTATAAATTCATAATATGGGTCTGTAAACTCCCCAATCCACAAACCTGTTTTGCTATCGGTGTTATCAAGCAATTCATGAGAGGTAATAATCATTAATATCTTTTTCATCTTGCTATTTTTTTAGTAGTTGTAAGCAAATTATATTCTATTGTACACGCAACCTTCCATTATATATACAGCGCTTAATTCTTACTAAAATAGACAGTTTACAAACACTAGCTTGTTAATAAAAGGTTATATTAAAAAAGCTATTTAAAATAACTGAAAAAAAGTCTTCAGCCTGCCTAATTAATCAAACAAGACGCTGATTTTAAAAACATTGTCCGCTCTCCTTTTGTTTGTCTTGTGAAATTGATCAATTATTCTGGAAGTAAAATAATTGTGGGCGTAATTTTTTAAAAAGCCCGCAATGTCATTGCTCGAATTTATGGGGGTATCTGAATCTATATACCCAAAACCACAATAAATTCCTTGTTTTACCATTACAAAGCCCATTTCATTTTTATGACGGCCTTTTAGCTTTATAATATAGCTTGGTCTTTGCCCATCAATATAGTTGAGCGCATCCCTAACCCTTGCATTATAGTCGCTTTTATCTTCTTCTCCCCTACAGATTCCTTTACAATAAATCGTGTCGCTACAGGAAGCCTTTGTTCGCTCAATACCAGCATAACGTTTACATAATCTAAACTTCCGTTGCACTTCAATCAATTTCTGTATTACAGAATCCCTATTGTAATAAAACTCATTTTCGCTATCGGCATAGTTCTTTTGGATGGGCTGTAATCTTAAAATCCCTTTGGAATCTATCTTTGAAGTAATTATATAAGGTTGTAACAATTCTTTTTGCTGTGAATTAAATTCGGGGGCAAGTGAACCTATATAATGCGATTCCAACAAGAGTGAGATTAATTCACTGCCCGTTTCCTCATAATCTACCGTTGTAGTCTGTTCACATAAAGTTCTTTCAAAAGTGGCATTGCTTGCAAAATGGCTCCTTACCCTTTTGGAAATATTGATAGCCTTGCCTACATAAATTACCTCCTCTCTTGCATTTCGAAAAAAATAAACCCCGGGAGTGGTTGGAAGATGGGTAGTTGTGGCTTCCAATGTTTTAGTATTTCCACCTGCTACCTTTACGTCCAAATGTCTTGGCTCAACCTCGGCAATATTTTCAAAAATCTTCTGGATAAGCCCGCACTTTTCCATAATAGAAGAAACTTTCATTTTAATGCCTAATGCCTTTTGGGCATTTTCCAAAGAGTAAGAAATCTTGCCTCTTACAACCTTCTTAAATAAATTATCCAATATATAGGTTGAACCACCCATAGGATATCCTACCTCCTTAAATGTTTTCACGAATAAGCGTTCAGAGAATTTATCTGAAAAAACAGTCTGCGTTTCCTTGATCCTTTCAGGTATTAAAGGGGCTACATCACAGAAAACGCTTGCCTTTCTCATAGTATTTGGATTAATTCCCAAAGCAATCAGTTCCCGTTTGGGAATCCTGGGAGTGGGTTTTATTAAATATTCCTCCTTTGAGTAAATTCCATCTTCATCCGTATTGATTATTGCAACTTGAAGCATTTTGGCAGTTGCGAGCTTGTGCGTTGATGCTGATAATGCTATAAAGGAGTATTTCACTTATAAAAATTTTATGGGAATAAAAATCAAAATTATGGAATATTTCCAAGTTCCAATAATAACCTTTATCTTTATTCACAAAAAAAAATTGAATTTGGAAGTATATAATGAAGAGCAAAAAGAAGCGATAAACTTCAACGGAAAACATTTATTATTACTGGCGGGAGCTGGTACGGGAAAAACTAAAACCATAGTCGGAAGAGCGGCCTACCTTATTGAAAATGGAACACCACCAGAAAAAATTCAAATCCTAACGTTTACAAAAAGGTCTGCGAGTGAAATTGTGGAACGGGTAAAAGCGGGAATTAGCGGGCGCAGTGCCCAAGCGCTAAACGGTTCAACCTTCCATAGTTGGTGCAACCAATTGATTACCTTATTTCCAAACCTCTTTGGAGCTTCAAGCTATACTGTTATAGATGCGGACGATCAACTAGGATTAATGAAGATGGCCTGTGGAAATGCGAAGGCGGTATATGGTAAATTGCGAATAAAACCGCAGAAGATATTAGATCTGTTTTCCTTTGCAAGAAATACGCGTACAAATCTTACCGAGGCCATAAGAGTACAACTATACAAGGGGAAGGATGATGAGGAAACCAATGAAGAATTAGAGGAACTGCGCCCCATTTTGGAAATAGTTATCAAGGAATTTCAAAAACTTAAAATACAACAGAAGTATTTAGATTATGATGATTTACTATTGGTAGTTGGTAATAGGCTCAATAAGGATGAGAATGCCCGGAGGATACTGTCGAATGCCTACGATTATATTCTTGTGGATGAGATGCAGGATACCAATCCGTTGCAATGGTTTTTATTGGCGCCTTTTGAAAATATATGTAACTTATTCTGCGTGGGCGACGATGCGCAATCCATCTACTCCTTTCGGGGCGCCGACTTTAAAAATGTACATTCCTTTACGGAGAGAGTAAGTAATTCAGAAATAAAAAAACTAAATAAAAACTACCGTTCCACCCAAGAAATTTTGGATCTCTCGAATTGGCTGCTAGAGCAATCCCCCCTTGTGTACAATAAAAAACTTAACGCCCACAGAGGGCCTGGAAAGAAGCCGACAATTGTAAACGTTTCCAACCAACTTGAGGAAGCAAATTATATTGCAGACAAAATATTAACCGATTTTGGTGAAAATGGTAAATCATTCTCTGATTTTTTAATACTGAGTCGCTCCCAATATTACACCAAACCTTTACAGGCGGTTTTTCTACAAAAGAAAATTCCTTATGAAACCTATGGGGGAAGAAAATTTTTGGAAGCTGCACATATAAAGGATGTTTTGGCGGTGCTAAGAGTCATCAACAATCCCTTGGACCAAATAGCTTGGATGCGTTACCTCACCTTTGTTCATGGAATAGGTGAAGTACGTGCGAGCAACTATTTGCGCGAAATCCTTTCCGTAGGACCCGATCAGATCAATGGAGAATTTTTAGAATCTATTATTCCGGGGCTGGAAGGGCAGACAATTAAAAAATATTATGAGGCTGTAAGTGAGAATAAACACAATGTGAAAGCTGCGGTAAAAGATCTCTATAAAGAGATGGAACTGGATCTGGCGCTCAAATATGCCAAGGATTGGCAGGAAAAGCGAAAAGGAGACTTTCCTGTTTTAGAAATGTTGGCAGAACACTATTCCACGCTTGGGGAGTTTATAACTGAAGGCATTTTGGATAACTCAGTTGGGTTGGGAGGTAATCATCTTTTGGAGGGATCAAAGATTCAGACCACACAGCACCAAGACCACGTAATAATTTCTACAGTCCATTCCGCAAAGGGATTGGAGGCCGATGTGTGTTTTGTGCTCAATGTTTCTCCCAAAACCTATCCTTCCTCATACAGTTTAGGAAATTCAGAGGAAATTGAGGAAGAAAGAAGGGTTCTTTACGTAGCGCTCACAAGGGCAAAAAATGAATTGATAATTACAAGAACTACAGATTCCTTAAACGCCTATAAAGCCAGTACAGATTCTCCCTTTGCTTCCAATGAAGAAGAAAGTGCCTATTTTTTTGAAAATCTACCCGAAGAATTAGTAAAGCAGGAAAGTCCATTAGGGCAATTTAAAAAACCAGTAGATGCAACATCTAAGAATGAAATAGATCTAGATTTCGGTTTTGATTTTAGTTAAAAACTCATAATTTACAACTTGGTCAGCTGAGCTAAGCCTGCACTGAGCATGTCGAAGTGTCCAAGCACACAACTCACGCTTCACTACCATCACGCCACCCCCAATACCTCAACCCCTATGGCATTTGCACTCTTAAATAGATAATAGGTACTTTCTACCTTCTGATAAAACTTCACTCCCAAAACCGCCACAGCCGTCCCTTCCATCTCAGGCAAATCCGTCTGCATCTCAAAGGAAGTAGCACTGTAATCCTTGTCAATATATAGCGGTACACTGTTCCTTAGTTGGTAGCCTAAAGTATCAAAATCAAAATGCAAAAGTCCCAATGTAAGCGCTATATGGGTTGCCCCAGCAGGAAAATCAACATTTTTGATGTCAAAATTCGTAACGCTAAGTGTTCGGGAATCAAAATCATAATGCAGTGAAGCCGCCAAAACCTCAGAAATTATACAAGAGGGAGTAAAAGCAAAATTTTCAAGTAACTGAATTCCAGAAGGCGTTTCCACTCCGCGACCCACACACCTATTGCCTCGGCTATTTACAAAGTCCAGATCTTTTATCTTAGTAAACAATTGCATCATCCGTCCGTGAAGCTCCCCATCCTTACGCACGCATAAAAAGGGAGCAAGAGCAATGCGGAAAACCCTTTTTGTCTTGCTGCACCGTCCAAATTCAGTGGCATTTTCCAGGGTTCGCACCATGCTTTCCTTGTGCATGGAACCCTTTTGAAACCCACCCCCAGCCGCGCGAGCAAGATGTCCACCGTTGTTGGATTTGTAGTAATTGATATCCCCAATGGTTCCCTTTAACTTAATACTTCCTGTTTGCTTTGCCATAATAGTATAGTTTAAACATACACTAAGATACAAAACATCTTGGGTTCAACTTAAATCAAACTATATTAAAGCGTATTTATAGCGTATTTATAGCGTATTTATAGTATGTTTATAGTATGTTTATAGTATGTTTATAGCGTATTAAATAAACCAAATACTTATAAAATCTACACCATCCCGTCACAATATCCCCTATTCTAACCCTGAGCGCATCTCCAAGAAAGACTATTCTGAACAGCCGTCCTCAGTTGGTTAGCCTGCCTCGAGAGGAGTCGAGAAGTCATTGTGAAAGAGCGACCCAAGGAGCGACTGAAGCAAATCGAAGATTCTACGTAGTTAATCTGTTCTGGTATAGTTCAGATCATGATAGCAACGAGCCTCAAAAGATTGCCACACCCTATCGGCCTCGCAATAAGCCTTTCAATTGCAACCCTTTTATAGCTATTAAAATTTATTGGTCGTAAGCTGCTTACTTTTATTGGCGGTTGCCTTTTTAATTTTGGTCCTAACAATTTCCATAAGCAGGGGACTCAAGGAAAGAATTATAATTCCAGCGACTACGGCTTCAAAATTGTTTTTCACGAACGGGAGATTTCCGAAAAAGTAGCCTAGAAGAACTAAACTCAAAACCCAAATAAGGGCACCTATCACGTTGTAACGCAAAAATTTAGAATAAGCCATTGCGCCAATACCTGCAACAAATGGCGCAAAAGTTCTGACGATTGGCAGAAAACGGGCTATAATTATAGTTTTTGCTCCGTGGTGTTCATAAAATTCATTGGTTTTCAATATATACTTTGGATGTACTAGAGGTTTATTTCTTATTTTCCATTGTAATACTTTAAGGCCAATGTTTTTCCCAATATAATAATTCAATCCATCACCAAGAATCGCCGCCATAATCAATAACAATAGAATAATACCAAGATTTAATTCGGCAGTTTGCCCCATATCATTTTGCACTCCGGCGCAAAAAGCACCTGCAGTAAAGAGTAATACGTCTCCCGGTAAAAAAGCCATAAACACAAGCCCGGTTTCCATAAAAACAATTAAAAATAGAACAACGTAAATCCAGATGCCGTATTCAAAAACCAATTGAAATACTTGTTGATCTATATTTAGCGCAAAATCTATTAGATTATTTAGTACTTCCATAGTCACGATGTATTAAAAGTGTTCGAGCAACCAAAGGATTAATTTTAGCTTTTGTGCCCCTATTAAAACTTCCCGCATTTTAGGATTGCCACTTGCAAGCCAAAATCCATAAATACACTTATCATGTATTTGATGAATTATGGCTTGATTGGCAGTCTATCTTGAAATGCAATGATTATGCGGCCCTTCTATTTACCTGTAAGCTCAGGATTTTCTGCTGAATCAACGCTTGCCATTTTTCTATTCGCTTCATCTCAAAATTTTCGGCAAACTCATCATTCATATCATAAAAGTTAAGCATAAAGGGTTCTTTATTGCTATAAAAAGAGATTTCTAGATCCAACGACTGTAATTCAGTCTCCGTTTTCATTTCCTTTTTATAATTTCTTGATTTCTTTATTATCTGACAGCTCTTAACATCTTGGAGGCTTATTTTCAAATAGGGAGTTTTCAAGGAATTTGCGCTTAAAAACAGTAGGGTATTCTGGACGTCGTCTACTCCTATAAAATGGTTGCTCCATTGTTCTTTTGTTCTAAATAGCAGGTTTTCTTTTTTTACGGCATTGTTGATCTGTTTTTTTAACTTATTGGTGCCATTTCTTGCAATAATTACAAACCATAAATACGGTAACACACAGCACAAGGTGGTAATTAGGATAATTGTGGACATTGATATTTTCATCATTATTATTTTTTAAGTTTTAAACTGAACTGGTTGTAGGGGGCTGTATTCCCAGAGATTGGGGGACAGCTAAAAAAATAATAAAGATGTATTTATGTATAAAAATGAAAGGGAAAGATAATCGTTCGGGAAGTCAGCCTCAAGGGGATGCTTTTCCCTATTTCAAAATACCTAAGCTTATGGGTATAGCTTTTGGCTATAAAAAGCTGCAACGAAGTATTCGAAGGGCTGTAGGGTACCTTAAAAGTTCTTAATGACCCATTGCTATACTGGGTTTTAAAATAACCGTCAACTATTAAGGCGTTGTTGTTTGCTTCGTTGGCCGAAACGGAAATTTCTGATGGATTCTCCTCAATGGAAGGCAATCCAATGCTTTGTGTTGGAGCGACAAAGGATAGCCAGATAAAAAGGCTGAAAATAAATATTCTAAAGCCCAACATTGTATGATAATTATGGGGATAAATGTATGACAATTGCTTGTTAATAAATTCACAAATATTATAGAAAAAAATCTGCCCTGCGTCACATTATTTCAAACCCAATTCCTACTACATTTGCGGGGCGCTAAACGGCATACTATGGAATTAATTATTGGTTATATTGGGTTTATTATTGCGGCTTATTCAGTGATTGCCAACGATGTTATCCAAACACTTGGTACTTTTATTTCTTCCAACTTTAAAGTAAAATGGTGGTGGCTCTGGCTTTTTGCCATTGGCATTTTATCTGTCACCCTTTTGTACGGATGGTATTTTCATGAGGGTGATGTGTCTTATGGCAGATTAAACAATATACCGTTTCCGGAAAAATTGGAATGGTGGTATCTTTTGGCTCCCGCCGCTTTATTGGCCATAACGCGTCTGGGGGTTCCTGTTAGTACCACTTTTATGATTTTAAGTGTGTTTTCCACAGGGCAAGTTATTGAAAAAATGATCTTAAAATCTGTCTATGGTTATGCCCTTGCATTTGTATTTGCCATTATTGTTTATGTGGTTGTTTCAAAACAATTGGAAACCAATCAATCCCTGTCAAAACTGGATAAGCACAGAAAAAAACATTACTGGTTGGTGGCACAATGGTTTTCTACGGGCTTTCTATGGTCGCAATGGCTGATCCAAGATTTTGCAAATATTTATGTTTTTCTGCCCAGAAAACTTTCCCTAGAGCAGGTACTGGTTTCATTAGGCTGTATTCTTCTAATAATGGCCTATATCTTTAGAAAAAGAGGCGGTAAAATTCAAGAGATAGTCAACCAAAAATCAAATACCAACAATATTCGTTCTGCTACAATTATCGATTTGATTTATGGTATTTTCTTATTTGTATTCGGAAACCTAAACTCCATACCTATGAGCACAACATGGGTCTTTATTGGTATTCTTGCCGGTAGGGAATTAGCTATAACCTATTTGTTGAACAAGAAAAAAATTAAATATACCTATATCATCATTGCCAAGGATTTTGGAAAGGTGAACATAGGGCTTGCCATAAGCGTAGTTATTGCCTTGTTGATCCAGTATTTAAAGTAAGCAAATGGTTTATTTTACTTCCTCCTGCTTTCGTCCCCTATTTGAGGAAAGGCATTTGGGCCACTGCCGGCAAGAAATTGGTGTACAATGCAATTTATTCCCTAAGGATCGGGATATAGATTTGAGACACTCACCTCAGGCTGAGCACCAATTTTTCATACGGGGAGGTGCGGTAGGAGGGAAATTTATTTTTTGTTTGTTTACAACTAAACTGTGCAAAATACTTTTAAGCCAATAAAGGGGCCGTACATTTTAACTTTTAAGAAGGAATTGTTTGTTAAATAATGTTAGCAAGCAAGGGAAAGCGCCGGGAATTTGATAGCTTGTATAAATATTTAGAAAACAATAATAAAATAACTTAAAATCAAATTGCTATGAAAACACCAAATTTTGAAGACAAACAGGGAAAACACCCCATCCCCCACGCTAAAGGAATCGCAAAGGACGATAACCTAAACCCAAAATCGCAAACGGATGGAAAAGGTGCAAAAAAAGATAAGCAGGAAGAAGAATAATTGGAAAAAATTCTAAAATAGAAAACAGTATGAAAGATAAGAAAACCCCCATGTTGGACCCCAAACATAAGAATGAGCAAAATATAGAAAAGCAGGACAGTCCCCAAGAACCGAATTCCAATCCAGAATCGGTAAAAAAGCCTAAAAAGGAAAATCCCAAAAAAGTACCAGAGTCCAACGATCCGGTGGGATATGGTGAATCGGATGATGTGAAGAAATCTCCCTATAAGAAAAAGTAGATTAATTTCAGTTTATTTTTTAAGCCTAAAGTGAAGAACGACGAGCGACGAATTACGAAATTTGAAAGTAGAAATTAGAAATACGAGCTAAGAACGACAAGGGCGAAGGACGAAATATTTAAGAAACGATTCAAGTCTCGCGTCTCACGATTCACGCCTCAACAATACTAAAAGATTATAAAAATCAAAAACCATCCGTTAAGAAAAAAATGTATCCGATATTGAAACGATTTGAGGACTATTTTATGGGTTATTCCAAAATAGTGAGTAATGAAAATTTAGTATTTTCTTGATGATATAAGAAATTCAGAACAGACAACAGACAACAGACAACAGACAACAGACAACAGACAACAGACAACAGACAACAGACAACAGACAACAGACAACAGACAACAGACAACAGACTTCCTCCCCACGCTAAACGACTCACGTCTCCCGTCTCACACCTAACTCCTCCGCAGCACCTCCAAAGGTGAACTCCGTAAAACCTCACGAATATTGCTCAACCCTATCCCCAAAACCAATAGGGAAATACCCGGTAAGAAAACCAAGAAAGGTATAAGCGAGGGAATAAAGGGTTCCTCAAATAAAAATACCGCCAAGAGCAAGCTGCTAAGCAAGGCCAAAAGAATCCCCAAGAGACTGCCCAAAATTCCCAGAAATAGATATTCCAGGGCGGTTATGTTTAGTATCTGTTTGTTTTTGGCACCCAAGGTGCGCAGCAAGACGCTTTCCTTTATACGCTGGTATTTGCTGGTCCGTACGGAGCCTATCAAAACAATAATCCCGGTAAGGATACTGAAAAATGCCATAAAGTTGATAATCCAAGTTATCTTATCCAGTATATCTTCTATTACACTGAACACCTGCCTTAGATCTATAACGGATACATTGGGGAATTTAGTGACCAAGTCGCGTTGCAGCTTAGCCGAGCTTTCCTCGGTGGGCGTATAGGTTGACAATACATTAAACTGTGGTGCATATTCCAGGACCCCTTTAGGAAAAACGATAGAGAAATTGGGCTGCAGGCTTGTCCAATCCACTTTCCGAATACTGCCAATAACAGTTTCCATAAGTACGCCCTGCACATTAAAAATCAAGGCGTCGCCTAGCGTTACATTGGCATCTTCGGCTAAATTTTCGGAGATAGAAATTTTAACGGTATCATCAAGCTTTTGCACACCCACCCACTCCCCTGCTACAATCTCTTCGGAATGGGTAAGGGTACTGCGATAGGTGGTTCTAAACTCATGATTTAATAACCAGTCTTTTATTTGGGCTGTAGTATCTGTGCGAATGCTGCTTACCAATTCATTTTTAATACTGTGCATCCGCATAGTAACTAGCGGAATATTATTTAATACTTCTAGATCATGGGCCTTAAAAGTATTTATTACCTCTTTTACCTGCGCGGGTTGCACGTCTATAGTAATGAGGTTTGCACTTTCAGCGGTTTGGCCCAGCGTGGCTTTATTCAATAAAATATCCTTGGTGAAATATAATGTACTGATTAAAAAGGTGCCCAAGCCAATAGCTACCAGCAATACGATGGTTTGATTGTTGGGTCGGAATAAATTCAGAAGGCTTTGACGTGTGGTAAAACTTGCACCCTTTGGAAAATAATTTTTTACCAATTTCATGGTACCCGTTGCAATACCTGCAAGCAGCCCGAAGGTTAAAAAAACACCACCTATAAAGGCCATTGCAAACAACCAATCTTTAAGTAACCAATACGAAAAGGCAAATAAAAACAAAACAACCACAACAATAACTCCATAGGTGGCTTTTTTGGACTGTTTTGAGGATTCCCCGCTATAGCGCAGTACTTCCAGGGGCGAAACATACCATGTGCGTAATAAAGGCAGTAAGGCAAATAATACAGACATTACCAAGCCCAAGAGAATACCCATGATTATGGGTTGGGCAGTGATACTAATAGTTAAATCAAAAGGCAGAAACTCTTTTAATACAATAGGGAAAAGCTCCTGTAGCCCTATTCCGATCAGCGTTCCTATAAAACCTCCCAAAATTCCAATTCCAGCAATCTGAATCAGAAAAATCAAAAAGCTTTGTTTTCTGGATGCGCCCAGACATTTTAGGATGGCGATCGGCTTTATCTTTTCCTTGATGTAAATATTCACTGAGCTGGCAATCCCCACACAACCCAGCAATAGTGCAATGAAAGCAGTAAGGTTGAGAAACGAACCTACATTCTCATACCTGCGCCCCAAACGGCTGCTAGTGCTGGTATGGGTATCCAGATCTGCGTTCTCTGCCTCGAGCATGGGCTGCAATTGCACTTCCAAAGCTACAAGGTCTGTATTGGGCTGTTTGTAATAAAACTGGTATTCCTTTCGGCTTCCAAACTGTAACAATTCAGTGTCGGCAACCAGCCTATACGGAATTATTACTAAGGGCGCTACTGAGCTGGAGACCGCGTTATTACCGGGAATAGCGTTTAATGCGCCCGTTATGGGCAAAGTTATTTCGCCTACTTTAATGGAATCGCCTGCCGTCAAGTTGTATTGCAACATCAAAGTGGCGTCTACTAAAGCGCCCCCTAAACCTTGATAAGAAGTAGCGGCTGTAACGGGCTGTGTATCAATATTTCCGTAAAAAGGAAAATCGCCTTGCAAACCACGTACGCGAACTAATTTGGTGCCCTTGTTCTTGGGAAAAGCTACCATTGATACAAAGTTTACTTCTGAAGCATCGGGTTTTAGGGAATCAATAATTGCTTGTGCGCGTTCACTGGGAAGCTGATCGGTATCTATAAGAAAATCGGCCCCCATCAATGATTTTGATTGCCGTTGGATATTATCGGTAAGGTTTTGGCTAAATAACTGAATGGAAACAACAGCCGCAATCCCTAAGATAATGGATGCCATAAAAAGCAACAGCCGTGCCTTACTTGCCTTGGCATCGCGCCAAGCCATTTTCAATAGCCAAGCTGTATGTAACTTTGGTTTTAACTGGGGCTTGTTCAAATTGTAACAGTTGTTTTATTAGTTAAAATTCTGCCGCCCTTCAATCTTAAAATTTGTTGGGTCCTTGCAGCTAAATCTAAGTCGTGGGTAATAATCACGAGCGTAGTTCCGGCTTCTTTATTGAGGTCAAAGAGTAGCTGTATTACTTTCTCACCAGTTTCTTGGTCCAGATTGCCGGTAGGTTCGTCTGCAAATAAAATTGAAGGTTTGTTTGAAAATGCCCTTGCCACTGCTACCCGCTGTTGCTCGCCACCGGATAGTTGTGACGGATAATGATGTGTGCGGTCTCCCAAGCCTACTTTTTCTAAAAGTTCCTTTGCTCTGCTAACAGCCTTATGAGTCCCTTGCAGTTCTAAAGGCACGCTAACGTTTTCAAGGGCCGTTAGGGTTGGCAGGAGCTGAAAATCCTGAAAAATAAACCCCACTTCCTCATTGCGCAGTTGTGCGCGTTCATCTTCATTGAGGCTACTTAAATTATGTCCGCATAATTCCACACTACCTGCGCTCGGGGTGTCTAAGCCTGCGGATAGGCCCAGCAAAGTAGTCTTGCCACTACCCGAAGGGCCTACGATGGAAAATATTTGGCCTTTTTCCACTTCAAAGGAAACATCATGAAGAACCGTTAATTGCTTCGAACCGCTTTTATAAGTTTTCTCCAGCCCGTTAATCTTTAATATCTTTGTCATTTAAATTTTTTATATATCTGTTCGAGCGCAATCGAAAACTCGTTATAGTTTTTCAATGTTAGTTCGAGTGCTGTCCAAATTTCGGGAGAGAACTCATTTTTATTAATAAACCGCCGCCTTATGCCGAATTTCAAAATTACGCAAACCCTTTTAAATACAATAGGTTCCAAGTCGAAGTACCTCTTAAAGTTTTGTTATTTCTTACTTGTTTTTATACTGTTATCCTGTGGAAATGACACAAAATCAAAATCTGCAATAGAAGCGAACGAAAATACCCCTAACGAAACTGAAACTTCGGAAAATACCTCTAGCAAGACCATTTTATTTTTTGGGGATAGTATAACTGCTGGCTATGGTCTGGATGATACCAATGATGCTTTTCCAGGAATTATCCAATCTAAAATTGACTCCTTGGGTTTGAATTATGAAGTAATAAACTCTGGGGTTAGCGGGGAAACTTCCGCCGGCGGCAAAAGCAGAATCAACTGGATCCTCAATCAGAACATAGATATATTTGTTTTGGAACTCGGTGCAAATGACGGGCTGCGAGGCGTGCCTATTTCTGAAACCAAAGCTAATCTACAAGCAATAATAGACGCCGTTAAAACGAAAAGCCCCGAGACAAAGATTGTGTTGGCAGGAATGCAGTTGCCCCCCAATATGGGGCAGGATTATACCACGCAGTTTCGCGCCATCTTTGCTGATCTGGCTGCAGAAAATAATATTGCCTTCATTCCTTTTATTTTAAAGGA
>Ga0209344_10002333_pt1 | contig 21388 bp, 20 predicted proteins | sample Cruoilmetagenom6_FD_187293 | JGI IMG/M metagenome (GOLD analysis project Ga0209344, IMG submission 187293) | Oil polluted marine microbial communities from Coal Oil Point, Santa Barbara, California, USA - Santa Barbara Oil Seep Sample 6 (SPAdes)... | ecosystem: Environmental > Aquatic > Marine... | reverse complement strand
GCTGCGCGGCTGACGCGCAGCGCGAATTTTTAATTATGAATTCTCAATTATGAATTTCATCGCACCATCGCACCATCTTCCCGGGTGCTGTGCGATGATCATTAAGAATTAAAAACTAAAAATTAAGAATTGGCAGCCTCGAGCTCCTGCTCGAGCTGGTTGACGAGTCGTTCCATTGTGGCGACGAGGGCATCGACGGGTTCGCTGGTGTCGAAGTCAACCCCGGCCTTCTGCAGCAGCGCGATGGGGTGGTCCGAGCCACCCGACCGGAGCAGGTCGAGATAGCGGGTGACGGCGCTCTCGCGTTGATCTCCGGATCCGGTGGTCATTCTGTTGTGAACCAGGCTCGCCGCCGCCTTTGAGGTGGCGTACTGGAATACATAGAAGGGCGAACCGAAGAAATGCGGAATCCGAGCCCAGGTGTTCCGGTACCAGTCCTGATCGTCGAGGGACGAGCCGAAGAACTCACCGAGGATCCCGAGGTAGAGGCTCTGCAGGACCTCTGCGGTGATGGGTTTGCCCTGCTCGACCTCGCGGTGGGCCTGAAGCTCGAAGTCGGCGAACATTGCCTGGCGATAAAAACCCGCCGCGATGTCGTCGATGGCGTGCTGGAGGAGTGCGACCCTTCGGTTGGGGTCGGTTTCCCGTTCGAGGAGCAGATCGAGGAAGAGATCCTCGTTGGTCATGGAGGCCACTTCGGCGACAAAGATCGAGTATGACGAGGTGGCGAATGGTTGGGCGGCGTGCGAGAGGACAGTGTGCATGGTGTGACCCATCTCGTGCGCGACCGTGAATGCGTCGTTCATGGTGTCGGAGTAGTTGAGAAGCATGTACGGGTGGACACCGTAGACCCCGGCCGAGAACGCTCCGGAACGTTTGCCATCGTTCTCATAGACATCGATCCACCTCTCTGAAAAGGCTCGATCGACGGTCGCTTGGTAGTCGTCTCCGAAGATCGCCACAGACTCGACGATCAGCGGCCGGACCCCGGGGTAGGGGAGGGTCCACTTGACCTCGACGAGAGGCAGGTAGGCGTCGAAGTAGCGGTAGCGCTCGACCCCGAGGACCCGCCTGCGAAGCCGGTGGTAACGCTGGAGCGGCTCGACCCCGGCCTTGGCGGTGGCGATCAGGCCTTCGTAGACCGACACTGGAATGTTGTCCGAGTCGAGATCAGCCTCGAGGCACGAGGCGTAGCGCCTTGCTTGGGTGGCATACCAGTTGCGCTGAAGGATCGAGTTGTAGATCGATCCATAGGTGTTTGGAAAGGAGTTGTAGACCGAAAAGTGCCCCTTGAAGAGGGCTTCGCGATCGACCTGTTCGCGACGCGAGAACAGCCCGTTCATGAAATTGCCGTGACTCGCGATGACGTCCTCGCCGGTTGAGAGGGCCACGGTGGGAAAGTCGACATCGGCGTCGGCCATCATGCTGTAGGTGGTGGCGGGCGTCGAGTTGAAGTTCGCCGCGAAGGCCAGCAGTCGTTCGCCCTTCTCGTCGAGGACGTGGCGTTGCTGACGATAGCTCTCCTTTATGCCGAAACGGTAGGGAACGAGATCGGGTGTGGCGTCGAGCCAGTCCCGCATGGTGGCCTCGGGGATGCGCAGAAGTTCTGGCTGATACCACGCCGTCGCCTGCCTGAACCTGGCCATGGTGATATTGACCCGTTCGAGACGGGCCTGGACATCGTTGTCGCGGGTGTCCTCAGCTCGCATCAGGCCCGGGTACTGATAGACCCTGTAGAGCAGTTGGCCGAGCTCGTCGGCGAGCATTGATGCGGCGAGGATCTGGCCGGGACCGTCGGCCAGGGTTCCTTCAAACTCTTGGTAGCGCGTCATCATCTCTTCGAGAGAACCGAGGGCGGTCTCCCACGCATCCCAGTCAGCGAAGATCTGGTCGAGATCCCATTTGAACTCGTCGGCGATGGCGGAGCGGTCACGGGTTTCGGGTTTGAGGTCGTTCGTTTTGGTCATCGGGGGAGTATAGCTTTCTCCTCTCCCGCACCCGTATCCGTATCCGCACCCGTTTCCCTTTCCGTTTCCGATAACTGCTCGCTATCGCTATCGCTATCGCTATCGGTATCGCAATCGGATGCGTTCAGCGGCAGTGGTAGGAGCCACGGCCGCGGATCAGGAAACGGCCGCGGGCGTCCCGCTCCCCCGGCCTTCTGGGTCACCTCGGGCGACCCAGCGTCGCCCCCTAGGCGTGGTCGTGCCCGAGGTTGCCCCCCTAGACGTTTTTCGGAGAGCGAATGGAAGAGTGAGCGCGAGTCCTTGGAAAAACATCAAGGACGGCACGCCCGGTGGAGGCCATACGCCCGCGCTATCAGGGACGGTTTCGATCTTCATGTCACCCTGAGCGAGTGAGTGCCGCCGAGCGAGTCGAAGGGTCCCCCGATGGAAGGAGGCTCTTCGTTGCGAGAGGCGCGCATCTGGATCTGTGGGGCGATTCGGTTGTGCGTAGAGTCGCGCCGATCATTGTCAAGGGGGGCACTCTCGGGTAACCGCGATGAAGGAACCATGTCGGGATCGCGTTCGGAGGTTCACGCTCGCGGTCTTGAGCTCCGGTTGCTACCGCCGTGGCTTCCCGGAAACCCGGCCTTCTGGCCCTTCGGTCCAGCGTCGCGCCATCGGCGTGGTCGCGTGGAGGAGGATTGGGGGACTACGACCACGCCGATGGCGCGCCGACGGCCTCCCTCGTAGCCGGGAGAGCTGCACCGGAAGGCCCTGCCGCGAGGGTTGCCCGGTATCGGCATTGTGTGGAAAGCGCCGCGGTCCCGGAAGGTCGCTCCGACACAATGCCGTACCCGGCACGCCCCGGTGAACGGTCTAAGTAGCCAATTTTCAAGGGATTAGAACATATCTGCTAAAAAAGAACTAAGAAATTCGTTTCTTAGACTTGACAGATACCAACTAAGGTTCTACATTAAGCATGTGCTTGAAATTGATAAGGAGGCACTCATGATGAGAACGATCAGATGGCAGCCCATCAACCGACCCACAGCCTGGACCAACGGAATGAACCGGTACTTCAGCCAAGTCACGAAGGATCCGAGTGGCCAGACGAACGAAGACACCTCGGCCTGCACCGGCTGGACCCCGGCCGTGAACATCCTCGAGAAAGAGGACAACATCATCATCTCCGCCGATCTCCCTGGCCTCAAGGCCGAGGATGTCGAAGTGACCATCGAGAACTCGGTCCTCACCCTCAAGGGCGAGCGGACCTTTGATGAAGCCTCCGAGGGCGAGACCTATCACCGTCTTGAGCGCAGCTACGGAACTTTTGAGCGTAGCTTCAAGGTTCCGAACTCGGTCGATCCCAAGAAAATCGAAGCCCGGTTCGTCAACGGTGAGATGACCTTCATCCTCCCCAAACGCGACGAGTCCAAACCGCGCTCGGTCAAGGTCAAGGTTGCCACCGCCTAGGAGGCTGTACCGTATAGATGACGGATGGATTTCGGACGCAGCGAAGTGCGATCTGAGGCGGGTTTTCGGAGCAGTACTCCTTGTACGGGCCGAAAATCCAACAATAGAGGGCCTTCGCTGCGCCCGAAAGGTGCCGCTGATTCTATGCGGTGCAGCCTCCTAGTTCACCCGATACAACTCTCCACATTCACGACTCGGTGGAAAGGACCCCGGCGTTAGCCGGGGTCTTTTCTTGACCTTGACGAAATCGGGCCGTAGCGTGGGGCCATGACGAAGCAGGGATTGACGATCGCCCTGGGGGGCGGCGCCGCAAAAGGACTGGCCCATATCGGAGTCCTCAAGGGAGTCGAAGAGGATGGCGTCGAGGTGACGGCCATCGCCGGATCATCCATGGGCTCGATCATCGGAGCGCTGTCGGCCCAGGGCCTCAGCGCACGAGAGTTGGAAGCGCTTGTATGTTCCATCGACTGGGTGAGGCTCGGCCGCATCATGGTGACCTCGGTGAGCGGACGAGCGTTTCACGACATGTTGCGGGAGACCTTCGGTGGCACGCTCATCGAGGACCTCGAGATCGCCTATGCCGCGGTTTGCGGCGATCTCGACACCGGGGAGATGGTCGTCCTGGACTCGAGTGACCTGGCTGAAGCCGTGTGCGCATCTTCGGCAATCCCGGGGATACTGCCTTCGATCCGAGTCGGCAATCGCAGGCTGGTGGATGGTGCGGTGGTCGAGCCGGTTCCGGTGACTGCGGCGACGGCCATGGCCAATGGACCGATCCTCGCCGTCAGCGTAGTCCGCCCGCCGGACCGACGGGAAAAGGGTGGGACCATCATGACCACCATGCCCATCCGGGTCGAGCTCCCGGCCGCTTTTCGTCGGATCGAAAGCTGGCTCCGCCGGCAACGGGACGATCGCCTCGAGGGTGAGATGAGCGCTCGGGTCTCACGGTGGGAATCGGTTTTTCGCTCGTTCCACATCATGCAGCACCGCCTGGCCACCTGCAGCCGTTCGGATGTCCCCATGATCGAGCCGCGGGTCGGTCGTTTCGGTTGGTTCGACTTCCACCGGGTCGACGAGATCATTGCTGCGGGTTATGACGCCTATCGCACATGGGCTAGAGATTGCTCTCCACGAACCCCCAATTGACATAGCCCCAGAAGTCCTGGAGGTACTTCGGCCGTGCGTTCCTGAAATCGATGTAATAGGCGTGTTCCCAGACATCACAGGTCAGCAACGGGGTCGCGCCGTCGCGCATCGGGTTCTCGGCGTTTGCGGTGGTGGTGATGGCCAGCGAACCGTCGGCGTTTTTGACCAGCCAGGCCCATCCTGATCCGAATTGGCCGATGCCGGCCTTGACGAAAGCGTCCTTGAACGCGTCGAAACTGCCGAACGCAGCGGCGATCTTCGTCTCCATCTCGGCGCTCGGAGCGCTGTCACCACCACCCTTGAGACAATTCCAGTAGAAGGTGTGGTTCCAGACCTGTGCGGCGTTGTTGAAAACGCCACCGTCGGCGGTCTTGATGAGGTCTTCCAGGGATGCGCCCTCTTGTGGGGTCCCCGCCGTCAGTTTGTTGAGGTTGCCGACATAGGCGTTGTGGTGTTTGCCATGGTGGTAGTCGAGGGTTTCGGCGGTCAGAAAGGGTTCGAGATCGGTGGGTCCGAATGGAAGTGCGGGAAGTTCGTGCGCCATGGGTGTCCTCCAATTATCGCGAAATCGCGATCATTGTAGTCGGTCCGGCGCGACGGGCAAACTGATCTCTGTGTTTTTATTGAGAATCTGTCTCGAAGAGACCGGGGGTGCGCGCCTTGATCTCGCGCGCCTTGTCGAGCCCACCCGAAAGAGCCGGGGGAACTTGCGCCGCAGGGCAGATGGCGTTGAAGCCGCACCATGCGCAGAGAACTCCCGGGCGCGGATCGAACTCGACGGCCGTGCTCGTTTCTTCGGCGAGTTGCCGGAAACGATCGAAGAGTTCGGTGGCGCGGTCCGTGGTCACCGTCTGCCAATGGGTGCTGTCGTGGCGGAGGTAGTGATAGCCGGCCAGGGCTTCCGGATCTTCATTGCGCTGCATGGCGCAGGCGGCGTAGAGCGGTGCCTGCAGGCCTTCAGAGAACTCGGATGGATCGCCCTCTTTTTTTGACGTCTTGTAGTCCACGATAAAGAGCCGGCCGTTTTCGGTGCGACCGATGCGGTCGGCGAAACCGGTGAAGACGATCTCATCGGACAGACGGTGGTTCAGACGCTGCTCCAGCGCCACGGTCCGTGAGCGGTCACGGAGAAAGGCGCCGCGGTGGAATCGTTCGAGGATTTCGCGCGCAGTGATGAGATAGGCGTCGGTCCTGTCGGAGCAGCGGATGACCGTGATCTCATCGGTCAGACCCGCGGTCCAGCGATCAGCCAGAGATTCGAGCGCTGCCTCGAGCGAGGGACTCGATCCGTTTTCGCGTTCGGCGTAGAGCCACTCGAGCACATCGTGGACTACGTTTCCCATGAACGATTCGATGGACCGAAAAACCTCTTTGAGACCCTTGAGGTAGCGATAGCGGTAGCGCAAAGGACATTGATTGAAGGTCTTGACCCGCGAGAACGAGAACTGGTTTCTTGGTGTGGGGGCGTGTCCTGCTTCCGGCATCGAAGAAGTGTAGCTCAATCCCTCTCGCGCTCCCGTGTCCCCGAGGTCCAAGACCTCAAGACCCCAAGACCCCAAGACCTCAAATCACCTCGAGCACCTTCTCGGTCGGCCGACCCATGATCGTGCCCTTGGGTCCGACGACGATGGGCCGTTCGATCAGCCGTGGATGGGCCGCCATGGCGGCGATGATCGCCTCGTCAGAGAGACTCTTATCGGCCAATCCCAGATCCTTGTACTCCTTCTCGCGTGTGCGGAGGAGATCGCGGGGCTCCATCCCGAGGCCCTCGAGCAATCGGGAGATGGTGGTTTCATCCGGTGGGCTGTCGAGGTACTTGATGATGTCGGGTTCGATGCCCTTTTCGCGCAGCAACTGCAGCGCCTGACGGGACTTGCTTCAACCGGGGTTGTAGTAGATGGTGACGCTCACAGTGGTCCTCCCTCGAGTTCGGCCGAGGATAGCAAACGGGGGGACCTTACAACCCGATCCCGAGACCCTCGATCTCGACCCAGCCGGCGGTGATCTCCGAGCGGGCTCGCTCCAGGGCCTCTCGAATCTTGCCGTCTTCGTCGAGTTGGGTGAGCCCGGGGTTGAGACGCAGATCGACGACGCCGGAACCCAGGTCGAAGGCGTAGACCTTGCCGGTGAAGGCGTGGTCGTGTACTTCGCGGGCCACCCGGAGCATCGCTTCGGCGACATCCACTTCGACGGCCGCGACCACGAAATCGGGTTCGGCATCCATGAGGGCCGGGTCGGCGCCGATGAGAAAGAGCCCGGAGTCGTGCACGGCGGCCAGCACCTGAGGCTCGATGTGATCGGTGGAATACAGCGCCACCTCGATCCCTGCGGCGACCAGTTGCCAGGGACCGTCCTCACCGCGCACGGTCATGATCTCAGCGTTGGGGTGGGCGGCGCGAAATCCCGCATTGAAGCCATTCTCGAGCCGATCGAGCCACGGCCGTCCGGCCCCGCGGAGCAGACCGACGGCTGGCCGATCGGTCAAGCTTGCAGCGACCGCCCCCGCGAGGAAACCGGCCTCCTCGGGCATGAAGGCCACGCTCCCGACATTGGCGGCCTCGATTTCACCGGGGATGGTGATGAAGTCCGTGTTGGGAAACGCCACCGCCTCGGTGTAGATCAGCGATTCGACCTCGGGTCCGACACAGAAGATCAGATCGATTCCATCCATGGCGTGGTCGCGGAGACGTGCCCGTTGATCGGAGGTTCCCGCCGCGCGGGATCGTGCGACATCGGCGTCGAGTTCGGCGGCGATGAGGCCGAGGCCGCGCTCGGCCGCGTGTTCCCATCTGCCGCTGAGGGCCACCGAGGTCACCAACCTGACCCGAAAGCCCGGATCGACCGGTGGCTCCACCGGAGCGCAGGACCAGCTGGCGAGACCGGCCAACGACAGCATGGCGAAAGCAATCAGAGTGTGGTGATTTCTCATGGCAACCGATCCATTTTACTCCTGTTGGGGTACCATGCCGACATGGACCTCCTTCAGCTCGTGGCCGATCTCGACGAACTCCTCGAGACGGATGCCGTCCGGGACTACTGCCCCAATGGTCTCCAGGTCGAGGGATCTCCCGATGTTCAACGGATCGTCACCGCAGTGTCGGCGTCGCGGGCGCTGTTTACGCGGGCTGCCGATCGTGAAGCGGACGCCGTCATCGTTCACCACGGCGTGTTGTGGAACGGCACCGAACCACCGCGGCTGGTGGGCTCGTTTCGGGAACGGGTTCGGCTGCTTCTGGCCAACAACATTTCGTTGATCGCGTACCACCTCCCCCTCGACCGGCACATGGAGCTGGGAAACGCCGCCCAGCTCGGACGTCAACTCGGTCTGATCGAGCTCGAGCCTTTTGCCGAGCACCAGGGAGCATCCGCCGGGGTCTGCGGTGTCTTCCCCGAACCGGTGGACGCCGAGGACTTCTTCACCGCAGTCGCCGATGTCACCGATCGCGAGCCGCAGGTCTTCGAGGGTCACCGGCGGATGATCGAATCGGTGGGAATCGTCACCGGGGCCGCCGAACGCGAATACCACCAGGCGGTCGCGGCGGGTCTCGACGCCTACATCACCGGCGAGGCCACCGAGTGGGTCATGCACCAGGCGGCCGAGGATGGGGTCCACTATGTGGCGGCGGGGCACTACGCGACCGAGCGTTTCGGTGTGAGGGCCCTCGGCGACTGGATCGCAGATCGTCACGGGATCGAGGTCGAGTTCATCGATCTGCCCAATCCCGTCTGAGCTCAGGACTCAACGCAAAGGCGCGTTGATCAGCTGTCGCCACACTCGCTCGAGGCGATCGAAGACCACCGGCCATGTGAATGTCTTGAGGATATCGGTTTGCTCGGGCAGCGGCGGGCCGCTGATGGCACGCTCGATCCCGGTCTCGAGCCGGTCGGCAAAGGCTGGGAGGGCGGTAGCGACCGGGGTGTCGATCCCGGCCATGGGTGGCAGTTCGACGAGCTCCAGGGCGGCGCCGATTCTCGGAGCGAGTTGCTCCGCCACCCCGGGCAAGTTGGTGGCCACGAGCCTGCAGCCGCAGGCCAGAGCTTCGACGAGAACCAGGGGGAGGCCCTCGTAGAACGAGGGCAGGACACAGACGGTGGATCGCCGCATGAGAGCCGCGAGCTCGGTCTGAGGGAGCTGGCCGTGGAGCACGACCCCTGGCGACATCCCGACCATCCGTCGTCGCAGCGCATCGGCTTCGGGACCTGATCCGTCACCGGCGATGTGAAGGCTCAAAGCCGGGTGGCGCGAACTCAGTCGCTCGAAGGCGTCGAGCAGGGAGGGTAGACCCTTTGCCGCGCTGTACTTCCCGATGTAGAGCAGGGCCGGTGATCGGTCGTGCCTGATCCGAGTCTGGCTGAAGAGATCCTCGCGGTAGCCCGCCCCGATGATGTGGATTCGATCGGCGGGGATGGCGAGTTCCTTGGCGAGATCGCATGCGTGTTGTCGATGGAGGACGAAGAATCCATCGTTGCGAGCGCATCCTACCCGGACCCCGGTTGCGAGTTCGGGAACGAGCCGCATCTGCCTGAGACCGGTGGCGTGGCAGTGGGTGACGACCGGGGTGGTGGGTGCGAGGTCTTTGAGGAGGGACGACATCAGCCAGATGTGGTGCGAGTGGATGATGTGGGGTTTGAAGCCGCCAACGACCTCGGCGATGTGACGTCGCCACCGATCGAGATAGGTGGAGATCTGCCCATCGGTCATGGCGCTGAAGACGGTGCTCGGGTAGGGCATGACATCGCTCATCCCGGGCACTGGGAACGGGATGTCGTCTCCGCCGAACCTGAGAGGGTGAATGTGAGGTTGGTCGAGTTCGCCGATGGTCGGTGACCCATCGTCCGCCGGAACCCCGACGACCACCTGCTGCTCCCATCCGGTTTCTGCGGCGCAACGCACCACCGCGTCGAGGGTGACGCCGCTGCCGGTGAGCGACGGACGTTGTGAGAGCAAATGGAGGACCCGCATGAGATGGTCATCGTAACGTGGAATCCGGTGGTGAAGGGATATGGTTGTAGGGGTTGAAGAGGTGACCCATGGAAAGCGCGCGCAACGAATTGCTCGAATTCTGGTTCGGTGATGAAGAGGATGACGTGAGGACCGGTGAGAGCCAATCTAGGCTCTGGTGGGGTCAGAGTAGCGAGACGGATGACCTGCTCGGTGCCCGTTTTGGTCAGGCGGCCTCGGCCGCCGCCGCCGGGACGCTCGACCACTGGACGGGTTCGCCCCATGGGCGTTTGGCGTTGATTCTTTTGCTCGATCAACTTCCGAGAGTCATCCACCGCGGAATGCCGGGCGCCTTCGCCCAGGATGAGAAAGCACGCCATCTCGCGAACCTGGGCCTGGACTCCGGCGCCGACCGGTTGCTGCGACCCATTGAACGGGTCTTTCTCTATCTGCCCTTCGAGCACTCGGAGGACCGGGCCGACCAGCAACGCAGCGTCGAGCTCTTCAAGGGGCTGGCGGACGAAGTGCCCGAGGGGTGGAGAAAGACCTTTGACGCCTATGTCGATTTCGCCATCCGGCATCAGAGGATCGTCGATCGATTCGGTCGCTTCCCGCACCGCAACGCCATTCTCGGGCGGGAGTCGACTCCAGAGGAAGTTGAGTTTCTCAAGGAGCCGGGGTCGGGGTTCTGAGGGCGGGGAGCGTCGCGGGTGTGAACCGCAAAGGCGTGAAGGACGCGAAGCCATCGCAAATGGTAGTGGGCGCTGGGTTTCTTGAACGACGTCAGACTTCGTGGTGATGCGATACCTGCCACGCTGTCTTGGCTTCCCGGAGCCCCGGCCTTTTGGTCCGCCATTGGAGTCGTAGGGTGGGGTACGGCCCGAGACTCTTGGTGGCCTGGGACGCCGGCCTTCTGAGTCGCCTCCGGTTCGGAGGCTCCCGAGCGTCGCACCATCGGCGCGGTCGCGAGGGGGGTGATGGAACCCAAGATGAGCGATTCTCACTGGCGATCTGGGACAATCTCTTGCGCTCTGGGCACTTGCGAAGATGCTCCGAATACCAACGGGTATGCGTCCGCTCTTCGCAAGCACCAGAGCATCAAGATCTTGCCCCATCTCATCCAGCAGATTCGCTCATCCTGGGATTGAGGACTGCGACCACGCCGATGGCACGCCGGCTGCCTGCTTCCGAACCGGCACAGTCGCACCGGAACGCTCTACCGCGAGGGTTGCCCGGCAGCGCCATTGTGTGGATCGTGCCGCGTAGCCGGAAGGTCGGTCCGGCACAATGGTGTGCCCGGCACGCCCCGGTTGGGCGTCATATGTCCGCGTTCCATCGAGGAACGACGCCGACTGAATGACCTGATCGGCGATGGACTTCAATGGAGCAGGAACGCGCATCACGAGCGAGATGGCGATGATTGCGGCCTCATTGGCTTTGTCCAGGGCATCGAATCCGGTTCCGGTTCCGGAAGGAGGGCGGTCTATACTCATCCCATGACCGAAGCAACCACCGAAGACGCATCCTGCCCACTCTGTGACGGCACCGGCTGGATCCTTGTCGAGGAGGACGGGATCGAGATGGCGCGGCACTGCGAATGCGCTGAAGAGCGACTCCGGGAGCGCGCCCTGACCCGCGCGGGCATCCCGGACCGTTACCAGCACTGCAACCTCGATGATTTCGAGCTCTGGAACCCCGAGGATCCGACGTTGGGGAAATCCCTGCGTCTGGTCCAGGAGTTTGTCGATCTCTATCCGAACACCGACAAGGGTCTGGTGCTCATGGGTCCGGTAGGGACCGGCAAAACACACCTCGCGGTGGCCGCCCTCCAGCAGATCCTGCGGGAGAAGCGTCCCCCGCCCAACGGCCGGTTCGCCGACTTCACTTCGTTGGTCCTCGAGATCCAGATGAGCTTTGATGACACGGGGATCAACCGACGGGACATTCTCCAGCCTCTCGTCGAATGTGATCTTCTCGTGGTTGACGAGCTCGGCGCAGGCAAGACCACGCCGTGGGTGATGGATCTGCTCTACTACCTCGTCAACACCCGGTATCTGGAGAACCGGCTGACCATCTTCACCACAAACTACTCGGACTTCCCAAAAAAGAGTGGCGAAGAAAGCCTCACCGATCGGGTCTCTCAGCGGATCAGATCGAGGTTGTGGGAGATGTGTCGCCGGATCGAGCTGCGCGGTAGAGACTACCGGGCCGAACGCCTTGCCACCCGCGAAGGGGGACTGAACCGTTGAAAAAACTGACATGGGTCTTTTTGCTCGCCGTGATGGCGGGCTGTGCATCGACTGCCCCGCCGCCGGTCACTCCGACACCGACGTCACAGCCTCGGGCGCCTTCATCCACGCCGACCGTCGTTGAGCCCGCGCCGACCCCGACGCCCACGCCCGCTCCCCCCGGACCGGCCCCGACCGGGGTCGAGGATGCCATCGTCGGTGAGCCCATTCGGGTTCTCCTCAAACGATCATCCGGTTCCATCACCTTCCCGCAGCCCGGCCGCGCGTATCGGGCCGAGGTTGATGGAGTGGGTGTGTGGATGTGGGGGCCGCTCGAGATCAGCAGTATCACCGAGACCGCATGGCAGGTGGGCGCATGGTCCAGTGTGGAATCCGCTCAATCGGTGGCCAGTCGCCTTGGTCGAGAACTCGGTGAAGAGGCGGCGGTGTGGCGGGAGGCCTCCGATTCGGGTCTGATTCGGGTGCGTGTGCGGTGGCCGGCCGGCGAGCCTGCCGACGCCGCAGCCCGGCTTTCCGCGGCAGGATTTCCGGACGCCATGCGCGTGGCGGGCGGCGGATCCATTCAGATGACCGGAGCGGCTGGTCCTCTCGAGAGCGACTCCGAGATTCTTCTGACCCCGGACGGGGACTGGCCCACCGCAGTCGGCGGGCGAACCTACCGCGGTCGATTCCGCGTCAGGACTGGCGAGGGCGGTGTTCTGCTCATCAACGAACTCGGGATGGAGGACTACCTTCGAGGGGTGGTTCCGGTCGAGATGGGTCCGTACCAGTTCCCTGAACTCGAGGCGCTCAAGGCGCAGTCGGTGGCTGCCCGAACCTACGCCGTCGCTCACCTCGGTGATCACGACGACGAGGGTTGGGACATTTGCGCCACCCCGGCGTGCCAGGCCTATCACGGTGCGGGCGCCGAGCACAGTCTGTCCGATCGCGCTATTCGTGAGACCGCCGGTCTCATCGCCATCTACGACGACGAACCCATCGACGCCATGTACACCTCGACCTGTGGTGGCCACACCGAGGACGCCTCGGAGCTTTTTTCGGGTCGTGGGAGTCCCTACCTTGTTGGAGTCGCCTGCGCCTGGGACCGGCCGATGCTGCTTCAAGGGGAGGGTCGCGCTGCCGAGATCGGTGATTTGCCGGCGATGCGGCGTTGGCTCGCCCGCCGAGCACTCTCGCTCAGTGAAACAAACGAGGGCGACCCCGTCGAGATCCTTCCGGCCGTGGCCAAGCTCTGCGGCGGCGAGCTTCTTCCGCTCCCGGCCGAGCCCGAGCTCGCTGAGTGGATCGACGCGCTGCTCGCCGCGGGTGGATTCGATGAGACGAGCCCCCTGGTCGCAGGCGAGGGCGCCGGTCGATTGGTTCAGCTTGCCGATCTCTTCGATGTTCCGCTCCGGCCGACCACCCCGGGGAGTTGGCGCGATGGCTGGCAGTTGGAGGCCGTGTCGGCGGCGCTCGAGCTCAGGGGTGTGATCTTGAGTGATCAGGGAGAGGTGGTCCCTCACCCCGAGGGCGCGGCCATCTATCCCCGAAGAGCCGATAGATCCGAAGTCCTGCCCCAACCGCTCCCATTGGTTTGGCGGTGGGGAAGTGACCATGGTGGTGCTTCGGCACTTCGCGTCCTTCCAGGCACAGCCGCCGAACGGTATCGTTTGGGCGAGGAGATCCTGGCGCTCGTCGTGGTGCAGTCGGGCGGCGGCGGTGACGCCGATCGTCGCTCAGCCTGGAGCAGTTGGCGCCGTGAGAAGAGCTGGGCCGAACTTGAACGCAGTATTGGAGAACCCGATCTCGAGCGGATCGAGGTTGTTCGTCGGGGCCGATCGGGAAGGGTTGTGACGTTGGCGGTCATCGACCGAGAGGGCAACCGCCGGCTGGTGAAGGGTTTTGATGTGCGCCGGGCGCTGGATCTACCGGAGACCCTCTTCGAGATGCACCTCCGGAACGACGCGGATGGCGAGAGGACCGTCCATTTCCTCGGTCGTGGTTGGGGCCACGGGGTCGGGCTGTGCCAGAACGGAGCATTCGGGCTGGCCCGGGCAGGGATGTCCTTCGAGGCCATCCTCAAGCACTACTACACAGGTGTCGAGATCACGATGCGGTGAGCCGGGTCCGGTAGCGTAGAATTGCGAACGCCAGTTGCGGTGAACAGGAGGGCATGACCGTGGCGAAACCTACCATCGATCACATCGGAGTCGCCGTCGAATCCCTTGCGAAAGGGGTGGAATTCTACGAGGCCCTCGGGCTCGAGCTCGAGGGGGTCGAAGAGGTTGTCGAGCAGGGGGTCAAGGTCGGTTTCCTCCCGGTTGGCGATCCGCGGATCGAACTTCTCGAGCCCACCTCAGAGACCTCGCCCATCGCCAAACACCTCGAGCGGCGGGGACCGGGTCTCCACCACCTCTGCCTCCGGGTCGATGATATCCACGTCGCGATGGCCGGTCTCACCGCGCGCGGTTACCGCCTGCTCTCGGACGAACCCCAGAAGGGCGCTCACGGCTGTCTCGTGTGTTTTGTTCACCCGAAATCGACCGGTGGAGTGCTGCTCGAGCTTTCGCAGCCGACCGGGTCGGGCCATGACGATTGAGGTTCCGGACATTCCGTGCATCGACGTGGGGTCGCTGGTGGTTCTCCACTGTGCCAACCCACGTGAGAAGCACTGGGGATTGTTGATCCGGTTGGATGGTCTTGGCGCGGTTGTCAGGGGGCTCGATCTCGAATCGGTGGAGGATTGGCTGGCCCAGGAGCGTGGCGGTGGAGATCCGCTGATCGCCCCGTCGACCTTTTTCGTGCCCATCCATCGTTTGGTTCGTATCGATCTTGACGAGACCGGACCCGTGGTCGCCGGCTATGGCGATCGGTTCCGACGGGAATCGGGTCGAGATGTCCGTCGTGCGCTGGTCGGCGAAACCGACATCGAGGAGACAAACTGAACTCGTTCTCCCGTGTTGTCGCCGTCGTGGTCTGCCTCGCGGCCATCGCCGTCTCGTGCTGGTGGGTGGGTTCGGCGTCAGCTCAGTACGGGGGCGAGGTCGATGTCGATGCCGTCATCGTGCCGGTCACGGTGCGGGACGCCAAGGGACGGGTCGTCAAGGGAGTCTCGAGATCAAAATTCCATCTCCTGGTGGATGGCTATGAAGTTCCCATCCGCGATCTCCATCTCGAGAATGAGCTGCCCATCAGCCTCGGCTTCATCGTCGACACATCGGGTTCCATGGCCGGCCGAAAGCTCGAGGGGAGCCAGAAACTGATCATGGCGTTCCTCGAGGAACGACGACAGGAGGATCAGCTTGCCCTGTGGACATTCGGCAACGACCAGGTCCTCGAACGGTTTCCTTTCGGAATGGGCTGGTACCTTCTGCCGAGGATGCTCGAGACCATCAAGCCCTGGAGTACGACCGCGCTGTATGACATGGTGCGCCGGGTCCCCGAGGTCATGGAGAAGGCCGATCACCACAGGCGGGCAGCCATTCTGTTGACCGATGGGGTCGACAACGACTCCCGGATCTCTGCCGCTCAAGCGACCGAGATCGCTGAGGGGCTGGAGACTCCCATCTATGTGCTCGGGGTTGAACCACCGCCCGAGCCCGATGGCGAGGGGCTGTCATACGAGGAAATCCTGACACTGATCGCGGATGGTTCGGGTGGGCACTATCGCCGCATCCCGAGGGCCGAAGACATGCCAGGGGTTGCGAGGACTCTGCTCGAGGAACTCTCCTCTCGATATATTCTGACCTTCACCACATCCGGAGTTGGCCAGCGCAAATGGAGGCCGATCGAGGTGCGTGTCGATGGTCACCGGGCGACGACCAGGACCGGTTATGTGGGGACCCTCCCCTGAAATCCCGAGATGACGCATCATCGGGCCGGAGCGTTTCGATTCTTAAGACGGGAAGTCGGCCGAGACCAGGGCCCGACTATCCCGAGGCCCCATATCACCCCAGTCATCTGGAAACGACTTACGAATCACAACTTACGACTCACGAGCGATTGAGATCACACTCTACCCGGTTGAGCTGTATTACAATGATCTTGTTGGAATTGAGAACGAATTCTGAATCAGCACTGATACCGAATTAGTGGAGGTCAAGATGCGCAGAGTGTTTTTGGTGATGACCGCTTGCTGTTTTCTGGCGAGCCCCGTGTTCGCCGCCGGTGGAGCGGTCGATCTGTACGCCGCCTATGGCGAGGTCGTGGACAGCGAATATGATCTGGGTCTCGGAATCCGCCTCAGTCTCGGTGGGACTCACTGGATGGTCGATGCCGCTTTCACCGGCTACAAGACGATTGAAAACACCGACATCACCGACCTGAACCCGGAGCAGGACGACAACATCAAATACCGTGCGTTTGACCTCGGTCTTCGCTATCTCTTCTATGATGGCGGCCACAAGCTTCGCCCGTATCTCGGTGCCGGAGCGACCTACGCCTCGGCGAGCGCCTCCAGTCTCAGCATGGATGGTGGATTGGGGATGTACGGCATGGCGGGTCTGCGTTGGGGCACTACCCCGGGGATCCAGTTCATGGCGGAGTTGATGTACCGCTATACCGAGATCACGGCGCGGGCGAACCTGATCAACGAGTTCGACATGAAGATCGGGGGCTTCGGCCTTCAGGTCGGAGTGTCGTTCGTTTTCTGATCTGACGCTCCGACTGACCGGCGTCCGTCACATCATTCCGAATCCTCGAGGACCACTGCTTTGTGGACTCGGCCGGTGACTGCTGTGGAGAGTCCGGGGTAGAATCGCGCCCTGCAAAGGAGTCGAGATGCCCCTGAACGACATCAGAACCCGTACGGCCGAGGCCCTGATGACAGCCCTCGAGGCCGAATTCGATCACCGTCCCGATGAGATCGGGCTCGAGGTTCCGCCAAGGCGGGAACTCGGTGATCTCGCCTGGCCGGGCGCCCTGCCCCTGGCGCGGGTGCTCAAGAAAGCCCCGCGCCAGATCGCCGAAGCGGTGGCCGAGCGCGCCGAGTGGCCGCCGGAGGTGATCCGGGTGGAGATCGCCGGTCCCGGGTTTCTCAACCTCTGGATTGACCGCCAGAACGTCCTCGATCGGCTGATTCGTTGCGATCGGAGCCACGGCTCAGGCGAAACGGTGAAGACAGTGGTCGAGCACACCAACATCAATCCGAACAAGGCGGCCCATATCGGTCACCTGAGAAATGCCGTGCTGGGTGATGTTCTTGTTCGGTGTCTCGGTCACCTCGAGTTCGAGGTGGAGACGCAGAATTACATTGATGACACCGGAGTTCAGGTCGCCGATGTCGTTGTCGGTCTGTTCTATCTGCCGGAAAGCGAGGTCGCCGAGTGTCTCGGTATCGAGACCGTTCGCCGCGACGAACTCATCGACAGAGCCCTCGCCCTCGATCCGGGAGGCGTCCCCGAGGCATCGACCACCGATTTCGACGATTTCTGTTGGACTCTCTATCCCCGCGTGACAGCACGATACGCCGACGACGAGGAGTTCAAAACTCACCGGGTCGAGGTCCTTCGTGCTGTGGAGGCCGGCCACGATGATCTCGATCTCGATCAGGCTGTCGCCCTGATGCGTGGGGCCGTGATCGCCGGTGAGGTGTGCCCGCAGCGGGCGGTGGCGCGTATTGCCTCTGCAGTGGCCGACGCCAACATGCGGTGTCATCTGGCGACGATGGCGAGGCTCGGGGTGGGTTATGACGTTCTGCCGCACGAATCGGACATCCTTCACCTCGGGTTCTGGGCACGGGCCTTCGATCTGCTCAAGGACGCGGGTGCGATCCGGCTCGAGGAGGACGGCAAGAACGCGGGATGTTGGGTCATGTCGCTGGCCGACAGCCCCGAGTTTGCCGATATGGACGACCCGGACAAGATTCTGGTCCGATCCAACGGCACGGTGACATACACTGGCAAGGACATCGCGTACCAGTTGTGGAAGCTCGGCCTGCTCATTGACCCCGATGGGTCGCGGCACGATTTCGGGTATCGGAGCTACGCCGATTGGCTGCAGCCGGGTCCGGCGGTGCCGGTTTCCTATGGTGAGGGCGAACACCTGCTCGCCACCACGACTTCCGATGCCGGCCAGCGGGTGGGGGACCATCGGTACGGTGCGGCCGAGCGGGTATACAACGTCATCGATGTCCGGCAGTCCTACCCCCAGAAGGTGGTCAAAGAGGCGGTCCGCGTGCTTGGCCACGAGGGTGGAGCGGACAACTCCATCCACTTCGCGTACGAAATGGTTGCCTTGACCCCGGCGGCGGTGAGGGTGATCGAGGAACGGAGCGGAGAGTCCTTCAATCTCAGCGACGAGGAGATGGCCAAGGCCTATGTCGAGATGTCCGGTCGAAGGGGGATCGGCGTCCGCGCCGACGAGTTCCTTGATGTTCTTGTAGACGCTGCCGAGGACGCCATCGTCCACCGGCTCGAGGGCAGCGGAGCCCCTGTTGACGTGGCCGATCGGTCGCAGGCCATTGCCGTCGGCGCCTTGCGGTATTTGATGGCGCGGCAGTCCCGTAACCGGATCCTCGCCTTTGATTTCGACGAGGCCCTCGCCTTTGAGGGTGATACGGGACCCTATCTCCAGTATTCGGCGGTCCGGGCCGACAAGATCTTCAGCAAGCTCATCGAGCGCAGAGGCGAGGGGCGGTTCTCCCCAAGCGAGATCGGGGAACTCGAAGGTGTCGAGATCCCGGACGATCTGTGGGGTCTCGTGATCGAATGCGCGCGGAGGAGAGATGTCGTGGCCCAGGCGGTCGCGAATCTCGAGTTTTCGCTGCTCGCCCAGCATGTGCACAATCTCGCCCAGCTCTTCCATCGTCTGTACCACTCGAATCCGGTTGTCCCCGAGGAGGATGGTGGGCTGCGGGCGCTGCGTCGCGCCGTCTTCACCCTGTTCGTGGATGAGATGCACGTGCTGTTGGAACAACTTCTCGGCATCCCCATTCCGGAGGAGATGTAATGAACAACGATCAGATCACAGGCCTGTTCGAGCGTCTGACGAGACAGATCCTCGGACTGATTGCCAAGACCGACGACCCCGTCGCCCATCGCGCCACGGCCGTCGCCCTCCTGCACCACAAAGTCCCCGGCGTCTCATGGACGGGGTTCTATTTTCTCCGGGGCGACGACCTGGTGGTCGAGGCCTATCAGGGTCCTGTCGCCTGTCTGGTGCTCGAGCGCCATGTGGGTGTCTGCTGGGCTGGGATCGACCGCAACGAGACGCTGCTGGTCGATGACGTTGAGAATTTCCCCGATCACATCGCGTGCGATTCGCGCAGCCGATCCGAGGTCGTGGTGCCGCTCCGCGATGTCCACGGCCGGGTCATCGGTGTGCTCGATGTGGATTCGTATCATCCGGCCCACTTCACCGAAGCCCACCGCGACGGTTATGAGGCGATCTGTCGCCTACTCGAGGAGCGCTGGTGGCGGTGACACCCGGCTGAAGACCACCACGGGGCGGCTCCAGCCCGACTCGAACTCACCACTCGGCTCATAGCCGTTGGCCTCGAGCCATCCTTCGAGTTCGGGAACCTGCGCCAACCGTTCTCGATACAGCCCCACCCGGTCGCTCCCCGAGGCTATACGTCTGAGTTCGGCGACTCCGGGATAGGCGCCGAGTTCGCGGATCTCGGGGTTCCCGGGGAGGAAGAGACTCCCACCGTATGCCCATGACTGGGAAAGTGCGATGATCCTGACGTCGGGTTCGGCGGCGATGGCTTCCGCCGCCAGAACGGCCGCCATGGATTTCTCGAACACAAACGTCGGGATGGTGATCCCGGTCAGCAGCGAGAGGATCATCAGCACCATCACCGAGCGACGGCGGCCCAAACGCCACCAACCGCAGGCAGCACCGGCGACGGCGATCGCGATGAACGGTGTGGTCCCGAGCAGATAGCGCATGTCCTTGTGCGGGATCATCGAGAGAACGAGCATCGGAAGGGCGATGAAGAGAACCGACGCGCGGAGCCAACGGGGTTTGGGGAGGCCGAAGAAAAAGGGCAGCGCCGCCAAGGGAAACCACTTGGGCAGCCGCCACAGATACCAGTACCACGGCTGGAACTTCACCATCGACGAGCTTTCCCTCTCGATGAGGGTGTACCTGGCAAACTCGAACAGGCTCGAGAACGGCCGGCCCCAGGTGACGAGATCCCAGAGTCCGACGGTGACCAGGACGGCGGTTGCGAATCCGAGTCCAAGAGCCAAGGTGTGACGGATTTTCTCGCTGACGGTCGGTGGTCCAAGTACCAAAATGGCGAAGATCGGCAGCAGGAAGATCGCTTCGCTGTACCTACAGGCAAACGCAATGCCGATCGCAGCTCCGGCCGCCATGTATCCAAAGAAGGGTTGTTTGATTTTGTGGATCGAGAGGACGGCGACCAGAACACAGGTGATGGACACCGTTCGTGGGTAGACCGTGCTGCCGTATCCCAGGGGAAGCCAGTGGATGGCGAACAACGAAGCGGCCAGGATCGCCGTCCGTTCGCTCTTGAGCCATTCCAGACCCAGAAGGTAGACGAGAATGATGTTGACCGACGCCAGGGCGATGAAAGGGAAGGTGGCGATCCAGCGCAGGAGACGGACCGATTCGGCTCCAAGGGCCGACGCAAGGCCGAGCACCGGAGAGATGAGCGCGTCCGAGACGAAGAGGTTTCGGATCTCCCATGGCGCGTAGGGATGACCAAAAGCCCGCATGAACCCCGCTCTCACGATCTCGACGTCGTCACCGGTGGAGAAGCCGAAACACCGGTAGCTGAACCAAAGACGCAGGAGGGTGGAAGAGACCACCACCGATGCGAGGATCATCCGATCGCAGGAACGCAGCTTGGGCAGAAGGGTCATCGTTGGGTGCGCCTCGAGTTGAATTTTACTCCCGTCGAGGAGGCTGTGGCCAAGACAGGGTAATCCCGACCGAGAGGGAACACAAACCGATGGTTCGAATGGCTTGGCAAAGCCGATTCAGACCGGTAGGATGCCCGGGTTGGCGCGCACATTCACAATCGCCTGATAGGAGGCGTTCATGGCAAGCAATCTCCGCGGTCGTCACTTCCTCAAACTGCTCGATTTCACCTCAGCGGAGTTGCGTGATCTGCTCTCGCTCTCGGCCACCCTCAAAGCCAACAAGAAGGCCGGGATCCAAGGTCGCTCGCTCGATGGAAAGAGCATCGCCCTGATCTTCGAGAAACCTTCGACCAGAACCCGGTGCGCCTTTACCGTCGCCTGTATCGACGAGGGCGCTCATCCGGAGTACCTGGGCAAGGGTGACATTCAACTCGGCAAGAAGGAGACCGTCGCCGACACTGCCAGGGTCCTCGGCCGGATGTTCGACGGCATCGAGTTCCGGGGTTTCTCCCACCAGACGGTGGAGACGCTGGCCGAGTACGCGGGCGTCCCGGTCTGGAACGGGCTCACTGACACCTGGCATCCGACCCAGATCCTCGCTGATCTGCTGACGGTCCAGGAGGAGTTCGGCCGGTTGGACGGGCTGGCTCTCGCCTATGTGGGCGATGGTCGGAACAACATGGCCAATTCGCTGATGGTGGGGTGCGCCAAGCTCGGGATGGATGTCCGGATCGTGGCGCCGGAGTCACTTCACCCGGAGCCCAGGTTGGTGACCCGGATCGACGAGATCTGCAGCCAGACCGGCGGAGCGGTCACGGTGTCTCG